>Ga0079203_1001595_pt1 | contig 16367 bp, 20 predicted proteins | sample PorBlaMBantryBay_FD_68602 | JGI IMG/M metagenome (GOLD analysis project Ga0079203, IMG submission 68602) | Marine algae microbial communities from Bantry Bay - Bantry Bay, Ireland | ecosystem: Host-associated > Algae > Red algae > Blade | place: Bantry Bay, Ireland
CCTGTCCGCCTCAGGAGGAAAGCGGGTATCCAGGAAAGCTTACTTACATTACAAAACACGATTCACCGAACAGTTTACAGTATACGCTATTCATAATCTAAAAGTGTTAACCGTGTACTTTAGTGCACAGCCATAATAGCATACATGATATTATTCTGTGATAATTTCATAACCACAAAAAAACGAACGGTCATTCTCCTGAAATAATGGACACTAAAAAACCCTCCATAATGGAAGGGCTTGTAATTTCGGAAAAGAACTATGCTCGTGGAGTCACCGTATACGGTAAAAGAGCCATGAGTCGTGCTTTCTTGATAGCACATGAAAGCTTCTTTTGATTCTTTACGCTCACTCCAGTGTAATACCGAGGAACGATTTTATTGTACCGTGAAAGGTACTTTCTAAGAAATTCTGTGTCCTTGAAATCAATATGCGTGATTCACGCCTCTGTGATTGGACACTTCTTTTTTACCTTTGGTCGAGACATACGATCGTGTTAAAATTAAAATGAGTCATTATCAATTCCCAATTCTGCATCAATAGCATCAAGTGGGTCTGGTGAAGTATCTGCTATCGCTGGTGTAGCCGCAACTGCTTCTTCTTTCTTGGCATTTTCATGTTTGACTGTTTCAGCTGACTCATTTCGCTTATTAAGAAAAATAAGATTCGAAACAACTATTTCAGTTCTATATGAACGTGTACCATCTTCTCGTTCTTGTGTGCGAGTCTTGAGACGACCTTCGATATAGACAAGCTTTCCTTTTGTCAGGAACTGCTCACATCGATCAGCTAGTCATCCCCACGCAATACAGTTTGAGAATTCCGCCTCACTTTGGTGGTCACCATTTCGATCTGTGAAGACTCGATTCGTAGCTACGACAAACATAGCGTTTTTTGAGCTTCCACCATTTACCTCTCGTACAAGAGGGTCTTTTGCTACATTTCCAATAAGGATAACTTTATTAACGGTTCTCATAAGTAGATATAAATAATAAACTAGCTTTCGCTCGCTTCATTGAGCGTAAACATATACCTCCAAAGATCACCCTTTATGTTAAAGGTGTTGGTAATGTCATTGACACACTGAGGTGCGTCAGTTGATACTTGCCAGAGGCAGTAGTATCCTGTATGAGATCATTTAATCTTATAAGCAAGATCCCGAGCTCACCAGTTGTCTTCAGAGACAACCTTGATAGACACGTCCTTGAGATCGTCTTTGATCTCTTTTTGGAGTGCTGTCAGAGCAGCGGCATCGAGTTGTGGATTAAGGATCATCATGAGTTCGTATGTTCTCATGAAACTCGATTAAAAATAAGTGCAGAGATTATACTATGAAACTCATATTATCAAGGGAAAATACCCTTCTATGTACTCTCCCCTTTCTTACTTGTATAAAGACTTCGAGCTGACCAATGTAACACTCAATCCGCCTATACACACAACGCCAAGAAACACCAAGAAGCTTAATGCTCATGAGGGTGCAAGTGAGAAGCTGGCGTCATTTCAAATGAACTCACTGAGTACAGGAGTAAGAATACTCGTAAGAGAGCCTGTGAGTAAATAAGCAACGACCCATGATACAAATGTTACAATAAGTATTTGTATGAAAAATGGCTTCACCAGTCGTTTATGAGGAGCGCCTATGAGTTTACCTATAATCAATTCATCTCAAAAATGCGACACAAAGGCTCGTGAACCCAAATACATCACAGAGAATATGGCCGCAAGAAACAGTATGAGCAACACCAACCCAATAAATCGAATCATATCAAATGCTTCGTATGCCTCATCTATTTCTTGGAAGAGTTTCTCATACCCCACGACTCCTTCCGGCTCTTGCGTAAGATACGAAAAGGTTTTGATTGTCTTGCGAATACTCAGAAGTGTATCATTTGTAGGTATTATGAGGAGTGAGTCAGGGTAGGGGTTGCTTGCTCCGAGCGTGTCTATACCCTCCTTATTTTTCTCTAGTTGCTGCTTGAGTGCGTCCTCCTTCGTCCGCTCAATGATGCCTCGATCACCTACTATGCTCGTGAGGTCAGCTATAAAATGCTCTATATCTTCATCACCAAACGTCACCTCATCTGCAAGATAAACGGGAACTGTGAGCTTCTCAGAAAATGATCACTCTATGTCGCTAATTCTCGTCACGAGAGACCCTATGACTAATGTCACCATGGTCAGCAGCGTAACGCAGAGCGTCATGCCTATGGTGAGCCATGGAGCTCGAAAAAGGTTGGTAACTGATCGGTAATATGACATACGGTGATTTTAGTATGTATGAAATATATGGATTTTATCTTTTAATGAAAGCATACCTCACCTAACCGTCTATTCTTCGTGCCTGTCTCGAGAAGACAAAGTGAGTTATTTATCAGCCGGGCAAATACCCTGCCACCCCTAAATCTGCTCACTGTGCATCTGAGAAACAGGTGGCAACAGAGATAAGATAGGATTGATAATCGGCGCACACCCTTAAGTGGACTTATTATTAATAAATCATGCAGCAATTTCTTCGCCTAGATCAGCGACCTTATAGGTGCCATTAGTATATTCGAAAAGCCCACTGGTTAGAAGCACACGAAAATGTCGGTATAAACTAGGTAGGTCATAACCAAGCCCTTCTTCAATATCCTCATCGTCAATGCTGCCCTCCTTAGCTTCTTGTAATAATCTTTCATGGTCCTCTCATTCTTCTTTATATGCTTCCAGTGCTCGTATGTATTCTTGTCCTGCACCCTTAAGATCGAAGCAATCTTTATGAACAAGCTCTTTCATTCTCCCAAGAAAATCTATTAATTCTCATTTCTTAACTTCAAGCGGGGCATGCCTTTTTATTACTTTATCAACATAATTTGCAAGGCGTAGCTCTTCTTGAACTCTTTCGTTAGGGTTTGCTAAACCACCAACGACACGCCCAACGTTTCAAATACCCCTGCTCATCATCCTTATGGGCGTATTTTCATCTCACCCTGCTCTCGGTATGTTTGTTCAGTCTTCCATAATTATAGCGTGATTAAGAATTGCCTATATTTACTAAATTGTACCTTAAGATTCTTAGTTAATCAAATCTCGCTCTCTGAGTCCTGTCATCAAGCCTCTTTCTCTCTAATAAGCACAGTTTGCTACTTAGTTTCACCTACTTACTTGCGAATACCTACTCGTGATGATACTTTGAGCTGATATAGCATTCCTAAAACCTGTCTGTGTCATCACCCACGAATCATTCAATTATTTCTTTGCCAAGTTGTGTGAGAGCAGGCTTACTTCCGTCACCATAAGTAGTAAACTTCTGAGCATTCTTATCTTTAGGATTTGGATGCAGCATAAATGTATCGAGAAACGTTCTTCGTTCGTCATTTTTAGATGCTCAATATATATATGAATCCCATGCCTGTTCGATATTCAATGAACCCTCCATAGCTTTTGTTCGCATATGCTTAAGTAGCCCACTGAGTCACTCATGCATGTAGTCAGGTAAGCCATAAGTAACTGCAACAATATCAAGATAAGTCAGGAGACTTGCCTCTTTATCGAGTCTCTTCATGCCCTCCTTTGCATATTCAATTGTAGGTGTTGGTACCTCAATAGCTTCACTTACAGACCTCAATATTCATTCTCGTGCACTCGCCACACTCGCTTCTTTGTACTTATTCCAGGCCCCAAGAAGTTTGGTTGCTCATGGTCATAAATCCGTTGGTTCTCATTCGAGATGAACCGTGTAAAAACTATGATCAAGCGAATCAATTTGTTGCCTACAATTTCATGAAAGCATTTGACACTCACTCAGTAATTCCATGGCTGCTTTTGATGGAAATATATCTCGAATCAATTGGCTATTCATGGATTCGAGTAACTCAAAAAATATTGCAATATCTGCATCAGTAATCTCGATGTCTGGGAACTCTTTGAGAACATAATTCGCAACGAAATCGAGCATCCTAACTTGCTCTCGTATTTTTATTATTTTTCCAGTGGCAATTTCTCGTCAGTCTTTGTCGAGATATGATAATCGGTCTTTCATTTCAAATAGCTTAAGAATATCTCCTATATTTAACGTATATTTATTATTTTATCAAGTTTCATTTGACCAATTCCACTCTCAGCTTTTTTTATCATCTCAAGCATATTTGTCATCTGTACTAAAATCATAAAGTAATTTCATGTTATTACCATGAAAAACCGCGGACTGAAGCCCGCAGCTACAGACGGTATTTGAGATTATCTTCTAAAAATAGTATAACCTCACATACTTTCGAATATCTACTCGTGATGATATTTAGTGCCCTTCTGGATTTCTCACGACCGATAAATCTGCTCCAATAAAACCATGAGCGCAAGACCGTGAGGAAGAATCAGGTCACCAAGCTTATAGATGGCGTCGACATGCGGAAAGAGTATCTCTCGATCAATCCCATACGGTCACCCTATGATGAAAATAATTTTTTTTGCGGCATTCTGCTGCTTTTGTATGAGCTCATATATTCATGAGGTTGAGAGCGATTTTCATTTCTCATCCAGCAAGACTACATACGTATCACGAGCATCGGAAAGAGTATCAAGGATTTTTTTTGTGTCCATAATACGAATTTGCTCATTTGTTCATGTTTTCGAGGGCTTTATTTGCCTGTAGGCAACTTTTTTTCAGAGTCTTTTTTTGAACTCTTGAATTCCTTCGGAAAAATGTTTTTCTCGATCTGCGAGATAGAGTATCTTCATAAATATTACTTAGGTCATGAACGCATATCAACCAGGCGTAAGAGTCACTCTAAGCATAGAGCAAGGACGACCGTAATACAGAGACTCATCACCGTAAGAGACTCGAATCTATAGAGTAGATACATACTTATTGCAAGTAAGGCAATAATGATACCTTGGCGAAAGCTACCGATAAGCGCCTCAAATCAAATATCTCCTCGAGTAACTATATAGCGAATTATATAGAGACTGACTCATATGCCCGTTGAGAGAAAAAGGAAGAGTATGAAAAGAAAAACAGGTAAAAGTATCGAGCTATTCTTCGTAGGATCAACTCAAAAAAACAAAAACAAAAGTGTGAGTATCGAGAGAATATTGACGGAAAAAAGCAGGGAGAGAAACAGGTTTTTCATAGGACCATCTCGTTATAGTGAACAGCCAGAAGTACAGTCATCACATCCTCAAGTGCCACAATTATTTGCTACATCATCTCATCAGAATATGGATATGAACATGCTTCGTAGCTCCCCGTTTTCAGGAATCACGCCTTCAAATATCATATCCTTGAAATCTATAGTCTCTTCTTCTATACAAAGTGCCGGTGATTCTGTAATCTTAAGTTCGTGTACGTACGCTTCATCACCGATACTCACAGTTACATCTGTATCTAGTCACAAATCCTCAAGTACCACTTCTGTTCGTACTCGTAGTTCTCACGTGTGTTCAGGGGTGCCAGTAAGAATGATTTTCATAGGCGTTAGTAACTAAATTGAAAAAGGTAAAAAAACACCCGCTTTCGCGGGTTTTGAGTGTATTATTCAGTTGACTCTCAACCGTCTTCAGCTGTTCCTTCTTCTCAACCATCTTCTTCTTCGACTGCTGCCACAACTGGCTCTTCTACTTCTTGTGCTCTTGGTGCATGAGCAGCTACTATAGCTGCCTCAGGATCAAGCTGAATTTCATATTTCTCTACATCAAGATTCAGGTCAGAAACATGTATAATGTCACCAGCATTTTTCAGTAGTGATATATCTACATCGAAGTGATCTACGAGATCTCGAGGAAGACATTTTACGTCAAGCGTATTTTGAGATTGATCAATAACGGCACCCTCTCGAGAAGCAGGACTCTCTCCTACAAGCGTGAGTGGTATTTCCGTATGAACCTTTTCTCCTCGTGTAAGTACATGAAAATCTACGTGAAGCATCTTGCTCGTAATCGGGTGAAGTTGTACATCTTGTACAAGTACATCATGAGACTCTTTGCCAAGAGTAACTTCGATGATATTTGATTTACCCGCATCTCGGAAAATCTTGAGAAAGTCAGAGTAGTCAGATACGAAAGATGTAGACACTCCTCATTTTCCATAAAAAACACCTGGTATTTGTGCTTTTTTGTCACCATCGCCTCGACGAATGTCTGAGAGCTTTGTGTCAGGGTTTCGTACCTCTAATGTAAGTGCGTATTGAGTCATAATAATATCCAAATCGTAAAGTGTCTCTGATTATATGAAAAAGGCTGAAGTGTCAATGAAAATACAAAAGAGTTTTCGGGGCAAATATACAGATGGACTCACTGCTCCTTAGTGAGCATATTATGAGGCCTAATCCTTACCCATTATGCCGAATATATAACTCCCACATTCGTTTGAGACCTCTACTTATCTCAGTCTATATCTGAATCACTAAGGCTCACCCATTCATAAAGACCTGCTATTTTGTGTGCATTTTCTCAACTATCTCATACCAATTTTCACACACATGGATATTTGTTTTCGCGGGAATGACTATGTGCAAGTTATTTTTCAGGCTTTATTCAGCACTTCATTGTGACCACTGACTGCTACCCTACATTTCCTCAGGAATAGGAAGTCATAAAAGAGAGAAGCTTGCTTCAATGACCGAAACAATTTCAGATATGAGAGAGACTCTTAGGGATTTTCTAGCCATATCAGTATCTTCCATAATGCTGCCTACATTTGAGTACATAGCATTTATATGGGTGGCAACGTCGTAACAATACTGTGCTAATGAGTGGTATTTATATGACTGACCACAACTATCAAGTACATCTTGCCAGGCATGTAAATCTTGTATGAGTTGTATGTCATGTTTGGTAAGCTGTACATTACTATTTCATGAAGATTTCTCTATCGAAACATCTTCTCAGATCATTTTTTTCATTCTTACGACCGCATACTGAATGTAAGGACCACTGTTACCCTCGAAAGCGAGTGCCTTATCCCAAGTAAATACTATATCTTTTGACCTATCTTGAGAAAGAAACGCATATTTAATCGCTCATACGGAAATAGCTCGGACATCTTCTGGATTAAGTGCGCGACCTTTTTCTATAAGTATCTTATTTGCTCGCTCCACTCACTGACTTACCAGTTGATCGAGAGGGATAGTATTTCCTTCACGAGAAGAGATTTTCCCTTCTGGTAATTTTACGAGACCATTCATGACATGTACGAGTTCGGCATTTTCATAGCCCCATCATGCTCGCTGAGCTATACTGTAGACTTGTTGGAAGTGCAGCCTTTGCTCACTTCAGGTACATACGATATTCTTCGTTGGATGCCAATGAACAGATCGATACTTGAGCGTTGCGAGGTCAGACGTCATGTACATATTTGCTCCATCACGTTTTTGGAGAATCGTGCTTGGCAATTTTGACGCCTTAGGAAATTCTACTCAGACACTCTTGTCCTCGTTTTTTGTCGCTATTCATTTTTTAATAAGCTCTTCGACGATGTATGACATAGTTCCCTCTTCATCGAGATCAGGGTGGTTCGTGGCTTTTGGTAGACCGAGTCATTCATAAAAACTTTCCCCTATTGCATGATCATACTGTATGTGAAGCTCTTTGAGGGTTGCCTTGACTGCTGAGAGTGACTCATGAGTAAATTTTTTCCAAAGCTGCACGAGCTGCTCATCTCATTGTGAGAGCTTGAGAAATGTATCTCGTGTGAGCTGTTCAACTGCTTCATCTTTTTTGGCTTCCTGAGAAATTCGTACATAGAGACTGAGGAGATACTCGACAGGATTTGCTGTAAAGGCTTCTTCATCGCCATACTTTTCCCAGGCAGTGAGGAGCTTTCCGAAAATTATTCCCCAATCCCCCTGGTGCATATCTGATATGACATCATAGCCTTGGTATCTGAGGTGATTTATGATTACCTGCCCAAATACAGCGGTACATATATGTCCCACATGCATCTGCTTACCAATGTTTATACCTATATAATCAACTATGACCGTCTCATCTTTTGACTTAGGCTGCATTGGTGAAAACTCCTCGAGTAAGCGCAGGAAGAAGGCATCCGAAAAAGTGATATTCAAAAACCCCTTAACGGCATCAGTGCTGACCACATATGTGTGAGAACTGAGCATATCTCCTATTTCTCACGCCAATACGTCAGGTGCTTTCTGGCATTTACCAGCGAGTGAAAAAACATTCAAAGTATAGTGTCATGGCATTCATTTCGGAGGCGTGTCGATGCGTATATCAGAAATCGTTAGCTTCGGAAAGTGATTCTGGACCTCTGTAAAGATAAAATTCGCAATCATAACTAGTAAATGAAGTATATGTTGTATATGATAATCATAGTTTCATTTATACAACTCACTCAAACTATTCGCATGAAACGACTCTGAGCACTTATTATCGTCTGCATGAGTATTGTCATTTTTTCGTATCTATGAAATATGACACTATTAAATAGTGAAAGGATGGTTAGTAATTATAAAGATGATGGTGCTAATACAATTGAGAAAACTCTTTATAGACAGGTACGCTTGTCGCTTTCGACAGAAGCAAATATGCCTGACGTAGTACTTGAAGTGGCTGACACCGTCGAGCTCAGAAAGCAATGACTAATGTATAGAGAGTCTCTTTGTGAGCATTGTGGCATGTTGTTTATTTTTTGAGCTGAAAAAATCCAAGAATTCTGGATGAAGAATACTTATCTGTCACTCGACATGATCTTCCTTGATACAGAAGGGTGTATAGTGGATATAGCTGAAAATATTCAGCCAGAGTCAGAAGAGTATACGCCGTATTATCGATCGCGAGCCCCAGCGCAGTATGTCATAGAGATGAATGGCTGATGGGTCCGCGATAACTTGTTTCTGGATGCGCATGGGCATTGCGTGGATATGGATTTGGATAGTTAGCGAAGGGGATAGTCCGTTCTATTTCTAGGATTCAGGACATAAAAATTGACATTATATAAATAATAGTATTATACATGTAATATTTTTAAGTGATTATCCATGTTAGGGGAACTACCATCACATCATATTGAAGGAAAGAAGAGTTGTAAATTGTTGTTAATCTCGCTTGTAGCCCTTGCGGTTACCTCATGTACTGAAAGTCCTCATAGCAGTAATGAATGATGAGCAGGCGTCCAGAAGTGAACCAATGTTACTGAAAATACATGAAGAGACTTGGAGCGAGTATGGCTATTAGAGAGAATGCCAGTTTCCTACATGTATAAAGCGGGAGACACGCCAAATGCTATTGCTGATGCGCATGGCATACCTCGAGGTCAGCAGGTAGATTGGCATCTAGAAAATAGTAGTAATTTTTACATTGGAGGAGAGATAAGCGTAAAGTGATACGCTACGCAGATTGATGCTCGGCGAATTTCCTCAAAAAATAGTGGCTTCTGAGGTTTTCACCGAGAAGATATATCAGAAAAAAGCTACCTTATTAATTGAACCAATAAGAACAATGATTAATACCACTCCTTCACCTGAGAAGTCCTGAATTAAATCGCTTATTTCTCAGGCAACCAAGGCTCGACGCAAAGTGTCAGAAATTCTTAGTAGACTTACTAAGTCCCCTGAAATAAGGCAGCTCGAAGACCTTGTTACGCAAGCCGTAGACGATGGAGCGAAAATAGCCAAATGCATTATTAATAAGAAACAGGTAGATGCCAGTGAGGTGCGCTTCTATAGGCAAACATTTTCTCAGCTTGTTAATATGCCATCAAATCACAAACGTGTATCCTCAATGAATTTTCCACAAATTTGTTGGCTGCTTACTAAAATTGATATTACTAATGATCCATTACTGGTATTGGAAATTTGTAAGCTTTACCAAAAAAGAAGCTATCATGAATTACATTGAATGTATATTGTGCTTTCGATGCAAGCTGCGCAGAAATCAGTAGGTCAGTGATCAGCTCATGATGAATTAACTACATAGTGGTCCTAAGTCGAAACCAATGTCGATTGTAACGACCGAAAAAGTGACTTCATGCATTTCGCAATATCACGATCCTCTATGATGATTCATAGGGGGTTATTTTTTCTAAAAGTGATAAAGTGGATAAAATGATCGAAGGCCGCAACATAGCCATGCATATCTGATATTCACCCTTTTTTTGACCATATAGTGGTCCGGGCATCTGAGCTAATATCGAGAGATGTATCGGCACATATTATATCGCGCTTTATACCTCGTTTATCACAACCATGCATAAGCTCCGCATAGTATTCAGGAAAATATATCTGCATTTCTCCATAATGCATCATGCATGAGATTTTTTCCGATGACTCAATTCCCTCAGTAAGCACGGTTCGTACTCATGATTCTCACTCATACATGCGCACTTTAGGGTTATGAACATGCTCATTTTGTATACCTTTGAGACTTGGGATAGTTTTCTCGAGAATATTCATCTTCTGAAATACTCCTCGTTTTTCATTATTGAGCAGAACCCTGAATTGATGTGGGTCTTCTGGGGTAAAAATCTTCACAGATTCTCGTATATAAGAGCTCACGAGTCACTTAGTTACGAGTGCTTCGAGGGTGTTGTAGACAGTCGACTTTGCGAGCCCACTTTTCCTTATGATACTGGTCGCATGGGTACTTCCTAGACAGAGGCAGGAGAAGTAAATAATGGACTCATTTCGAGAAAGTCCGAGTTTTTCGAGGGCTTCAATCATAGCGAGGTATTAGTAATTAGTGAAGCTATCGTATCGCTTGTACGAGTGAAAAAAATGGAATTTTCATGAAAGAAATGAAAAGAATATAGAATATTGCATGACTTTAGTGTATAATTGTTGTGAAAATGAGACAATCTCTTCATTTTATTCATATGTTTTCTCTCGCACGACAGTAAGGTAATGTAGATGCGTTATGCTGAGAGTGTTGAATACGAATAGAGAGTGTTTCGTCCTGTATGAGTGACCAGGTTAAGATGTACAATTCATTTATCTATCTATGAATACTGCAAGTTTACAGCAGAGGCATAAATCGGAATATCGACAATTTTTCTCCTCTAATATGGTCGTATTTTCACTCCCATGCAATATCAGCATAGCGGGTGATATCTCGTGAGACAATGCGTTACATATACGTCAGAAGCTCCCACTTAGAATGTATATATGATTGAGCAGACATCCGAAACCAGGTGTGCACTTTACAAAACTTACCTCATACTCCCATTTTCGAGACAAATTTTATGAACGGCAATTGCCGGAGCATTTACCTTTTGTGCCGAGGTTTCTCAATGAGCTTATGGGTGGATCCAATCTAGGAGAGGGAGTAGAAGTGTCCATATTGTCTGAGGTGTCGAGAACGAAAGGCCTCTGTGTGAGCCAGCTTATGCTCTTTGCCTTGACGGTCGCACATGCATGGATTACTGACAAAGGAATCGTTAGTCGTATGCACCTAGACGCACAAAGACCCATACATGAGTCACTTGAAGACCAAGGAGAAATGCACAAGCTCCTTATGTTATACCTGGATGTCGCTAAGCGTACGCCACAGCCATCAGGAGTTTTTTGAATTATCTCAAGTCTCTATTCTGGTACGTTTCCAGTGGTGCTTTTCTGAGAAAATACCGAGAAGAACCAAAAGGCGCCTTCATTATTTTGATTTACTTTCGATCAATTCTTGAGTGATGATCATTGAGTATTTCCCTATAGCACTACCGAAGTGTCAGTCCTATATAGTGGATATCCCTACCTCTCAGAAAATTTGGCATTCTTGAAGCGAAGATTCGAATCTGGAACCGAAGCACAAGTGAAGTCAGCACTCTATGATGTCATGGGAGATAATGATGTGGATACGGGTGGTAAAAATCTTCCATCGTTTCTTTTGCAATCAAGCGGATATTCACATGAGAAAATAGAAGAAATACATACTGGTGTTCAGTCTCATCAGAGCCTAGAACTTTTTATGAGTCTCTTGCGTATGCAGAAAAATGTTCACGACAGGGGATATGTGCAGGAATATATTCATGCGCTCGAGCGATATACACAGGAACAGGTATTCATATATGGCATGCAAAAAGAGATGAGAGAATTGTATCATGATATTTGGGAGCAGTATCGTGATGCAGCAAGTGTACCAGCGATTGTGCCAAACGAGTCTGCTATGATTGGTGGATGCTATCTTATAGTCAGTCCACTCATAATGCAGCAGGAAGTATCTCGAACCCTGGCAGAGAATCTTCGTAAAAATCATAGAGAGTGCTCAATGGTGTATAGCAGCTGGGAAGATGGGGTAGAAGCTGAAGGATTTTTGCTTGATCAAAATATTCAAGAATTGCAATATCATGAACTGACAGATAGGAATATTGGCATGTGCCAGTGCAATAAGAAGGAGTATGTCGTACCGAGATCACGCCTGAAAGAATTTTCGCAGTGAAAAGTTCTTTTTGATTTGGACGCAAAGAAGATTTATGCAAATGGCCTACCAGTGAACTCTACACATATACCTTCTCAGAAAGCAACCATAGAGATTGTGGAAATGCTCCTCGAAAATGGCTGACAAGTAAAAAGTAGGGATCTGCCTCGTTCGTCCTATGCAGCGAGTAAGAGTGAGATGCACGGAAAGATCCTAACGCCACTAAATAAGGTTTGCATGAAGGCGACATGAGAGCCAATGCCCATGAGAATTGAGTGAGGGCTACATGAGTTCGAGCTACACATCTCCTTCGATTTCGATAGAATATGTGTATTCAAAAAATAGATTATGTATTATTACAACTCCACAATCATTAATAATCTCAAGCGAGCTGATGTTGATTGGCCTTGATGGCGACTTGATGATAATCCTTTCTGAGAAGATTTTAATTTTGAGGCACGCATACGAATGATATCATGAAGCATTAAGTTGCTGCCATATTTGAATGAAATAAAGAATGACAGGAATAAAAGAGTTTTGGAGATATGACCAAACTTTAATCCACTTGTGACACCTAAGTCACTGCCAGGACACAAAATATTGTATTGGGAGAATGACCCCTATGTCTGCAAATTTTTGAGGGAGTGCTTTCAGGATGAAGTGGATATTTTTCAGTGCGACTTATCAGTTTTTAATGAGGAAAATATCATAGATACATGGGAAGAGTTATCCGATGTCCTTGATGAATCCAATCCACAATTTGATTATGTAGTAATTTCTCATGTATTGAACTATGTTGACTATAGATCCCTATTTATTCAACTTAAGCACTTCTTGCCCAAAAGCGGTAAGGTGTATCTTAATCATGTCGTTGATTACGGTCTTCCACAATATTTCAACCATAAACGCCCAAAGTCCCATCGAGAACTTGTTATGACACTTGGGCGGCTATGATTTGAAGTCGAAATTGATGACCCTATAGAGGATGACTTCGAATACCATGGCCCCTATAAATGACGACATGTCATTGTGGCGCGGGTGAGATAGATTAAGGTCGGGAGGATTTAGCCTCACTAAAGCGACCGGGTACGCACCCGGGAGGGCAATCGTCTAGCACTTATGCTGATTAGGATGCGGATTATTTTGATATTTAGTACGACCCGGGTGGCCACCCGGGTGAGGCCTTCCCCTAAAATAAGAGGCACATCTATAGCTCGTAATATTTATCATTTACGTTACAGTATGCGCATACGATTTACTATCAAATCATCATGCTCAAGCGACTCATATTTATCTGTATCCTAGTAGCCATCGCCATCATATTCTTCGCTGTTTATTCATGGTACATAGTCGAGACGCATGCGAAAGGTCGTGTATTTGATGATGTCCAAGATGTACCAGAGACATATGCAGGACTTCTCCTTGGTACGAGTCCGACGCTCGCTGACGGAAGAAATAACCTCTTTTACCTGTATCGTATACGAGCAACAACTGAACTCTTGAATGCTGGTAAGGCTCAGAAAATAGTCGTAAGCGGTGATAATCGTTCACATGACTACAATGAGCCAGAATATATGACGAATGACCTCGTGAAAAAATGATTTTCTCAGGATAGTATACATCAAGATTATGCATGAATAGATACGCTCGATTCGGTTTTACGGATGAACACGATTTTTCAGCAGGAGAAATTTGTGATTATTTCTCAGGATTTTCATGTTAAACGCGCGATTTATCTCGGAAAAAAATATGACCTCGATGTGTACGGATATGTCGCTCAGTGAGTTAGCCTAAAGATTGCCCCTAGAGTATATATTCGTGAGATAGGAGCTCGGATGAAAGCAGTGATAAATGTCATGACATGAGCGGAGCCGAAGTTTTGAGGAGAGGTGATTGAGATTTAGAGGAGTCAGGTCATAGGAGCAAGACTTTAACGTAAGTCCTGGCTGCAGACCTACGAAATGACACTAGTCAGGCATTTACTTAAGCTTCGGCAGAGCCTTCCCCTTATCTCACAGAATACCTGCAACACTAAATGGAATCTAGTCGCCCAGTCTGTACGACACTTTTTCACCTCAGTAGACGATTGTCAGCATGAAAAAAAACTGTCGACTCAGCTAGACGACAGAAAATGCTTCATGATTCGCATGAATGATGGTAAAATTTTGGGGGGTGCTTTTTCAGGGGCACCTTAAGACACTTATTCAATATGATTTCCAGGCGTATTCATGCTTCTACCAAAACACTATTGAATTTTTCATGTAACGAGCGATAATCCTTCCTTCATTTTCGAGTCTCTAACAATAAGGTGGTATGTGTTTTCTGGGTGCAAAAAACACGGCGTATTTTATTTGCAAAACCCCGCATTCTTACTATAATCCACCGCACTATGAGTTACATTTTTTAGAGGTATATGAGAATACCCACGTAACTCGCTTAATAATCATCATTATGATAGCAGTAATCGAAGTCGGAGGTAAGCAGTATACCGTTCAAAAGGGCGATGAAATAACTGTTGACCGACAAAATACCGACAAAAAAACTATGACTCTCAAGCCTATGCTCGTCTCTGACGCAGAAGGTAAAGAGACAGAAATTGGTACACCTTTCCTCGAAGAGCGAAAAGTAGGACTCAAGATAGTTGACCACATTAAGGGTGAAAAGATCAAAGTATTTAAGATGAAAGCCAAGAAGCGATACGCTCGTACACGAGGTTTTCGTCCACACCAAACTATTCTTAAGGTGACATCAATAGCATAAGTGATATACTCAGCTATATAATAACCCTTATTCGTGAAACAATTCCTTTCTCGTTTTACCCAAGATCCCGGTTCAAATCGAATACGTCGTGCCCAAAAGCAACGAATTTCTCGATTTATGAATCGGTTTTTTGTGCCTCTTGCCATCATAAGCCTCCCTATCTATCCTGCGTCAGGTTCATTTCTATATAACAAAACAGGTGGACAGCTGAATTATGATAGCTCGACGATCATCTCATCATACGATGCGCAAGAAAATGAGTCAGGGTTACAAGAAGATGGCTTCATGGATTTGGCTATTGCCGTCGAAGAAAATCGTGACTGGAGTGATCGAGAAGAGATCGAGTATTACGTTGTGCAGGAGTGAGATAGCCTAAATTCACTCGTTGAGGATTTTCAATTACAAAAAAATACGCTCATATGGGCAAATGGAATCGTTAAGGAGAAGATAAAAATAGGTGACGAGCTCACTATACTTCCGATGAATGGTATACTATATACGGTAAAAAAGAGTGATTCGATTTCCAGGGTGGCTGATTTACATGAAATTGCGGCATGAGCTGTGCTAAAGGCGAATAACCTCCCGCAAGGGTACGAGCTAAAGATTGGTGAAAAAATCATCCTCCCATGAGCAAAGCCCTATGTGACTATTGCTTCTACACAGAAAAATTTCCGAGGACCAGATGGGGTCGTACGAGGATCGATAAATGGTAAATTTACTCCGAAAATTGTGAATCCAGGAGGGCGTGGATTTGTACCAGGTCACTGCACGTTCTTCGTCGCTCAGCGACTCGATATTACCTGGCGTGGACATGCGAAGAGTTGGTATCAAAATGCCATTAACCAAGGAAAGGCAGTATGACAGGTGGCGAAGCCATGAGCCGCTATTGTGTGGAGAGGGCCAGGGTACAATGTGACATATGGTCATGTGGGTGTCGTCATCGAAGTGCAGGATGAACATATCATCGTGCAGGATATGAACTATGCAGGACTGTGGGTTGTGACGACTCGGAAAGAGAGTATTCATAATTCGCGGATAGTGGGGTATGTGTATCCATAGGTGAATTAAGAGGGCTGAAATAAAAAGAGAGTATCTTATAAATTTAGCAGTATGACCGAAGACAATATGTCGATAGATAACCTTCCTTTGAACTCTGAAACAGTTATAAATATACAAAGGGCAAAAGAGTTAGGACTAGGGCCTCATCCATTGGTTACAAAGGTTGCCAAAGAGATAAGTAGACATTTATCTCGTCAAGATGATTG
>Ga0079203_1001606_pt1 | contig 16310 bp, 10 predicted proteins | sample PorBlaMBantryBay_FD_68602 | JGI IMG/M metagenome (GOLD analysis project Ga0079203, IMG submission 68602) | Marine algae microbial communities from Bantry Bay - Bantry Bay, Ireland | ecosystem: Host-associated > Algae > Red algae > Blade | place: Bantry Bay, Ireland
GAGCGAGGAACGAGTCGAGGAATAGATGTTACCACAATGTTTCCAATTTCGAGCGAGGAACGAGTCGAGAAATCTTAAAAAGCAATTAAAGTATATAGTCTGAAAGCTAAAAGAGTATTAATACATCCAAGTGAAGAATAAGATTTCTCGGCTCGTGCCTCGCTCGAAATTGTAAACATTGTGGTAACATCTATTCCTCGACTCGTTCCTCGCTCGGAATGACAAGGGGTGTTCCCAAGGAAAATGTGTGAACTTTTGAATAAAATCTATGCCCCCAATTTGTCTCACACTCCAATCAAAATCAAAAACCGAAAAAAAGAAATCACAAATCCAAATTTTGATTTTGATTTTGATTTTGATTTTGATTTTGATTTTGATTTTGATTTTGATTTTGATTAAAACTCGATCTCCCTAAAAATATAAGCTTTTGTTGTCCATTTAAAAATTAAAAAAAATTAAAACTTTTAGCATGAAAAAACCAATTCAATTAGTAGTCCTTTTTCTTTTGGCTACATCTACCCTATTTGCTCAAAATAAAATTGCAGGAAAAGTTACAGACAAAAACGGTTCTGTATATTTTGCAACTGTAGCATTATATAATCAGGCTGACAGCACAATCTATAAGGCAGAGTCAACAGATAATAATGGAAACTTTAAAATCAAGGACATCAAAGACGGAGATTATTATTTGGAGACTTCGATGTTAGGCTATGCTACTACAAAAAATGAAGCCATCAACTTCCCTCAAAACAATGACCAAACATTCGACATTTTCCTAAAAGAAGATTCTAAAATGTTAAGTGAAGTCGAAGTCGTTTCTCGTAAACCTTTGTTGGAACAGAAGGCCGATCGACTAATCGTAAATGTAGAAGACAACTTAACTAGTCTCAATGGAAGTGTACTTGATGTCATGAAAAAAGTACCAGGAATGATTGTCGTTGGAGATAAGTTACGAATGGCTGGACAACAAAACATGACCATTCTTATCAATGGAAAAACAACCAGATATATGGATATGCAATCATTGTTAAAAGATATGCCAGGCGATAATATTAAAAAAGTAGAAGTGATTACTCAACCTGGAGCTGAGTTTGATGCCGAAGGAACTGGTCCAGTTTTAAATATTATTTTAAAGAAAAATAGTCTATTTGGTACCACAGGAAACGTAACGCTTGGGGCAGGCAAAGGAGAATATTGGAGGTATAAAACAGGACTTTCATTAAGCCACTACCAAGGCAGTTTCAATGTACATGGTAATGTTGGATTCAGAAGAAATTCATGGTGGGATAGAATGGAAATTATAAGACGTGTAGGTGATGATACTTATACTCAAGTAAGTAATGACCCAAGTCTTAACAATAGTTTTAGAGCAGATGGAGGATTCGATTGGGATATTTCAGAGCGACATAGAGTTGGAGTTTCAGGAAGATATATTGATAGCAAAGGAGATTACACAATTACTAACAAGACTCTTGTAGATTTTGGCGATGAGAATATTCCTGATTTAGATTTGGATAGTGATAACATTCAAGATGATGGTTGGAGTTTAATTTCTGTGAATCCTTATTATACTTTTGAAATTGATACTGCTGGACAAAAGTTAGATTTTGATTTTAGTATTGTTGATATTACTACTGATAATTTGAATACTTTAAATACAAATGAAGTCAATGAATTGGCAAACTTCCCAAGTTTAAGAAATATTCAAATGGGAGCAACTGATATTTTTACTACACAATTAGATTATACTTATCCTTTTTCTAATGATGTAAAAATTCAAATTGGTGCAAAATATAGTGATGCAAGTTTGGATAATGATTTACAATCTTTCATTGACGATAATGGAGAATGGCAAAACAACTTAGGACAAAGTAATCATTTTCTTTTTGATGAAACAATCAAGGCAGGTTATGCAAAATTGACTTGGAAGAAAAACAAATGGAATGGTACAGCAGGTTTAAGATATGAAGATAGTGACTCTAAAGGTTATTCGATTACCATTGATTCTACCTTGACGCGAGACATTAATAAATTTTTCCCGAGTGCAAGTATTGGAAGAGAAATTGTAAGTGGATTAGGTGCAAGCATGGCCTACAGTTACAGAATAGATCGCCCGAGATATAATAATCTAAATCCTTTTAAATATTTCTTGGATCAATTTACTTTCCAAAAAGGAAACGAAAATTTAGCGCCTGCATTGACACATAGTTTGAAGTTCAACTTGACGTTTGAAAATCAACCATTTTTTAATATTGAATACAAGCACACTAATGATGCTATCGTAGAAGTCGCAGAACAAGATGATGCCGCTGGAACTTCAAATCTAGTAACCGTCAACCTAGAAACTTTTAAAAACTTTAATGTAAGTTTATTTTTCCCATTAGATTTTATTCCTAAGATTTCAGGTTATGGTGGATTCATTGCTAACTATGGAAAATATGATTCTGAATATTTAGGCGATCAATTCCTAAGAGACAAATGGGATTATACAGGATTTATTGCTGCGGAATTTATGTTACCAGGTGAGATCAATTCCGAATTGACAGGATGGTACAATAGTGGTGGACAAGATGGAATTACTAATGCTCAATGGTTGTATGGAGTGGATGTAGGTTTTAGTAAAAAGTTTTTGGACAACAAAGCAAAAGTTAGTTTAGGTGTTGAAAATCTTTTTGCTAAATATCTTACTGCTGATATTGAATATGCAAATATGGATATTGATGTTTTCAATAGATGGGATGGCCCAGTTGTGAATATGCAGTTCAGTTATAAGTTTGGTAACCAACATATGAAAAGTAGAAAAGGTCATAACAATAGTGCTTCAGATGTATTGAACCGAGCGCAGAAATAACGGACATAATGATTAAGTAATGATTAATGTTTAACCAATAATTTTGAAAATTATTTTCTGACAATTATTGATTAATCATTAATCATTATTTTCACTATTTTTGATTAATCATTAACAGTTAATCATTAATCATTATTTTTAATGGAAATTAAGTTTACCAAATCTGATCTAAAGATTTCAATAATTTTCTTTTTGTTTTCCATAGTCATCGGGAGTATGGATTATGAAGAATACCCCGACGATGAAAAATATAAATTGATAATTGACCACATCAATTTTATTCTCTTCACTAGTTTTTCAGTTTACATTTTAATTTTTGTGTTGTTTGCTAAATTTTTTCCCAAAGGAGAATATTTAAAGTTGTTATTTTTTGGCATAGGTTTTTTAATGATAATGGGGGTATTAGAAGTACAATGGTATTGTTATTTTAACCAATGTCGTGGAAATCTATTTTCTATAAATGTCATCTATCAAGGACTAATTTCTCATATTGAAAGTGTAGGAATATTTGCAACCTTTTTGTTAGGAAAAAAATTATATGATACACAAGTACATTTTGTAGCTATGGAAAAAGAAAAAAGAGAAGCTGAATTACAGTTTTTAAAATCACAAATAGATCCCCATTTTTTATTTAATAATTTAAATACGGTTGATTCTTTAATTGATACCAATCCTAAAGCTGCCAAAGTTTATTTGAATAAATTATCACAACTATATCGGTATTTGATTTCAAGTAAAGATTTCGAGGTGGTTCCTTTGGATGAGGAATTGGAATTTGCAAGAAATTATATGTACTTAATTGAAAGCAGATTTGGGGATGCGTATCAATTTGAAATAAAAAATGAAATCCAAAATGATGAAATTCATCTTATCCCTCCAGGTGCCTTGCAAACTTTGTTGGAAAATATTGTAAAACATAATCATGGTAGTTCGTTGTCTCCAATACAAACTAAAATTTTAATTACAAAAGACGCTATAAAGATTTCTAACAATATAAAAACAAAAAGTAGTAAAGTCGATTCGACAGGAACTGGATTAGCAAATCTCAAATCAAGATATAAGCTTTTAACAGACAAAGACATTGATATTCAATCCAATGAAATATTTACGGTAAACCTTCCTTCGATTAAACAAGTCGCCTAGTCTCTAAAATTCTCACAATGAATATTTTAATTCTTGAAGATGAAATCCCAGCTTATCAAAAGTTACTCAACTTTATTCATGCTGAAATCCCAGATGGAAAAGTCATGGGTTGGGTAAGGTCTATCGAGGAAGCAAAAGACATTCTTACCAAAGATTCACAACCTGATTTAATTTTTTCTGACATTGAATTATTGGATGGGGTTTCCTTCGAAATTTTTGAAGACATAAAAGTAGACTGTCCCATTATTTTTTGCACAGGCTTTGATAAATATGTTTTAAGAGCTTTTAAAACCAACGGAATCGCTTATTTATTAAAGCCCTACTCTATCGAAAATTTTAGAGCAGCTTACGAAAAATACAAAATTCTTTTTGCCAAAAAAGAATCTCAACCTATTGATAATCAACTACTTAAAGATTTACAAAAGATTCTTCATCAAGATAAACAATCTTATAAAAAGAGATTTACTATTAAGAAAAAAGACGGAATTAAATTGTTAGACACCAATGAAATCGGAGCCTTCGTTGCCAATGGAGATTTTTGTATGGCTGTAGATTCTTCGGGAAAAAGACATGCCATCAATTTTAAACTTTCGGATGTGGAAGAAAAAATTGATCCGTCTAAATTTTTTAGAATCAATAGAAGTGAAATTATTAATGTGGATTTTTTGGAAAAAGTGGAACCGCACTTTAAAAATAGATTAGCTATAAAAATGAATTATTCGAAAGATATTATTTTTACGAGTAGTAATAAAACGCCTAGTTTTAGAAAATGGCTGGAGGGATGACAATATTATGGCTTCTTGTACTGTCATGAGTTCTAATGTTTCAGGTAGCTTTGAATTATCGCTTCAATTCTTCATTCATCTTATTTACAATTGAAATATCTATTTCTAATTCTTTCGCAACTTCTTCTTCTGATTTTCCTTTTTTTAGTAAGTGTACTATTTTCACAGATTTATCCAACCACTTTTCCTTTCCCTCTTCCATCGCATCCAATTTAGTTCCTAATATTATCGCTTCTTGTACTGTCATAAGTTCTAATGTTTTAGATAGCTTTGAATTATCGCTTCATTCTTTTATTGATTTTCTTTACAATTGAAATATCTATTTCTAATCTTTTGGAAATTTCTTTTTCAGTTATTCCTTCATTGAGCATATCCATTATTTCCATAGATTTTGCTAAGCCTATATTAACGCCTTTGTTAACGCCTTTATTTAATCCTATGTTAATTCCCTTTTCCTTTCCCTCCTCCATCGCATCCAATTTAGTTCCTAATATTATCGCTTCTTGTACTGTCATAAGTTCTAATGTTTTAGATAATTTATCAATTTCCTTTTCAAATTTAAGGTTTAAATCATTACTATCAAATTTTGTATAGCTTTTTATAAAGTCCAATAAATCTTTAATTTTCTTACGATCCAGCCCTAATTTCCTCAATCTTTTATATAAACTTATTTTTTTTGTAAAAAGTTGCTCCTGTGTTAATTTGTTTTTTCTCAATCCCCACCAAGCCGTTTCCAAAATTATGGAAAAAGGATTATCCTTAAAAACTCTGAAATCTGACAACTTTTTTTCTCTTAATTTATAAGTTGGAAAAGTATATAAGATTTGAGTATTAAAAATATTGAGATCGTAAGCTTTTGGATGGAAACTAGGAGAATTATCAGTATAAATCACAAAAGCCGCAGTAGGTAATTCAAAGCGATCAAAGATCCGATATTGATTGATATACATTCGTTCGGCAAAGTTCTCTTCCACATAACCCTGTACTTCTATATGAATTAATATGCCCCTTTCCTCTCCTGTTTTTAAAATTACTTTGATCAATTTATCCGAAAATCTTTGTTTCCCTTTTGAACGAATAGATAATTTATCCAACTCCTTATCCAAAAAAACGAACCCTTTATTTTTATCAATCAAGTGAACATAATCCGAAAAGAAAAAATCAAGAAAATCCGAAAAGAAACTTTCTATAATAGATTTCCATAGTAAGTCGTGTTTAATCATAGATTAGCTATTTCCTCAAATAAAATAAATTAATTGATCTTTTTCCAATATTGTTATTTGATATGAGAACTATAAAATTGTTTAACAGCGTACAACAGGATAATGATGGATCCACCCCCAGAATATCCATAGTTGAATAATTGGAAATTTTGTTTATTTTCACTTAAGGAATTGCTCATATTTATTCATAAGTTATTTCGAGTTTATTTTTTCAACCTTTTAGGCAAAAAACGTAGGCGACCCCTTCGGTTCGGCGAGGCTTTTTAACGACAAAGGATGGAAAAAGAAGCCGAAATAACTTATGAATAAATGTGAACAATTCCTTAAACAAACCAAACCAACTATGCAAAGATTCAAAGCACTTGATGTCTTTCGAGGCATGACTATTTGCCTTATGATTATCGTCAATACTCCAGGAACTTGGAGTGCCGTTTATGCACCTTTCTTACATGCGCCTTGGCACGGCTTCACTCCTACTGATTTAGTTTTTCCATCTTTTTTATTTGCCGTAGGAAATGCTTTTGCATTTGTCAAAAGCAGGTGGACAGACAAAACCCTTTCTGATGTTTTTGGAAAAATCTTAAAACGAACTTTTCTTATTTTCTTGATTGGATATTTATTGTCATGGTTTCCATTTGTACGATGGAATGATGCAGGGGAATTGTATTTTAAAGGAATTGAAACCACCCGTATTTTTGGAGTCTTGCAAAGAATTGCACTTTGTTATTTTGGCGCAGCCATTTTAATTTTTTATTTAAACAAAAGACAATTACTCATTGCTTCAGGAATTATTCTTTTTGGATATTGGGGATTGATGTATGGCTTTGGAGATTATTCGTTGGAAAATAATTATGCTAGAACATTGGACAGGATTTTACTAGGTGATAATCATTTGTACAAAGGGGAAGGTATTCCATTTGACCCTGAAGGAATATTGAGTACTTTTCCAGGCATTGTAAATGTCATAGGAGGATATCTTGCTGGTGCTTACATCATAATGGGTAAAACCATTACTTATGAAAAAGTTGCAAAACTATTGTTATATGGTTGCCTTCTAATGGGATTAGCTTACGTATGGGATTTAGGTTTTCCAATCAATAAAAAAATATGGACTAGTTCATATGTCCTACTTACCGTTGGAATAAACTTAGTGACATTAGCCGGTCTGATTTATTTAATTGATTTTAAACCTCGCCCAATGAGTTTTAAATTCTTCGAAGTCTTTGGTATGAATTCTTTATTTATTTATATCCTTTCTGGGTTTTTAGTCAAACTGATGTTGCTTTTTAGAATAAATGGTGAATCCGCTTATGGTTTTATTTACAAAAATGGATTTGAATGGATGGGTGGAAAATTGGGATCATTTATGTTTGCTTTGGTTTTTCTGTTGGTTTGCTGGATAGTTGGCAGATTTTTGGATAAAAGAAAGATATATATTCGAGTTTAAAACGACTGACGGTCGCTTTGCTTGACGGTGGACGGTCGCTTCGCTGGACGGATCGAATAGTTTTGAATCACAGTTTCTTCGACCGTCCAGCGAAGCGTCCGTCCACCGTCAAGCAAAGCGACCGTCAGTCGTCTTCCCTCCCATTTACTTTTTCACCAAAAGCGACATATACTTTCAAAAGTATTAGATAAATAAAAAAATTACGATAATGAATACCAAATTACCATTATTTCTTTCCCTCGTTTTATTCTGTTTTTCTTGTTCTTATGAAATGACTGAAAAAGAACTAATGGATGCTATTATTGATGGTGATGGTGATGCCGTCCACTCTGCATTTTACAAAGATTATAGAATTGACAAAGACAAACTTAATAAAGTAGTTGAAGCATACAGCGAACAAATTAAAGCTAAAGATTTAAGACCTGTTGAGTTTGAAAATGCGATAACTTATAGTAAGAGAGAACGCTTAGGATATCTTTTAGTTGATAAAGATAATTACATCCATTATACGGTTACCTTTAAATATACCACCATGGAAGATGGAGAACAATTGGTTAATTTCATGGACTTTAGAGCGGCCGAACATGATATCAACAGTATCCAATTTCCAACCCTTTATCGATTGCGAACTTTAATTTTACCCATTTCGGAAAAACCAAAACTAGAAGTAATTGATAGTATTAAAAAGGCTGGGCCACGATTTGTAAGTGGGATAAAACTTTACCATAATTACCAATTGAATCCAATGTACATGTATACCTTTGGTGATAATCTTAGAAAAAATGTGATCAGTTTTAATTTTGGAAATAAGTTTGTGAAAGATAATATTGAAACTATTCTAACCACTTTAAGTACCAAATTAAACCTTGAAGAATACACGTTAGCTTATTATGAAGACTTTGCTCAACCTACCGTTTACCTAGGTTATGAAAGAGGTTTCCCACAAGAAATGATTAATTCTATTAAATCCATTATTACAAAAGACTTGGGAGGAAAAGTTAAAGTTAGAAAGAATGGATCATCCTTTAAAGGTGTTAAGTTTTTAGATATTGGAGGAATAAATGGTGATCCTAGAAGAAGATATAGATTTTAAAAACGTTTAACGTACGTTCGTTTCACTCACTTGTCGTATGACGTACGCTGCGCTTGTCGTTTCGAATAATGTTGTTCTTTTTTATTCGAAACGCAAAACGACAAGCGCAGCGTACGTCATACGACAAGTGAGTGCAACGAACATACGACAAGCGCAGCGTACGTAAAAAAGCGTACGTAAAAGAAAAAGCGTGAATTTTTCAATTAAGAAAAATCCACGCTTTTTTATTTTTAAAAGATTATAAAATCTTTAAATCATAATTCTAGTAAGCAGGAATAAATACAACTCTTCTATTCTTCGCTCTTCCTTCTGAGTATTTATTATCAGCAATTGGACGCTCTTCACCGTATCCGATTGCAGTCAATCTACTTGAACTAATTCCTTTAGATACTAAGTATGATTTAACTGCATTAGCACGTTTTTGTGATAACGCTTTGTTTGCACCTGAAGCACCTTGAGAATCTGTATGACCTTCGATAGTTACAGTCATACTTGGATTTTGATTTAAGACCGTAACTACATTATCCATAATTGCATAAGATGCAGATCGGAATCTATCTTGTCCAGAACGGAAATTAATTCCTTGTAAAGCACTTTCAAATACAGTTGTTGCAGAAAGATTACCAGTTGAAGTAACAACTGATGTGTGCTCATGATCTCCATCATTATCATGTGAATGTGTTCCAATTCCTTCGTGAGAATGTGTGTAAGCACCAGTACCACCTTTGAAATCAGAAGCAGTAGCAGAACCAGTTACAGCACTTTCTCCTCTATGAACATGTTCACCTGAATTTTGGTGAGAGTGAGAAACTCCATTGTGATCATGAGTGTACGCACCTGAAGTAACTGTTGGTGCGTTAGGCGCAGACGTTACAGTAGTAGTTGTCTCTTTAGCTTTTTCAGCAGCCATTTTTGCTTCTTCAGCAGCCATTCTTGCTTGCTCTTCAGCTCTTGCTTTTGCTTCCATCTCCGCTTTAGCTTTTGCTTCAGCAGCCATTCTTGCTTGCTCTTCAGCTCTTGCTTTTGCTTCCATCTCCATTTTAGCTTTTGCTTCAGCAGCCATTCTTGCTTCTTCAGCAGCTTGAGCAGCCATGTCAGCTTCAGACATTGGACATCCTTTGTGTTTCTTGATACCAGCGATATCTGGACATCTGTCCTTTGAATCTCTAATACCGTCACCATCTCTATCCGCTTTAACCATCTTAGGTTTCTTAGCACTATCTCCACATCCAAATGTATAAGTAACTTTAGCTCGGTACAATGCACCAATCTCTGGCATGTTAACAAATGCTCGGTATTTGTTATTAAAAATATTATTTCCAGAAAGATCAACTGCTAAACCATTATCGAATTTGTACCCAATACTTAAATCAACAAGATTCTTTTCATCTGTTGTACCTGAATACTGTCCTACATTTGCTTCAAAAGAATCATCATGTTGGAAAGAAACACTTCCCCTAAATCCAGTTTCTGGAGCATAAATAAGTCCAGTTCTAAATTTATTTTGAGGAGTATTCAATGAAACTGAAAGTGGCGAATCAGCAGATTCTCCTAAATCTTCTCCAGAAAATTCAGTTTCGCTAATGTAAGAGTAATTAAACCATGCAGATAAATCATTAGAAATATAATATTCTAATCCCATATCAATTCCTGTATAATTTAACTCCGCATCTGGAAAGATTCTGTATCCTGCAGCTACGTGCATGATTCCATCATTTTGTGGCATTAGATTAGTTTCGACTGTACCTGTTCCATAATAATTAGGAACCAAATTAGCTACTTGTCCATCCCCCATTGCTAGTTGTCCTGCCAATGCTGGATCAACTCCTGCACCTACTAGGAATGCACCAAAATCTGCAGCAACCCCATTTAATGTAGTCAAATCTTGACCTACTAAAGTAACAATAGGAGCAATAGCTGTAAAATCATTTATTCCTTTGCTAGTAACATTATATACATCTAACAATACCCCTAATTTATCTCCAATTAAGCCTTTGTAACCTACCTCAATAGTATTACTAATGTTGATAGTAGGATCTTCTGCATCAATTAACTCATTCAAAGGTGAATTATTTTCGAATAAATTTGTTCCAAAGAAAGTACCTACATTACCTGAAGGAGTAACACTTTCTAAGTAAGCCTGAATAGGCGCAACTAAAGAAGGATCCACAGCAGCAATCTGTGCTAAAATAGAACCTGAAGCAATTTGGTGAACAAAAGCATTAGATAATCCATTTTGACCAAGTTGTCCTGCTGGTAATTGATCTGGAAGTGCATCTCCAAGGTCAATTAAAGTTTGAAGTAAACCTAGATTTGTTCCCGTTGGATCCAATGCTGCCCAGATACCTTGAGCCACAACACTTTGATTAATAAATTCGATATTTGGATTATCACCAAATACATGTCGGTCATTCATTCCTGCTAACCAAATATCAAATACTCCAGGAATTGGAATATTTACAGGAAAATCAACAGACATTTGTAATCCTGTTGGAGGTGCTCCTGCTCGATTAAACGAAGCTCTAAATGTATGAGTTGGAGATGGTTTATAAACCAAAGCAATTCTTGGAGAGAAAAATGATTCATCTAAAAAGCTAAATGAATCATATCGTCCAGCAAGTACAAGATCAAACTTACTTCCTAAGGCAAATTTTCCTTGTAAGTACCCACCTACAATATTATAATCATCATTATCTTCTTGTCTTCCATATGTTCTATTTCCACTATCTGTAATAGCTTGTCGATAATCAACACCTACTGTCCAGTCTGCATCTAATAAAGAAGGAGTTTGGAAATTGTATTGCACTTGTCCCTCTAATTGTTGTCTTGCAATTCCTGCATTAAAACCAGTTTGATAAAGGAAAGTGGGTTTATCCATTCCTCCTCCATCATTATTTACATAAAATACTTGAGCAAAAAGACCACCTTTTTGTACTCTCGCTTGAGTCCAAATCTCTGTAGATTGAGCTAAGCCTTCTCCTAAATCATTATAAAACACAGCACTTGCCGCATTATAACCACCTGAAACAAAAACACTTAAATCATCTTGAGGTCTAAACTCTAAATGACCACTAAAAGCCATATTTTCATAAAAATCCTGCATCATATTTCCATCACCATCTGGATCAATATCATCGGTAGTCAAAAGAGTTGTTCCAGGTGCACCAGAATTGATATATCCTAATTCTGTATCTGGTTCTGCAATACTAGTTCTAAATTTATCAAGTTGTGAAGTGAAAACTCCCGCAGCGTCTGTTGTTCCTTCTGTACCATCTAAAGTGAACTCATCACCTTTGTTATAAGATGCTAAGATTTTGTATCCAAAAGTTTTAGCATCATTAGCTCCTGCATGTCTTACTGCAGCATTTACAGTATTCATATTTCCATAACTAGCTTGTACCGTAGTACATGGCTCGTCAATTGGACTTTTTGTAATAAAGTGAATAACTCCTGATGTAACACCAGGGCCATAAAGTGCAGATCCAGGACCACGCACCACCTCAATTCGAGCTAAATCAATATTATTAATCCCGGCAGCATCTGATTGGAATGTTCCAATACCAGGCCCCACTAAACTTCTGTAATCCATAATTGGAAAAGCAGAAGTTCCAAATAATCCAACTCCTGCTCTCATTTCAACATTGATTCTTCCAGCACTTTGTTGAGTAATAGAAACTCCTGGAGTGTTAATAAGGTTTCTTGTAGCATCCGTATTAGAGGATGTTTCAAGTTGCCTAGAACCTAAAACAGAAATAGAAGCTGGCGCTTCTTGAACTTTCTCTCTTTTTCTAGAAGCAGAAATAACTACCTCATCTGAGAGAATACCTTCTACTAATGTTACATTAACAGGTGCGCTAGAACTAACAGCAATTTCCTGTGTCGTAAATCCAGTATAAGAAAAAACTAAAGTCAATGGATATGAATCTGACGTAGTAACGGTATAATTACCATCAATGTCAGTCACATCTCCATTGTCTGTGCCTTTGATTATAACGTTGGCCCCTATCAGCGCCTCGCCACGATCATCAGTCACGTTACCACGGATTGTGGTTTGGGCTAACACCGTACTTGATACTAGCATCAACCCCATGAACATTAAAAAAAGTAAATGGTTGAACTTTCGTTTCATAATAAATAGTTGTTTAAATTTTAAAAGTATTTATTTTGTTCTACAGTCTATATACTTTACAAAGCAGGTTGTAAAATCTAAAAAAAATTATATATAACAATATTTTTTAGTGCTTTTTTTCATTTAATTTAAAAATATGATAGGATGCTAACAGGAATTGGAATATGGTGTGATGGGAAAAAAAATACTTGTTTGTTTAATGCAGCCTAAATTTAAAGAAAACTTAATGATATTCTAATTTTTTTTCATGTTTTTATATGTTTTCTAGTTTCTTATACATTCATTCATTTGATTTTAACTTATCCATATCATATAATTTATTTATTGGAAGTACAGTTGCATTGGCTTTAACAAATTGTACCCCTTTTACTACTGTCGATCCTTTTTCTATAAATTCACCTTTTCTAAAAAATTCTTCACATGGCATAAAACCTAAAAGCCAACCTTTTGATTGATCATTTAAAATTCGAAGAAACACATAATAATCTGCAGATTGTTTATGTATCCCTTTTAAGTTGTGAGAATTAACGGTACACAAATAATGAGGGTAAGGTTTAAATTTACAAGAGATCGTTTTCACTTCTAAACGTTGGTCATTGTAGGTTAAATCATAATCAAATTTGTCATCATTCTTTTTTATTTTCAAAAAATCCATCACCATTTCCTCTCCAATATATCCGACAATAGTCCTGAGTTTTTCGGAACCAAATTTACTTAATCCCCTGTTGGAATTAAATTGAAGATGTTTGACTTTTGCATGCGCAGCTTGACGCATTTGAGGCGTTATTGTAATTTCGTGCATAGTATGTTTTGTTTTATTTTGAAATAGTCACAAGGTGAATAATTTGCCAAAATCAACTCAACTTTCAGAGTTTGGTTGATCTATCAGAAAAATTCACCTTGTGACTTGCCTGATAACCACAACTTAGATTAAATATTTTTTTATCGCCAGACCAATCGCTTTTGCCATCAATGGCGGCACGGCATTTCCTGTTTGGATTCTTGCTTGAACCATTCCTCCTTTGATTTCAAAATAATCTGGAAAACTTTGCAATCGACATCTTTCTCGAATGGTCAAACCTCGATTATCAGAAGGATGTCCCAATTGAAATTGTGGGCGAATCCCTCCTGATACTTGAGTAGGACTTAAGTCATTCCACGCTAATCGAATACGCTGTTTAAATCGTGGATACATGGGAGCACCTTGTTTCGTATTTCTTATTCTTTCAATAGTAGGAATAGGATGATTGGGTGCTTGATGATTTGTAATTATCTTGTTATTTTTTTTTCTTGCCCATTTTTGAAAATCAGAAAACGGAGGTTTTCTATATTTATCTTTTGCTTCGTTCTCCTTTAGTTTAGGCAAATCACCAATCGCTTCTTTTATAGTAACATGTGCACGTTTCCTTTCTTCACCATGCGTTTTTTTAATTTTAGAAAAATCGAATTCATGATTTTGAACACCAATAAAAAATAGGCGTTGACGTTTTTGAGGCACGCCATAATTAGGTGCGTAAAGTACTTGGCTTTTAACTTTCATCTTTCCGGCTTTGGATAATTCATTTTCGATCACAGATACAAAGTCACCAGTACTTTTCATTCCAGTAACATTTTCCAAAACTATGGCTCTTGGCTTTAAAAATTTTGCAAAGCGAACAAATTCTCGATACAATAAATTACGATCATCTTGCTCATGTCGTTTACGATTGTTTAAAGAAAACCCTTGACATGGAACACCTCCTATCAAAACATCAATGGTTCTTCCATCTAGTATTTTTTTTATTTGAGAAGGCTTTACCTTTCTGACATCTCCCAAGATTGTAGCCGTATGCTTATGATTATATTGAAAAGTATGAATAGAAGATTGATGAATATCACATCCAAGACCAATAGAAAATCCTGCCATCTCAAAGCCTAAAGAAGTGCCGCCACAACCACAAAATAATTCAACAACAACTGGTTTTTTATTTGAAACTGGTTTGCCTTTTTTTAGGATAGGCTCGCCATTCCAATAATTAGAATTCTCTTCTACTTTCACCGTTTTTTCCCAAGCAGGAGATTGAAGCGTCTTTGACTTTTGATTTTTGATTTTCAAAAAAAATGGTTTTCTCGTTTTTATAAATTACAATTTTATCAAAAGAAATAAAAATAAACCATTAATCAAAAAGATCCGATATATTTAAATAACAATATATTTACTGGTGGCTCATAAATGGTGATTGGTAGCTCATGATTCAATTCATTATTACCAATCACCTTTATCAAAGATTTGGTAATTTTTCAATATTGAAAGTATAGGACATCACGAATTCCAAATACTTTCTTTAATGTAAAATTACCGAACTATTGATAAATATTTCTAATAACTATATAGTACTACTTTAAGAATACAGACCGTTTTAGGGCAGGGTGTTCAAAATAACGTTTGCAAGTTGCGTGAGGTTTTGCTTGCGCCCTTTCAGGGCTTATCGAATTTTTTTAGGAAACATCGGGCGATGCCCGATGCTGTTGCTTTCAGCCTTTCAGGCTGTCAACTCCTTGATTTTAGTACGTTTTGCCCTGAAAGGGCATTAGCAATAACACAGGGCATCGCCCTGTGAATTCTAAAAAAATAGTCAAGCCCTGAAGGGGCGAAAGCAAAAAGTGACGCAACCTGCAAACGTTATTTTGAACACCCTACCGTTTTAGGGTCAGAAGTCAGACTTAAAAAAGATAATGCTTACACATTTTGGCTGGTCTGACTTCTGACAATAAGCGAAGCGCATGGTCTGACATCTAGAATCTTAAAGTAGTATTAGTAATAATCAATTTTTGAAAAGTCTTTTTCGAATCCGTTTTAAGTACTAAAAAATATATCCCAGGCATCAAATTCTTTTTGGAAAAATCAAAAACATATTTCCCTTTTTCTTGTCCAGAAATTATATTTTGAATCAATTGACCAGAAGAATGGAAAAGATGTAATTGAAAATTTTCTTGATCAGGAATATCAAAGTATATTTTCATTTCTCCATCATTAGGATTAGGAGATACCTTTAAATTTAATTTTGGAAAAGGTTGATTATTAGGAGAAAGGTCGATTAACATATCTTTATTTGTAGCATTATTTACCTGATCCGATTGGAGTGGTAAAATAACGCAGTCATCTATTTTCGCAAGAAAATTTGAACCTATTTTTGCAGTAAATCCATCATTTAAAATAATATATTGACTCGCTTGAAAGACGGTTAGATTTGCATCCAATACATTCACTTCCTCAAAGGTAACAACAGAGGTATCCGCTATAAATGTTCTTGGTGGAACAGAGTCATAATAAAGCACCATATTACCAAAACATTCACCTTGAAAAACATAAGACATTCCTGCGTCATCATCTTCAAGAGGATCAATATCCGCAAAAGGTGCTCCTACTAAAAAATGATCGGATGAATTAGAAACTGAGGTTCCGAAAAAATGAAAAAAGCCCCTATTGCTTGCAACAACTTTTTCTAACTCCATCCAATTACCTTGACTATCTCTTTCAAAGACATACCCTGAACCTGAACTATTTTTAAATCCTGAACCCATTGGATCATTATCTTCTAAAGGTGCTCCTACAAAAACAATATTCCCTGCAATAGATACATCATACCCGAAATAATC
>Ga0079203_1001607_pt1 | contig 16305 bp, 12 predicted proteins | sample PorBlaMBantryBay_FD_68602 | JGI IMG/M metagenome (GOLD analysis project Ga0079203, IMG submission 68602) | Marine algae microbial communities from Bantry Bay - Bantry Bay, Ireland | ecosystem: Host-associated > Algae > Red algae > Blade | place: Bantry Bay, Ireland
CATTTCAAAATCAGCCACCAAATCAGCCTCTCGCGCTTTTAAGAGCACTATAAAATTAGATACCGGTATTCAGATCAAACTGGATGTTTTCAATCCTGAATCAAGTCGTCAGTTCATAGAACGATACTACGATGAAGATAAAGGAATGTATTGTTACAAAATATTCTTTAACGAAGAGTTGCCGTAATGGATATTCGCGCTACTTTGTTGGAAGAGCATTCTAAAATACAGATGCTAAAGATTGTGAAGTACATCGGTGATCGTCAGGATCGCTTCGATGAACTGTTCAACCTGATGTTAATCGGTGAGTATCGCGTGATACAACGGGCGGCATGGGCAGTACATCATGCTGCGGAAGCCCAACCACAGTTGACAAAACCTCACCTCAAAACGATGGTGAAAAATCTGGCTGACACCAAGCTACTTGATGCCGTCAAACGCAATACGTTAAGGATTCTAGCAGCAATTGATTTACCAAAATCCTTGCAAGGCATCATGGCCGAGCATGGCTTTCGTATGCTGGACGATCCAAAAGAACCCGTCGCGGTACGAATGTTTGCCATGACGGTATTGTACAATATTTGTCAGGAAGAACCTGAGCTTGCGCCAGAACTTATCGCTATGCTTGAAGATCATCTGCCGCATGGATCAGCGGGACTTAAGGCCAGGGGAAAGAAGATATTGGTGGAGTTGAGGAAGATGAGCGCGGGGTAGGATATTACATACTGTTCTACTCCTCGGACATATAATAGCCTCGGTCAATAATACAACCACTTTTGGTCATACCTCTTTGCGAGATGCAAAAGAAAAATGCGCTATCGTAGCTTGAAATCCTGAAGGTATTTTTATCACCTTTAGAGGATTGAGATACATCAGGATTTCTTGTTTTTGTAAAATAGTAAAGTCAAGCTTAGAATCAACCTTACTCCGGTTCAAATCCTAAGATAATATTAAACGCTCCAAATCTAGAGAACACAGATCCCTGACCACTATCCGCTTTATCAAACCCAAGTCCATAGTCAAACCCAAGTGTTCCAAACATCGGCAGGAATACACGTAGTCCCGCACCCACTGAACGTTTGGTATCAAAAGGATTAAAATCACGGAACGACTTCCAGGAATTTCCTCCTTCAGCGAAGGCAAGGAAAAAGATGGTAGCGTTGGGGTTAAGTGATAAAGGGTAACGCAGTTCTACGGTAAACTTATCAAAAATCGGAGCAGCCGTTGTTTCATTAAATTTACCAACATTGGCATCTAGTTCCCGAACTTCATATCCTCGAAGAGAAATCAAATCCACTCCAGTATAGAAGCTACCTGTTTGTTGTGATAGTCCATCACCTCCCAACTGAAACTGCTCAAAAGGAGATAATCCAATGGAATTATTATAAGCTCCAATTATTCCAATTTTTGCAGAAACCCTTAACACCAATTTATCAGCTACCAATGGCGTAAACCATTCTGCATTGAAACGCCATTTATGGTATTCCAAAAATTTAAATCGTTCTTCTACTTCTAGGCTTGCATAATCTCTATTATTAAATGCTGAATATGGAATCGTTGGCTGGAAAGATAAAGATACCCTTGAACCATTCACTGGATATATTGGATTGTTGATTGTATTTCTTGCCAATGTAAAGTTAACGCTAAAATTATAGTATTTACCATCAACTAGTCGAGTACCATCACTCAACTGAAATCCACCCCGAGTATAGTTACTGAGAGAAAGTCGCTGAAGATTAATAGTTCCAGAAAAAACAAAGTTATCATCCGGCCATTTTAGGCGAGTACCAAGTCCGATAGAACCACCGAGGATATTAAATCGCTGAAAGTTAATACTACGCGAATCAGCACCATTTGTCAGACGGTTAAAGAAGGAAGATACGGTAAACGATGTTGGTTTTTTACCACCGAGCCAAGGTTCTGTAAACGAAATATTATAGGATTGATAAAGACTACCACTTGTTTGTGCACGTAGCGACAACCGCTGTCCGTCTCCCTGTGGTAATGGATTCCAGGTCTCCCGATTGAAAATATTTCGGATAGAAAAGTTATTAAAGGTTACCCCCAGCGTACCGATCACTCCACGCCCTGCACCAGCCCATCCAGCAGAAAGTTCTAACTGATCAGAGGGTTTTTCTTCTACGTTATAAATGATATCCACTGTTCCACGCTGTGGGTTTACAGGGGTTTGAATATCAATCGTCTCAGGGTTGAAATATCCAAGATTGATAATTTCTCTTTGGGAACGAATGATTTGAGAACGGCTAAACTTGGTACCAGGACGGGTACGGATAGCACGACGGATTACGTGTTCGTGTGTTCGATCATTTCCATTGATGACGACTCGGTCAATGGTGGCCTGTGGCCCTTCATAAATTCTTATTTCCAGGTCAATAGAATCACCTACGATGGAAGTTTCTACGGGATCAACTCGAAAAAATAAATATCCATTATCAAGATAGAGTGTACTTACATCTCGTCCGTCTTGGCTAAAAGACAAACGCGTATTCAATAATTCTTGGTTATAAACATCTCCTTTTTCAATACCCAGTACTCCTTCCAGTACATCTGTTTTATAAATAGAATTTCCTTTCCAAGCAATGTTACGGAAATAATACTGTTCTCCTTCGTAGATATCAATATCAATATTCAGTCGCCCTTTTTCATTTCGCCAAATACTATCTCCTAATATTCGCGCATCTCTAAAACCGATATTGTTATAAAAATTAACAATTGCTTTTTTATCCTCATTATAATCTTCCCTAATTAGCTTAGAAGAAGAAAATATTCGACGCTTCCGACGGGTACCTTTCATCAGCTTGCGCAATTTTTTATCTTTAATATTTGTATTCCCTTCAAAAGTGATATCGTGAATTTTTACCCGTGATTTTCTATCTACTTCGAAAGTAAGTTTGACTGCGTTGACATTCTTTTCGTCAGGAGACTCCGTTACCTCTACCGTTGCATCCAAATGTCCTTTTTCGACAAAATATTCTCGGATGTCTGTTTTAGCATTTACAATAGCATTGGGCGTAACAATGTTACCTTTTAAGAGGTGTCGATTAATAATACCATTCAGGTCATCGTGACGGGATTTTTTTACGCCTTTAAAGGAATGGCGAATATAGCGGGGACGTTCTTCGACTGCAATTTGTAAAAAGATGATATTCCCGACTGATTTTTCTTTAAAGATTTCGACATCGGTAAACAACCGCAGCTTCCACAAAGCTTTGATTGCCTTGGGGATTTCCGTACCAGGAATCCGCACTTCATCGCCGACCTTTAAGCCAGTAATCGCAATCAGAGAATTCTCATCACTAAATTCTGCTCCGGATACTTTTATTCCACCAATTTCAAACTGTGCTGGATTTGAATAATCAAATATATCCAAGCTATCAGACTGTGCGTAGGAAGTAGTTGACCATAAAAAAACAGATAAGAGGAGCAGGAGGGTATAGTTATATTTCATTCTATCAATAAGTTGTTGATAATGAAGAATTTACAAAAATTCTTACAATTGTTTTCTCACGTGGAAAGTTAAAATTTCCAAAAGCGATACAAAGGTAACGATCTTTTTAGAATGCTGTTGTAAATCAGCGTGGTTAATCAAGGGTTGCGTATATTGAAAGACAGGTAAAAAAAGTGAAAAGGTTGGGCAACGGGAAGGATAAAACTTTAAAAAAAGCTAAAAACTAGCAGAAAGAAACCTAAAAATGCATAAGATCAGGTTTAATTAGCCAATTTGCTCGCTGGTTTTCCCAAATCTACGTTCTCGATGCTGAAAATCAACAATGGCACGATAAAAGGCTTCTTTATTAAATTCAGGCCAAAAGACATCTGTAAAGTAGAGTTCTGAGTAAGCAATCTGCCAGAGGAGGAAATTACTAATACGGCTTTCACCACTCGTTCGGATCAGGAGTTCCGGGTCGGGTATTCCTTTTGTGCTGAGTGAATTGGCAAAAAGCGCCTCATCAATATCAGCAGGGTCAAGTTGACCTGCTTTGGTAAGTTGGCTAATTTTGCGAGTGGCTTCAAGGATTTCCCATTTGGCGCTATAGTTCAATGCCAGTACCATGGTCATTCGCTGATTGTGTTGGGTGTTACGAATACCTTCTTGTAGCGCCTTATATGTTTTGGGTGGTAGTTTTTCTAAATCACCGATGGCCTGTAAACGAATATTATTTTCGTTGAGTGTATTTATTTCTTTACGTAACGTTTCTACCAATAGAGACATCAGTGCATTAACTTCTAATCGGGGGCGATTCCAGTTTTCGGTAGAAAAGGCGTAAAGTGTCAGATATTCAATTCCTATTTCAGCGGCAGCTTCGGTGGTTTCCCGTACAGCAGTTACGCCATTACGGTGACCAAATACCCGAGGCTTTCCGTGTTCCTTGGCCCAACGACCATTCCCATCCATAATCACAGCAATGTGTTTGGGTAATTTATTGAGATCAATCTGGGATTTAAAATCCATAAGTCAGCATCGAGGAATAAAATTGTTTAACTAAATGCGGTATTTAGGTACCATTCTGCGTCGGTAAAAATAAGCATTAGTTTTAACAGGAACTGTATAGACTAGGATAGTTTTTATAAAAAAAAAACGACGTTCAATTATTTACGACTCATAGAAGTATCAGCTAGTGAGCGGATAATAACAAAGGTTTGGTTGACTCGCCAATTGTTTTTCTCTAGTGGAGGATGGGCATAATATTGACCTAATAGACTCGCGTGTTCAGTTTGTGAAAATTGAATTCGATCGGCCAGTACATATCCTTGTTTTCCGTTTGGCAGTTGAACAAGCAAGTGGGTTATCATCTGATCTCGTTGGCCTAGGCGGACTCTTCTTTCGTAATGCTTGATGATTTTTAGTTCCGCATTCACACCTATAGGATCCAGATGTCTGCCTGTGATGGTAGGATTTTCTAATAAAGAAATTCCCTGATACTTTACTTTGCCAATTATTGGGGTTCTACTAGGTTCGTATAAAGGTTTGAATTGATCCAATCGCTCGTTCCATTGCAAGGTATAGGTGACATATTCGAGGCACCGTTCTAGTTTTGGGTTAATCAACTTGGTATTATATGGTAGTTGATAATTTTTGCAATTGACATAATCTGGATAAGCGACACGAATCGTTTGCACTCCGATTTCAACATGCTTAAATAAGGCAGGTGAAGGTACATCATCTCCGTAAGTGAGATTAATTCTTTCTTCAAAAATCTTTTTTAAACTACCTGCCTGAAAAGAATGAATAATTAGATTTCGGTTAGCTACTTTTTTATTAACTGGAAAGCTATTCATTTGAATAATAAAATCAGAGATTCCATCACCTGTGGCATCTGCCAATTGGGCCGCTTCCAATTCATACTTTCCACGTGCATTTACACCACCGATATTAATATGAACAGAACGATTATTTGCATTAGTTATCACCAAGTATTTTTCTGAATAAGGAGGATTCAGGTAATCTTGTTTGTGAAAATTATCACGCCCCTCAATCATTGCTACCCAGACCGTCGCATTTTCAAAACCACTATTAAAACTAAATTTTTGTTTATGAAAAGGCTTTAGCTGTAGTGGAACTGCGGATGCTTTTACCATCACGGCGAGTGCATCACCATATATCCATCCTGTTTGACCAGTAGGTGTTTTCACCTGATACCATTTAAACTTTTGATTTTGGGAGTCATCTTCGTATTCATTTACCGTTTCTCCAATTACCTCGAACAGGTGGCCTGCTAGAAAAGATTGTCCCGTAGGATGTTCGTAGGTACTGTCTTTGAATAGCTGTACCGGATTGAGCGTTGTACCCGCCTTATTGCTCATGATAACATCAGAAGCTTTGCCGGAAACGGAAAGAAGAAAGGAGAATAAAAATAGGAAAATAGGACGCATCATGTTCTTGGTTTTTTCCAACTGAACGATAAACAATATCCCTCAAATTTTGAACCGTAATTTAAAATAATCTATTGATTAAGAGATCATTAACCTTAATTACGGGTAAATCGTCTTTTGTACTGCATTAATTGCCAATTTTATTCAAAGAAGTTGTTTTTTCGTGTCCAACTCCTTTCCAGTAAAGGTACGCTAATTCTTCTTGATAACCTTTTTTTGCCTATTAGTGAAAAATTAAAAATAAGTTGAGCCATCCTACTCGTCCTTTTGATTCCTAATTTCCTTAAAAATACTCACCATAGCTCGCATAACGCCCATTTCAGCGCCTTGATTGATGAAAAAATAAAAATAGTTTGCTTTTAATTATGGAATTCTAGCAAGTCGAGCATCTAAGTAAGGACAGAAGTGTAATCGTATTTATGCTTTCTATTCTTTACCCTGCTATTTAAAAATATCATGCTTGCAAAAACATTTGCCGGAGCAGTCTCCGGAGTCAGTGCCAAAACCATTACCGTTGAAGTCAATGCTGGAGGCGTACCTGAGAGTGGAAAACAATTCTGGCACATGGTCGGATTACCGGACAAGAGCGTTCGGGAGGGCTTTCAACGAATTGAGGCCGCCATTAAAAATATCAGCATCAAATTTCCCCACTTAAAACTCGTGGTCAATCTTGCTCCTGCTAATATCCCAAAAGAAGGCTCTGCCTACGACCTACCCGTCGCATTAGGTATGTTGGCGTCAACAAATCAGATGCTCCCCGACCAACTCGGCGACTATATCATGATGGGTGAACTCGCGCTGGACGGTGCACTTCGTCCGATCCGTGGTGCCTTGCCCATTGCCATCTTAGCAAGAAATAAAAAATTTAAGGGCATCATTTTACCAAAACAAAATGCCAAAGAAGCTGCCATCGTCAGCGGTATCAAAGTCCACGGCATTGAGAATTTACAGGAGGCAGTAGATTTCTTTAATGGTGCTGCTCCGCTTCCGGTTACAGAGGTAGACACCCGTGACCGTTTTGCGGTAGAGCATAATAAGTACGACCTGGATTTTAGTGATGTCAAAGGTCAGGAAAATATAAAACGTGCGCTCGAATTAGCCGCCGCCGGAGGTCATAATGTCATCCTAATCGGTCCACCCGGTGCAGGTAAAACCATGCTGGCCCGACGCCTTCCTACTATTCTGCCTCCACTCAGTTTGCACGAAGCATTAGACACTACCAAAGTCTATTCCGTCGCTGGACAACTTCCCGAAGGTACCGCCCTGATTGCAACCCGTCCTTATCGCTCTCCCCACCATACGATCAGTGATGTAGGCCTCGTGGGTGGTGGCTCTAATCCATCTCCAGGAGAAATTTCGTTAGCGCATAATGGTGTCTTGTTTTTGGATGAACTACCTGAATTTAAAAGAACAGTGTTAGAAGTATTACGACAACCGATGGAGGAGCGTAGAATTACCATTTCACGAGCAAAAGTGACGGTTGATTATCCGGCTAGCTTTATGCTGATTGCGTCCATGAATCCTTGCCCTTGTGGGTATTATAATCATCCTGAAAAGCAATGTGTTTGCGCCCCTGGTATGGTGCAGCGATATCTCAATAAAATTTCTGGACCACTGTTGGATCGTATTGACCTTCATGTAGAGGTGACGCCCGTTAGCTATGACGAATTGAGTAGTAACGAGCGTTCTAAAATAACGAGCAAGGATATTGCCAAGCGGGTCATTATAGCACGAAAGATTCAGTCCAAGCGATTTGAAAATCATCCCAAAATTTACTGTAATGCGCAGATGCCGGGACGGATTGTAAGAGATATGTGTGAATTGACACCAGAGGGAACTGCATTGTTAAAAAAGGCAATGGAACGACTGAAATTATCCGCTCGGGCATTTGATCGGATTTTAAAGGTAGCACGAACGGCAGCGGATTTATCAGGACGGAAGGACATTAATATTGAGGATTTATCGGAAGCGATTAATTATCGTAGTCTGGACCGCGAAGGATGGGCGGGATAACTGAGGTTGTATAAAAATAACCTCATTGCGCTTCATCATTTTTTTATTAATTTTAGGAAAAAATTTTAGCAATGAAATTAGATACGAATGCAGAGCGGGAACTGGCTAAAGATTACCTGCTACATACAAAAGAAAATTTATTTTTAACGGGAAGAGCTGGTTCTGGAAAGACAACTTTGCTCAAGGAGATTATCGATCAAACGGATAAGTCTACGGTGATCGTGGCGCCCACAGGAGTAGCAGCGATTAATGCGGGAGGCGCTACGATTCATTCCTTTTTTCAGTTGCCTCCATCCAATTTTTTGCCGACCAGCGAAGCAATTCCTGGAGAGGGATATACGAATCGTTCTATACTGCGTAGTCATTTGAAGTATAATGCTGATAAGCGGGCTTTGTTTAAGAATTTAGAGATGCTGGTGATTGATGAAATCAGTATGGTACGAGCGGATTTACTGGATGCGATGGATTTTGTGCTTCGATATGTGAGAGGTAGTAACCAACCTTTTGGAAATGTACAAATTGTCATGGTAGGCGATTTATATCAATTGCCTCCGGTGGTAAAAGACGAGGAATGGGAGCCATTGAGTACTTATTATAATACGCCTTATTTTTTTGATGCACTGGTCTGGAAACAGGTAAAAATGGTGCCGTTAGAACTCAAGAAAGTATATCGACAAAAAGACGAGGATTTTCTGCATTTACTCAATCGTATTCGTGATGGCAAGCCTCAACTAGCAGATCTTGAGCTACTCAATACCCGCTATCTTCCTGAAGAAAAAGAGAATAACGAAGCCATTTTATTGACCACTCATAATTATAAAGCCAATCGGGTTAATCAGACAGAGCTTGATAAAATAAAAAAACCCAAACTGACTTTTACAGCAAAAGTATCCGGCAAATTTAATGAATGGGCCTATCCTGCTGCGGAAAAACTAATTCTAAAAAAGGGAGCACGGGTCATGTTTATTCGCAATGATAAAGAGGGAAGATATTATAATGGGAAATTGGCGGAAGTAATTGATTTTGACAAAGAAAAAAACTTATTAGAAGTAAAATATAAAGATGTAAAGGATTCCATGTGGATCGAACAAGTGGAATGGGAAAACCGCAAATATAAAACCGACAAAGAATCGGATAAAATTGTGGCAGAAGTAGCGGGTTCCTTTACACAGTTTCCGTTACGGCTTGCCTGGGCGGTGACCGTGCATAAGAGTCAGGGACTGACACTTGAGGCCGTGCAACTAGATTTGGAGGGGAGCTTTGCAGCAGGGCAGGCGTATGTGGCACTGAGTAGGTGTACGTCATTGGAAGGATTGGTGATGAAGACAAAATTGCAAAAACAACAGGTCATTATTGACCATCGGATCAGGCGATTCTATGAGGGGTTTCCTGGCTTGGATGTGATTTCTAGAAAACTGCCGATGGCCAAAAGAGCATTTGCGCTCCAGCGATTACAAAATCGTTTTAACCTAACCTCTCTCTTAATCGCATTAGAAAAATGGAAAAAATATATTGACGAAAGTGGTTTTTCGGAGCAAACAGATTATGTCGCACTTTCCGAAAACATACAAACGGATTTATTAAAATTACAGACCACAACGGATGATTTTCAACAACTAGTACAACAATGGGCGAAAGAGAGCTTAACCAATCCCGACCGCTTGGATCACCTCATGGCCCGATCCGACAAAGCAATTGGATATTTTACTAATTTATTATTTGAAAAAATAATCCAACCCCTTCACCAACACATTTCAGATATTCAGCATCAATCTCGCATTAAAAAATACCTAAACCTAGCCATCACTCTCTATGATGCTACCTGGCGAAAAATAGAGGCCCTTTACCAGACGCAACTATTTGAAAAAAAGGTGTATCAACAAACGCAGCAACATAAAAAAGCAGACCTACCTGACTGGAAATCGGCCCGTTTGCAAACTAAGAAGAAAAAGGGCGCTACGTTTGATATCACGCTTACTTTTTTCCGAGAAGGCTTATCTATTACTGAAATAGCCGAAAAGCGAAGCCTGACCAAAACGACCATCGAAAGTCATCTTACCAAGTGGTTAAAAGACGAAGTCATTGACATCAAAGAATTATTGACCGAAGATCGACTGGAGGCACTCGCTAAAGCTAAAAATAAAGTCGTGGAATATGAAGGATATAAAGATTTGAGGGAAAAATTAGATATAGACTGTAGCTATAGTGAGTTGGGCTGGATCGTCTGGTATACGGAAAACAAGCAAATGAAAACGCTTTAGCTAAAGGTTATGACCTCAACCCAACCTTTTTCTCAAAAAATTAGTCTTTCCTAATAAGCATTTGACTAAGCAGCTATTCGTTTTATTTTACAAATGTTAAAAAAACGTAAATAGTAAATACTTTTACTTCTTTGCGTTATATTTATAGTACTTTCAAAAAGTAAGCTAAAACTATTTACTCACTATTTAAAAAAAAGAAGTTATGAAAAAAATGATCTTACCTGTATTAACCCTGTGCCTAGTAGCCTTGATGGGTTTACAATCCTGTTCCAAGTCTAATGAATGCGACGGAGACTGTATTTTTTCTGGCAAGGACATCAAAGCGGAAGTGCTATATTTAAACTGCTTTGGCCAGTTTGGACTAATCTTCGAACATCCAAGAGACGAAGGCCGTACTATCGTAGCCGTTCCTAACAACCTTAAAAAAGATTATCAAGAAGCAGGTACCAGCGTCAAATTCAGCGGTGGTTTTTATCTTAATGAACTTTCTCCTAACCCTGATTTCCCAGATCCGGGTATTGCTATGGAAGATATTTATCAAGTAGAAATTTGGGACATGGAGTCCAGAGAGCAATAGTCTTTTATTAAAAAAGCATAAAAGGTAGAAACCTTAAATACAATCCCGAATTTTGGCAATAGCTAAAATTCGGGATTCTGGTTTTGATTAATGTTTCTGAATAGCGTTTTTGATGTTCAACTCCTCTATCCTCATCAAAACTTTCCGTAGCTTTACAGAAAATATACAAATGGAAAAACCCCAGTTAGAAAAGCTCTGCTACTCCACTCGCCAATTGGTAGCAGAAGTCGCTAGATTTATTAAAAATCAAGTTGGTAATGTTACCTCCGATGCCATCGAAACCAAAAGTCGTAACAGTCTCGTCAGTCATGTAGATAAGACCGCAGAAGAACGACTCGTTTCCGGACTCAATGCACGGCTAGATGGAGCCGTCTTTCTCACAGAAGAAGGCACCATTGCTCCTGCCGAAGGAGAGTACCAATGGATCATTGATCCACTGGATGGTACCACTAATTTTTTACATCAATTGCCCATCTTTTCTATCAGCATTGCTTTACGCCATGAGAACCAAATCATCCTCGGGATTGTCTATGAGGTGAATCAGGAAGAATGCTTCTATGCTTATCGGGGTGGTGGAGCCTGGCTCAACGATAAAAAGATCGAGATCAGCAGCAATGCTAATTTTTCAGATGCGCTCATTGGAACGGGCTTTCCTTATTATGATTATGAACACCTGAATGCTTACCTTGAGGTGATTAAACAGTTTGCCAAAGAGACCCGTGGGATCAGACGGTTTGGGTCAGCAGCAGTAGATTTAGCGTATGTGGCCTGTGGACGTTTCGACGGCTTTTTTGAGTATAGCTTAAATGCTTGGGATGTCGCAGCAGGAATTATCATAGTAGAAGAGGCGGGTGGAAAAATTTCTGACTTTCAGGGAGGTAAAGATTTCCTTTTCGGAAAATCCATCATAGCAGGTAGCCCTGTGGCTCATGATAAAATACTATCCACGGTAAAAGCTCATTTTAAACCGATGACAATTTGATTAAACCAACGACTTTAAACTAACCACTTTAAATGGGATTATTAGAAAACATTCGCGTTGCGCTTAGTGCCGTACGATCCAATTTATTGCGATCTATTCTTACCGTAATGATCATTGCTGTAGGTATCATGGCCTTGATTGGTATATTGACAGCGATTGATACGGCTATTTATTCTTTTAACGATAGCTTTTCCAGCCTGGGGGCAAATTCCTTTTCTATCTCTCCTTCGGGTGGTCGTGCCTCCGGTAACCGAGGTGGGAAAAGAGCAAAGCGTGGAGCACCTATTTCTTTTCGGCAAGCTAGTGAATTTAAAGACATTTTTGATTATCCCGGCACCACCTCAATTTATATCAACGGCACCCGCAATGCTACTGTAAAATATCAGGAAGAAAAAACAAATCCTAATGTGAGCTTAGTCGGTATTGACGAAAATTATATGACTTTTCGAAATCTGGATTTAGAAGCCGGAAGAGGGTTTTCGCTCACTGAGATTAATAATGGAAATAACCGTGCGGTCATTGGCAAAGACCTTGTAGATCAGTTATTCAATGGGAAAACGGATAAGGCGATTGATAAGGTGATTTCGGTAGGAAATATCAAGTACAAAATTATCGGCGTACTTACGTCCAAGGGTTCCAGTATGAATCAAAGTGAAGATCGTGTGGTACTCGCGCCTTTACTCAATGTCAAAAATTATTATGGTACTTCCAATACTAGTTATCGGATTAATGTTTCTACTAATTCTGCAGAAGATTTAGAAGGAGCCGAATCTGCAGCTATTGGTATATTTAGGAATATCCGAAAGTTACGACTCACTGATGAAAATGATTTTGAAATTCGGATGAGTGATGGGTTGGTTAGTTTTTTAAAAGAAAATACGGTTACGCTTCGGATGGGTGCAGTAATTATTGGAATGATTACACTGGTTGGAGCAGCCATTGGGTTGATGAATATTATGCTGGTTTCTGTGACGGAACGAACCCGCGAGATTGGTATTAATAAAGCCTTGGGTGCTACCCGCCGGAATATCCTGATTCAGTTTTTAACGGAGGCGATTGTGATTTGTCAAATCGGTGGAATTATCGGAATTTTTCTAGGTATTTTAATTGGTAATATTGTGACATACTTGCTGGGTGGTAGCTTTCTGGTTCCGTGGATGTGGATTGGTGTTGGGGTGACTACTTGTATGATTGTAGGATTGTTTTCAGGACTGTATCCGGCATTAAAGGCTTCGCGATTAGATCCGATTGAGTCCTTGCGATATGAATAGTAGCGTCAACGCTCCGCTTTAAAATTTCAGTTTAAACTTCCGTTGTAACCAGGTCAAAAAGATCACCACAAATATTGAGGGTAATAAATTCGCGACCCGAAAATTACCCAATTCTAATATCTTAATAGATACGGCTACAATGAGTAATCCTCCCACACCACTCAATAAGGCCAGGGTGTTTTTGGTAAATAAAGATTTTACCTGACTGGCCAATACGGTCAATCCTCCCTGGATAATAAGCATCGGGATAACCGATAGCAGAATACTCATTCCGTAGGTAGAGGCTAGCGCAATGGCAGTCACTCCATCAAGTGCAGACTTGACGATAAGCAATTCTCGCTTCCCCTGAATACCCTCTTCAATCGCTCCAATAATCGTAATAGAGCTAGCACAAAATAAAACAATCGCTGTCATCAATCCATCACTGAATCGTTGTTGACCGAATTTAAAGTTTGCCCGCATCCACAGTTCACAGTCATCCAAAAAGTCTTCGACACCGATTAGCTCACCGATGATCCCGCCCAAAACCAAACTAATTATAAAAATCAATAAATATTCGTCGGGCACTTTTAGACTCATCTGTAAGCCAATGATTAACACGCCCAGGCCTACGGCCAGAAAGGTAATATCTCGGATATTTTCCGGAAAAATCTGTTGCAATAATAAGCCGATAAGACTCCCCACGATAATGGCGGCCATATTGATAAAGGTTCCGATGGGGAGCTTACTCATAACTGTAATTTAGCTAACTGACTGCAATTTTACGGATAATCCCCCAATCTCAAAGCTTATCTATCACATTATTAGTCAAAATTTCGTGAATTATTTTCCCTGCCGCCTCAATTGCTGGAGGTTTGCCCACATCCAGCCATAAACTATCCTTATCAGGGTGGCATTGAATATTTTCCTTTTCGGCAGCTTTGAGGTAGGTATCAATGATAGAAAACCGTTCTATATCAGAAAAATACGCAAATAACCGAGGGTCAATTATCTGTATCCCACTGAAAGCGCGTAGCTGCAACTGTCCAGTTACCGGGCGTACCATTTTCACTATTCCGGTTTTGATATTTGTCCAGCCGCAGAGTTGATTTTTGGTATTAAAAATAAGGTAACGGCTAGTCGTTCGCTGACGGGTAGCGAGGGTGACAATGGCCTTGGTCGTCTTGTGGGTTTTGTATAGTTGATAAAAATCCAGGGTAGAGAGAATGTCCGTATTACAAAGCAGAAAGGGTTTTCCATCTGAAAAATATGCTTGGGCTTTTTTTAAGCCTCCTCCTGTTTCCAGCGGTTGGTCTACTTCATGAGAAAGGTGGATGGTCGCATCAAAGTTTTTATTTTTCTCTAAAAAATCATTGATCTGATCCGCAAAATGATGGGTATTGATAATAAATTCCTGAATACCAAAAAACTGTAATCGTCGGATAACGATCTCCAACAGCGGAATACCTTGTATGCGAACCATCGCTTTAGGGCGATCATTGGTGAGCGGTCTTAATCGGGTACCGAGTCCGGCAGCAAGGATCATGGCTTTCATAATACAAGGAATAAATTTGCGGCAAGCTAAAGAAAAAGCAGAGATTATAAAAGAAGTTTTTAAGAATCTGTCTCTTTTAATATGCGACGTTTCTGTCGTTCGTTTAAAATTTTTCTAATCCAGTTCGGGATAATTATTGCTCCGATGAGCAAATACGCGTAATACGTAAGCAGTCGCCATATTCCAGCGATGAATAATGCAATGCCTTTTTGACTAACATAATCACTGGTAAACCCAAAAAACACCAGTTCTGCAAAACCAGCACCGCCAGGAGTGGGGCTAAATGCCATAATCACAAACATCGCTTCCAGCCGAGCGTATAGTCCTAATTGTCCTAAGAAATCATAGGAAACTACATTGGTAGAAAGCGCGATAATTAAGCAATTGAGTAATAAAAACCGACAAGACCAGGCGGTAGCTGTTGCTAAGAAAACACTGATATGGAAAGGCCATTTTTTATGTTGTAATTCTTGTGACGCAACCACCATATCCTCTCCTAGTTCTTCTGCATTTTTTTTCCATTTTTTTAACCACTTAATACTGGTAATGCTCGCCAGTATTTTCTTGATTGTTCTAGGGTTGATAAATAATCCATAGAAAAATACAAACCCATAAATCGCCATAAAGATATAGGCTCCTATAAAGGTATATCCCCAAGCATCAAAAGAAACAATACCATCAATCTTTGGTCGAATCATTTCCGTTCCAAAAATTAACATCAACAAAGGAAGCGTCGTAATAAAAAAGATGGTATCCATTACCGCAGAATAGACAACAATGGTAGCCGTCTTTGCGGTGGATAATTTTTCCTGAGATAAGACAAACAAAGCCACAGCAGACCCTCCCACACTAGTAGGCGAAACTGCTGAACTAAACTCCCAGATGAAGACTAATTCTATACATTTCCAAAAGGTAAACGCTTTTTCGGATAAAATCCGAAGCCGTAATGCATACGCTAAGTGCCGCACCATAAGTAAAGCAAAAGAAAGGAAAAGCCAAAAAGTAGTATGTAACGTCCAGTCAATATTCGCAAATTCTTCAGGATCATACTGTTTCCACATCAGGTAGGCAACTACACCGAGGCCCAGTAGAATCGGAAAAATGATTCTGGACATCCGAATGGATTTAAGCACATCCTGTTGCTCATCCGTAAATTCTTCCTGCAATTCCTCCTTCACCTAGATTTTTAATTGGGTATTGTAAATAAAATGGCATGAGTGGCACTCAAATAATATTGATATTTTCAAAACACTTCAATAAATTAACAATTACTTCTATTTTATGTTCTGTTAAAACATGCAAGATACACAAACAATTACCAGCGTATAATAACGATTGACAACTTTTTTGCTATATTTAAAAACAATGGACGAAAGGCTACAAAAATGGCGGTTGATTTTAGGGAAAAGTGCGGACTCCGGCGAGGGAGAAGAAGAACTGACGGGCGATATGCATGGGATGGATAATGTGCTGGAAGCCCTCTATGACTCGGATCAGCAAGGTAGCTTGGGTAGTTCCTCCCCTAATGTCAATCGATGGCTGGGCGATATTCGCAAATATTTTCCTAATAATGTGGTGCAAGTCATGCAGCACGATGCGCTTGACCGGCTGGGCCTCACCCAAATTATTACCGAGCCTGAGCTACTAAAAGCTATCGAACCCGATATTCAACTGGTGGCGACCTTATTGACCTTAAAAAAAATCATTCCTAATAAGACGAAAGAAACTGCTCGTATGGTAGTCGGTAAACTCGTCAAAAAAATTGAAAAGAA
>Ga0079203_1001609_pt1 | contig 16283 bp, 9 predicted proteins | sample PorBlaMBantryBay_FD_68602 | JGI IMG/M metagenome (GOLD analysis project Ga0079203, IMG submission 68602) | Marine algae microbial communities from Bantry Bay - Bantry Bay, Ireland | ecosystem: Host-associated > Algae > Red algae > Blade | place: Bantry Bay, Ireland
ATGGCCTTGATAATGACCGTTAGAGGAAAATCGCCTCAATTAGGAGCTAATTGTTTCACTGCAGAGAATGCGACTATCGTTGGAGATGTAATATGTGGAGAACACTGCAGTTTCTGGTTCAATTCGGTAGTTAGAGGCGATGTGCACGAAATACGAATGGGAAATAATACCAATATCCAAGACGGCGCCATCATACATTGTACCTATCAAATCGCTCCCACCCGTATAGGCTCTAATGTAAGTATCGGACATCGGGCAATAGTCCATGGCTGCACCATAAATGATAATGTGCTGATCGGTATGGGTGCCATAATAATGGATCATGCTGTTGTACCAAATAATTGTCTAGTAGCAGCTGGAGCTATCGTCCTCGAAAATAGTGTTTTAGAATCAGGATATATCTATGCAGGTATTCCAGCTAAGAAAGTAAAGAAATTAAGCACAGAAACTTTCGACCATAATATCAAGCGCATTGCTAAAAATTATATCATGTATGCAAGTTGGTTTGTAGTATAGGTACCTATGATGATTAACGGGACCTGGTTAATATCAAATTCTTTCACGATCAGAAAATTAAAAAAATATACTGTGTTATTTGCCAGTCGGAAAGCTAACTATATGATGATAGAGTTAGCTATCATAATCTTCTGAGATTTCCTCGCCCAAAGTGGTCGGCCATTCTTTCTTATTTTGATTCTGGATCAAAATTGCTTTGTAACAATCAAACATCCTCTTTATCAAACCATACTAATTTCTTATTTGATGGATCTCCATTATAGTTAATGCTGATTTCTTCTCCAGCAGGAATATCTTTTAGGGCATATACCGTGAAAGTATCATCTTCATAATCAGCCTTATATTCTGCATTCGGTTCGTAGGCATGATTATACATAGATCCATATCCAAATACAATGGCCCCCTCATCATCATCCTCTCCCCAGATGAAAACATAGTTATACAGAATTGTTTCATCTAATAATGGAGTCTCTTCTTTTGGAACAACTAGTACAGGACAAATTTCAATAATTTCACCCACTTTCAAATCTACTCCGCAAAATACACCTCGACCATGTGCGCCTGGTGCAACATATAAATGGGGATTTTTTTGAGACATACCTAAAAAACTATTTTTTTGATTTACTTAAATAAACTCCGAACAAAATTAATATAAATCCAATGAAGTGATAAATTGTGATCAACTCTCCATCAACAACCCCCCATCCTATGGCTACTATCGGAATGAGATAGCTCACCATACTTGAAAACAATGGATTTGTGATTTGCACTAATTTATAAAATAATATATTCGCCAAAAATGTACCAAGAAGAGACAAAACACTAACTGCAGCTAATGAGCTATAAGCATATTCGTGCACTCGCATTACTTGAAAAAAATCGGTGCTTAGCAAAATTAGTATTGCTGGTATAGTCACCAACCCGAAGGCTATAGAACTAATAGTGATCGCACCGTAATTAGTCAAGTACTTACCGACTGTATTCAAACTTAGGGCATAGCACGAAGTCGCTAATACCAATAAAAAGGCATAAAAATGATTGCTTTGACTACTAGCGGGCTGCCCAAAATAAACTAATAGCATAGCTCCTATCAAACCTAAAAACACAGCAAAAATTTTAATTCGCTCTACTTTAGAATTAAAAAAAATAATGCCAAGCAGCAAGGTGAACAGAGGGGTAAGCGAGTTAAGTAAACCAGCAATAGAACTATTGACATGTTGTTGACCAACAGCATATAAGAAAGCGGGTAAGCCACTACCAAATATGCCTACTACTACAAAGTAGAGAAGATCATTACGTTCTAGTTTTTTGATTTCTTTTAAGAAAAATGGAAAGAATGCAATTCCAGCAATACTTATACGACAGCCAAATACCTGCAAAGGTGTAAATGCTACCAAGCTTTTTTTTATAAGAATAAAGGAACTACCCCAGATTAGGCTAAGTAAGGCGAGCAAGATAAAGCTTAAAACGCCAGGTGATAGATCGGCCGAATGTTTTGTCAGCTTATTAGCCACTTGAGGTATAGTGATTTTTTTTAAAAAAGAATGGAAGGTATAACTTATACCTAACTAAAAACAATATTTGCAAAAAATAAAAAAGGCCTTGGGTAGTCCCAAGGCCTTTTCATGTATAAATTTTATTCTGATTTATTTCTCAACAATAATCTTATGATATTCTGCTTGATTATCTATCTCTATTCTTACAAGATATACACCATTTATTAGATGACTCATGTCAAATACTTGGTTGATATAGCCAGCCCCAAAATCTACTCTTTGTAGATCCAATTCCTGGCCTAAAATATTTAAGATAGATATATCGATAAATTCTCCACTTTCACCTTCTAATGATAATGTAAATTTACCATTGGATGGATTTGGGTAAAGGTTAAAACTAGAGATGCTTTCTATATCCTCTATAGCATTTACACTTTCCACCTCTATAACCGTAGTTTCTGTCAACTCTCCACATTCATTAGTAGTAGTCAAAGTTACTGTATAATCCCCTGGTTCAGCATAGTCGTGAATTGGATTTTCTTCAGTAGAGGTATTCCCATCACCAAAATCCCATAAGTAAGAGTCCCCTCTTTCAGAGTTATTTGTGAATACAACAAAACCTTCTGTTTCATTGACATCAAAATTCGCAGTAGGAGCTGCAGAAACCACAATGACATCAGCCATATTTACTACATTATTCCCAACTGCATTCGATACAGATAGAGTTACTGAATATACACCTGGTTCGTTATATGTAACTACTGGATTTTGCTCAATAGACATACTAGGTGTTCCCCCTTCAAATAACCAAGTCCAAGAAGTTGGGTTATTTAATGATTCATCTGCGAAGGTTACTTCCATTGGTGCACATCCTGTAGCATTATCAGTGCTAAATGAAGCACTTGGTGCTGCAAGACCATCAATCTCAATTTCTTCTGAAACAGAGGATGAATTACAAGGATTAGTAACAGTTAAAGTGACTGTGTAAGTGCCATTTGTCGAATATGTATAAATAGGATTTTCTTCCTCAGAGGTATTACCATCACCGAAATCCCATAAGTATTCCGTACCACCCATTGAGTTATTTGCAAACGTTACAGTTTCGCTAAATGCACTTGAAGTAAAGCTTGCAACAGGCTCTTCATAAACTTTTACATAAGCCGTAAGCACCTTTGAGTTACTTCCAATTTCATTACCTGCTTGAAGTATCACTGTATATGAACCTGGGTTTGCAAAAGTTACTGTTGGATTTTGCTCACTAGATGTTGTGATATCGCCACCATCAAATGACCATAACCAATTGTCAGGGTCATTGGTAGAAAGATCAGAGAACGTGATGATTAATGGAGCACATCCTTCATTTGTTGTTGAAGAAAAATCTGCCTGAGGAGCTAAAAGTTCAGAAACCACCATAGTCCTAGTTTCCATTACAATACCACATTCATTCTCAGCAGTAAGTACCACAGTATATGTTCCATTCTCAGTATAAATATGAGAAGGGTTAGTTAGGGTGCTTGAATTGCCGTCACCAAAGTCCCAAGTATATGTATCACCATAAAGGGTTTTGTTATTAAAGTTGACTTCCAGTCCATTTGAACCAGTATCAAAATTCACATCTGGCTCAGAAATAACTGAAATATAAGATAACTGAATATCCATATTTGCTCCATTACTATTACTAGCTTCAAGTATCACAGAATATTCACCAGCATCGTTGAACACAACTGTTGGATTCTGCTCTGTTGAAGTAGCAGGAACTCCGCCTTCAAATGTCCAATTCCAAGATGTAGGATTATTACCAGATGCATCTGAAAACTCAACCGTCATCGGCCCGCAACCACTCTGCGTGGAAGCTGTAAATGATGTAGTCGGTGCAGCAGCAGAGTTATCAATAATGATATCTACCGCCTCAGAAAAGGTCACAGAACCACAATCGTTGCTGGCAGTCAAAGTAATCACATACTGGCCATCTTCATCATAAGTATGTGAAGGACTTACAAGTGCAGATGAACTATCATCTCCGAAAGACCAAACATAACTATTATTTAAAATGTCTTCTGAAGTATTTGTGATGACTACATTAGCACCATCCACATCTATTACAAAGTTAGCGTTAGGCGTTGCTTCGACATTGATCATGTTAAGCTTGGTCTCTTGATCCTGACCATCAATATTACTAGCTGTCAATAAAACACTAAATGCACCAGCATCATCAAAAGTTACAATTGGATTTTGAGATGATGAACTCGCTGGAGTACCTCCTTCAAATGTCCAACTCCACGTTGATGGATTATTGGTAGATAAATCTGTAAATTGAACCGTTAGTGGTCCACAACCTTCTAAAACATCTGCGCTAAAGTCAGCATTAGGAGAAGCCCCACCTGTAGGACCTAATTCATCAATTTCTATTTGTTGACAAGAGTTATCAGATCCACAATCACCAGTTGCAGTTAAGCAAATCGTGTAAATCCCAGGCTCAGCAAAAGTATGAAATGGTGAGCGATCGGTACTTGTAGCACCATCTCCAAAACTCCAAGAATAAAAAAGTGCATTAATTGATTGATTACTTAATGCTATAGTGTTTTGGCTGAATTGCTGTATTGAAAATAATGATTGAGCAGAAGCCTCTACGGTAATGTAGTTAAGCTTCTCCAATTCTCCAGATCTATCGCTATTAGCGACTTCTAACTTTACTCCATATATACCAGGTGCACTATAAGTCACTACTGGATTAGCTAATGTACTTGTTGCTGGAGTACCTCCCTCAAAAGTCCACAACCAAGACGTAGCAGTAGGTACTGTATTATCTGTAAAGGTTATCGACATTGGATCACAACCATCTGTCTCGCTTGCTGAGAAGAATGGTGTCAATGGAGTTGTTTCTGCTTCATCTTCTGTCAAGAAAACAGGTGTAGCATTAAAGCTTATATTACTTGCAGATATTTCATTCTGAAGTCCAGAATAAGCAAAATTCCAATCTCTTTTATAAACAGAATTCAAATTAAAACTCGCGGGGAAACTATAGGTAGCAGAAGCAGCTTCACTTCTATCAATCGTGGTTATTGCCCATAAGCAATAAACGTAATTTCCTTGGTCATCGACAAATGCACCGCCATCCATCGAGGATGGTAAGTTTAGTTGAGCTGTTTTAGCTGCATCATACCGCGTTCCGAATAATGCATCAGAAGCTGATTTATATGCGATACCTTGTTGGTTGATTTCAAGATTGTCATAAGGCGAATTGAAATCAAGATTCTTATATAGACCAAGTAAATGAAATTCTTCAGTAGCATTTGCCTCTGTTTCCTCCTCAAAGATACTATAGATGTGCATCTGACGGACATCATTTTTCATAGCATTAACAACTGCCTTTGCCATATAGTTAATCTGTAACTGAGGATCACCCATACCGTCTGCTTTGAATTGCTTTCGAGGTGCATTTATTTCAGTAATAATCCATTCTTTATTAGGATAAGTAACGCCATCATAACCATAATTAGCGAGTACGTTTCTATATAATTCTTGTCTGACTCCTATACCATTAGCGGCACCGTCTGAGTGTCTTAAATATACAAAATTACTAATGCTCGGCTCCCAATATCTTGTAGTACCATCGATGTCCGGATATGAGTGAAAACCCATCACGTCAAAATAAGCTCCACCTCCAAATGGGTATTCAGGTGTAACCATACCTGAGGTAGGCTCATCTGTATTTCTTAAGATAGCATCTAAAAATGACTCTGATCCTACACCAGCAATAGCAACATAATCATCAGGAGAAATAGACTTGACGATTTCGTAGCTAATTCTTAGTGTTCTCACATAGTGCTCGATAGGCGCACGAAGAATGTACTCACACGGGTCAGGGTCTCTATCCCACCAGTTACCAACTGGATCTCCTGGAGGTCTCCAAGCTCTATTACCCGTCAAATCAAAACCTGGTTCATTCCAAATTTCCCAGAACTTTACATGTTCTGTATAAGTGCTTACCACCTCATATAAATAAGCAGCATAGTAGTTTTCATCATTGTATGGAGTACCATTGGCACCTCCATCCCAGATCGGCTCATATAAATTGTCAAACATGGTGGACTGGGATCCACATCCTGAATAGGAATTTTGGTCTCTTTCTGCTTCTGATGGATATCCAACGAAACAGGTAAGATCTTCAAGTCCTAGATTATTGTAAGCCGCAAAAGTTGGCTTTCTTAACTCCAATCCCCAAGTGTCTATAAAGTTACTCGGAAGAGAAGGACGAATGGCTTTCGCACCTGCTCCGATAATTCCTTCTGCAGGATTACCAGCCGCAATATTGGCTAAGTCTTCATCTGAATAAAGAGCGCTGTCATCCTGAAAACCTAGATTGGTACCTGGACGGAACACTCCACCGTAAGGATTGACAATGTCATTGGCTGTGAAATTTACTTGTGCATGGGACGTAAAAAACACGAAAAATGAAATACAGGAAAGTAATATCCTTTTCATAAGCTATAATCTGTTTAATAATTAACTGTAAACAATTAATGATTGATAATATGTAAAAAATAAGGGTCTAGCAGATATGTAGATCGTTTGCTAGTAAATGGTGTGGTCACAAGTTTCTATAATACAAAACTCTTGCTTTCTAAGGTTAGAGGCAAAGATAGTAAAATATAATCGTATGATAAAGGCAATAATTACCTTAAATAGGGTACGATAAATCACCTTGAGTTAGATTTTTTAGGTGATCTGCCTGAAGAGAAACTACTCCAAACCCTTGCTGGGCAAGGGTTTATGACGACCTTGCCGTCAACATTAGATCATATAATGAATTTGTATAAACCTATTTTTGACAAAGAAAAGACATAATAAATACGCTATTCAGAATGATAGACGCATTATGAAGATTACTAAACCACCAGTCTAGCTCGATAAGCGATAAATATAGAACTATATACAATTTCGCGACTCGCCAAAGGCGACAAAGCTCGACAAGCCAAAGGCGCGTTAGAGATAAGTGATGGAAGCGGTATCTATATAAATCATCCGATTCTTATCGGATGATTTATATAGGTAGTAGCGGACAGCACGACCACGCGACCCGATAGGGAAGCAAGTGGGTAGCCCCAACTCTACCTTATGATCTTTAATAATTCTCCTTAAAGAACTCATCGTAGCCGTCAAATGATCTATTTCTCAATACCGACCTATAGTTAGATTGAGTAAGTGGATATACTACGTAGTCCATCTTTGTGGTTAAGAAATCGTCACCTGAGTTATTGGCTGCTTTTACATATACCATCGCCTTTTTCTGGCTACTGAACTTCCTGATCACAATGATAGGTTTCTCGGTATCATTGTTAAGAAAAATATTGGAAAGACGTAGATTGTCATTTTTGAAAAATTCTTTATTGAAATCTGCTAATGCACTCTTTGCCGCGGTGATCTTCTCATCGTTTTTATTAGTGATTACTACAGCAACATAATGCAAGCCTTCAGGTTCCACCTTGAAATCACCACTCTTCGCTGCACTGTTTGCCATATCTGTCTTCGGCTGAACTGTAACAGACTTATCTCCTAGCAATCGAAGAATCTCCCTAGCGCGAGTCTCTTCCGGACTATTTGGATACTTCGCAATCACCTCTTTGAGCTGGGTAACATAATCATTCTTACCTTTCACATTACCAACGCTCATAGCTTTCAGTAAAGCGAACTTAGCCATCATAATATTACTTGGTCCAAACTGCTCACTTGCCTGATCTACTTCCTGTATAACTTTTTCGTATTGTTTATTTTGAAATTGTGTATATGTGTTTTGATAATAGTTGCCCAGTTTGTTCCCTTCTTGCTTTGCGGCTTCTAGATAATTTGGGTCAGTAAGTACTCGCGCATAAGTTGTGTTTGGAAAATTCTTCACTATAAGATCAAAATACTTTTTCTCTTGTGCTTTGTTTCCTTGTTTGCCGTGTGCCAAATATAGATAATACCAAGCGTCAAGTTGGTGCTCGGTATCTGGATAACGTCTCAGTAACTCACTCTCATGAGCATCAATCGTCTTGTCATCTCTCTGCAATCTATCTCTATACAATCTACCTAATTCAAAATAGGCATTTTCTATTTTTTTATTGGCAGCTGAAATTTCTGCTTCGCCAGACGGAACATCTTTAAGAATTTTATCGATATCCTCTTTGGTAAGTCTTTCTTGCACTGCCTCTACTGCAATCGGCTCTGCGGCAATATTATCGAATTGTTGACGATTGGATCTACGCCAATTATCCTCCAAGACTCGATCTCCCCAATTTTTTACAAAATCTTTTGCTCCTTTCAGTTGAGTTTTTTTATTGTACAAAGGAAACTGGGTAACAGGTTGCGCTTTGGCAGCATTCTGTCTACCTCTACTTGGCCCTGCAATATTGGAACCCACTCGTAGATCTCTACCGTTAGACAGTTTGGAAGAAGTAGGTTTATTACTAGCTAATCCTTTAGCCTTTCTGTCATCCGCTTCCTCCTTTAATTTAATAGCCAAGGCTTCTCTTTCCTTATCACTAAGGTCAATGATATTCAACAAACTATCTTGTAGAGCGATGATTTGTAGATTTTCAGCAATACCAATTAAATTTTCCGATAGATTCTTAACATAATCGTATCGCTCATCTGATTTTTCGATTACCTGTAAAGTACTGTCGTAGTAAAGTTTTGCATCTACATAGGTCTCTTCCTCATAATATAGCTCCGCTAGCTTGAGGTAGGTTTCTGTTCTTTGCGTATTATTTCTCGAACTGGAATTTAGAGAATTTCTGAAATTTTCAATTGCAGCTAATTTATCTCCACTTTCAAGATTTAATTCTGCCAGAGTGAAATAAACTTGGTCATGATACTCGGTATTTTTATCGTCTTTCAACATGCGCTCTAACTCGCGTGTAGTGGCAGCCATAGTTTTGGAGCCAGAACTATAAGAACTTTTAAGCATTGCTAATCGAGCATTGAATTCCAACTCATATCTATTGCTATACTTGATTGCTTTGCTAAAATATTCTGCTGCGACTGCATTGTTATTATTTCGTTCTGCTAGCTGAGCTCTAATGTATGCATAACGGGCCTTGTATTCCCTATTTGGCACATTATCAATCGCGTTGTCTAGATGAGGGATTGCAGAGTCATATCTCTTTTGCTTTAGATATAAATGTGCTTTTACCGCATCTACTTGCTCTGAAACCTCTTTACTGACACCATCGCCTTCAACATATTGAATGTATCGCTCTGCGAGATTATAATCCTCTCTTTCGATGTATGTCCGAGCTAACCAAAGTTGAATTTCACCAATGGCAAGCTTTTCTGATTTGAATAAGTTTTCTGGTTGGTTTTCTGGTTTTTCTTTTTCCTTTTTTACTTTCTTCTTTTTCGGTTCATCAACTATTTTCTTGACAGGATCTTCTATTACTTTTTTCTCTTCATTTTTCTTGTCAGTAGTTGTTTTCGTCTTCTTAGATTTCTTTCCTTTTTTTCTGCGCTTTCTTGCCTTTTCTCTAGCCTTACGATCTTTGATCTTTTTCTTTTTGATCGCTTTATTTGTTTTTTCTCTTTGCTTCGCTTGTTCTTTTTTAGACAGCTTTATTTCATCCTCCTCTTCTTGAGATTCTTGGTCAGCCGCTTTTTGAGCGGGCGACTTTTTGGCTTGTACTTTTCTTTTCTTCCCTCCTCTCCTTGCTGCTTCTCTGGCTCTTTGTGCTAAAGCCGAAGGGCTAAATTCTTTTGCTGAGTATTCAAATGTCTCTTCGGCAGATTCGAAATCTTGTTTCAAGTATTGCGCTTTTCCTAAGAGTAGATAACAGTCATCAGTCCAATCAGATTGACGATGCAGTGTAGCTACTATCGAAACCTTCTCGATAGCTATATCCAAATCCTTATTTACATTTTGGACTGGGTCTATTTCGATGTATTCATAGACTGGAAGAATTTTATTGTAATTATCCTGATGTGTCTCCTCTAAAGCGAGAATGCTATTGTTAAGCAAAACATCGGCATTAAAATAACCATTGTAGCGAGCAGTAGTATTGTGGTACAATTTCTTGATACCTGTCAGTTCCTCGGTTCTACTTTTGGTAGTCTTACAAGAAAAGATGAAGGCAAATACTAGAATCGCCAAAAAGAGGTTTAGCTTCTTCAAAATTCAAATTTGTTTGAAAAATCGATAAAATTAAGCAAAAACGGTGCATATATAAGCTATATATGCTATTTAAATATACTTTTATACCCCAGTAATGTTACATAAAGTTGAAACACAGAAGCATAGAATTTGCTACATGTATTAAACTAATTTTGAGGTATAATATTTTAGTAAAACTGTCATAATTATATAGAATGCAGTCTGATAAGTCAAAGTCAGTAAAAATAAAGAATAAAATGTCGCAGTCATTTCGGCTTACACTGCATAAAAACCCTAATTTTGAAGAGAAAGGGAGGGTGAATTTCTCGTTGTTTCAACTTTACCTTTTCACGTTTTTAGGCTTAATTACCCTAGTAATTCTCGTCGCTTCTTTGATCATACTTACCCCAATCAGGGGATTTATACCTGGGTATGGGGATTTATCTCATCCGAAGAAAATAAGAGAACTCTCATTGGCTTTAGAAGATATGGAATCCCGACTGCAGGCAAATGAGCTGTACACTACTAATTTTATGAAAATGCTCCAAGACAGCACACAATCGAAAGATGATATCAGTAGCGATCAGCGAGTAGAAACTAATGTCGTAGCTGAAGTAGTGGAAAAAGTAAAGGAAGATGCTGAAATCAGGCAAGAAATTGCCTTTTCGGATCAAAATTTTGAACAAACAGTAATGACTACTAATAGTGATCAGCAAAGTATTTCATTAGATAGAATCTATTTTTTACCGCCATTAATGGGACCAGTAAGTGCTTCATATGAACCCGACAAAAAGCACTACGGAATAGACATCCTAGCCCCTAAGAATACACCCATCAAAGCAAGTTTGGATGGATACGTCATACAATCTGATTGGACAATGAATGCTGGCAATACGATTGGTATTCAGCATGACAACAATATAGTGACGTTTTATAAGCACAATAGTACGTTATTGAAAAAAGTGGGAGATCAAGTAAAGGCTGGTGAAGCTATAGCCATTATTGGCAATAGCGGCGAACTAACCGATGGTCCACATTTGCATTTTGAAATATGGCATAAGGGCAAAACTATAAATCCAGCCGATTTCGTAGAATTTTAGAATAGCGTAAAAATAGTAACCATATTTTAGATAAATTACTTTTCTTACGAACTTTTATAGCATGATTATTGTACATAGTACAATTAGTACAAGAACCAAATAGTAAAATTATGAGCACTGAAGATAAGAGCGGTTTTGAATTAAGAGAAACGCTAAATGAAAAAGGAGATAAGATCAGCCCGGTCTTAGACGAAAGCGTAAAGAACTTTATGATCGACATAGACGGTACTATCTGTGATGATATTCCAAACGAAGAGCCTGAGCGTATGGGAACTTGCTTACCTTATAAGGATGCTTTAAAAATGCTCAATAAGTGGTATGATGAAGGTCATATTATCACTTTCTTCACTTCTAGAACTGAGGATCATAGACAAATTACTGAGACTTGGTTAGATAAGTATAACTTCAAATATCATGGTATCTTATTTGGTAAGCCTAGAGGAGGCAATTATCACTGGATAGATAATCACATCGTAAAAGCAACTCGCTTTAAAGGCAAGTTTACAGACCTTGTAGTAAAAAATAAGGAGATCGAAGTGTTCAAGTAAAACACGATCTCACTTAACTTATTAAGAATTATTGCAGGACAGCTCTAGTTCTTGTTTGTAAGTAAATCTTCAAAGCAGAGCTGTAGCTCTTTGTACTGAAATTCGAATCCTTCTTTTTCTAGTTTCTTTGGTAAAACGTGAGAGCCAGTCATGACTACTGCTTTCATTTCTCCTAACATAGCTGTCAAGACAAACTCTGGTACGGGGGCAACTACTCCTATCCCACCTTTCACATTCATCATTATCTTTACGAAATCTTTATTGGACAGAGGATTAGGTGCAGTTCCATTATAAACACCCTCAGCATTAGGTGTGTCTACAATCCATTCAAAAACCTTGGATATATCATCAATGTGCACCCAAGAGTAGATCTGTGATCCATCACCAAAGTAGGATCCCAATCCAAACTGAGCAGGGCCTAGCATTTTTTCTAGAGCACCGCCTTCTGTCGAAAGTACTATTCCGATACGCACATATGCGACAGGGACACCAGTCGTACCGATAGCTTTAATTGATTCTTCCCATAAGATACAACTCTCAGATAAGAATCCTGTAGTACCTGCACTACTTTCTTCAGTCAAGACTTCAGATCCACGGTCACCATAGTAACCGATTGCAGCACCAGAAATAAATTTTTTGATACTAAGCCTTTTATCCTCGATGAGTTTTTGGAAAAACTCATTGCCTTTCACTCGGCTATTAATGATTGCCTTTTTTTGATCATCAGTCCATCTCTTATCTGCAATGCTCGCTCCAGCAAAATTGATTACATAGTCCACATCAATCAGGGCTTCAGGATCCACATATTGCTTTTTTAGATCCCAGACATAAACTGGCACGCCTGCATCTTTTTTAGGAGACCTGGAAAGATGTGCTACTTCGTGCCCATTCGCAATCAAGTCTTGAGTTACTTTCATCCCGATCAGACCAGATCCACCCGCAATTAAAATTTTCGACATATCCCAAATGATTTATTACAGATACTAAACAGCAAATGAGTATATTGTTCTAAACTGCGCTCATAATTTTATAAATTAGAGCAAATAAAATCTATCAAAATAATATGATTTACAACCCGAAATATAAATCCTTATTTGTTGCCTCATTGGTATTTATCCTTATTTTTTCTTGCAAAAATGATCCGGAGAGTGTAACGAGCTCTTTTACTACCAAAGCACCTACTTCATTACAGATGCGGTTATTATCAGAGCCAGACGGACTATCTCCTATTTTAGCCCGACGTAATATTGCAAGGCAGGTATTTCGGCATCTCTATACCCGACTTTTAGAAGTGGATCCACGCACCTCTAAATACACACCTCAGTTAGCAGTGGCATTACCAAAGGAAGAAATTCTAGAAAATGGCTTTAAAAAAATAACCTTCTCTATTCAACCCAATGCAATGTGGTCTGATGGTACCCCACTCACCACCGAAGATATTCTTTTTAGTTATAAGCTGCTAAAGCATCCTGGTGTTCAAACGCGATATAGTGAGATTATAGATGCAATCATTGACATACAAATAGATCCTTCCAACCCTAAGGTGATTTCATTTATAGCGAGCGAATGTCAAATCGGGTTGATAAGCTCGATATGTGAGATGTATATTTACCCTGAGCATATTTTTGATCCAGAAAGATCAATGCGTGAGGTGCCTTTCAAGACATTCATGGATATAGAAAAAATAGCGAGCAAAGTTAATGAAGACGATGGTCTTGTTAAAGTAGGAGAACGCTTTATGAATCCTGAATACGTAAGAGACGCCAGCAAATTTGTAACTTCTAATGCCTACAATTTTAAGGAATGGATAACGGGTCAACGGATCGTTATTCAGAAAAATAAAAATTGGTGGGGTAATGAAATTGACTCTCCTATTTTCAAACCGAAAGCTGAAGAAATACAATTTCAAATCGTTCCTGACAATATTACGGCTATCACGCAATTAGTCAACGGTGAACTAGATGTGATACCATCAGTGCCTGCTGTCATCTTCGATGAAAATAAGCATAAAGAAAACCTGAATGCAAAAGAAACCTTAGCATACTCAACTATTTGGTTAGCTTTAAACAATGAAAAAGGATTGCTTTCTGATAGATTGGTCAGGATAGCACTTTCTCATGTGTGCGATACAGAATCCATAGTGAAGAATGCACTCAATAACCATGGATCCACATTAACAGGGCCTTTCATGCCAGGTACTGAAATGTACAATAACAAGGTAACTCCAATTCCTTTTGATGTGGGAATAGCTAAGGACATTTTAAGAACTATTGGATGGTCTGATAGTGATCAAGATGGAATCTTAGATAAAATAGTTGATGGAAAGAAAACCAATCTTTCTTTAAATTTTTCACTTTCAAATAAGAGTACAACAGGGCCCATAATAGCTGAACTATTGAAAAATAATGCTAAACAGGCAGGGATCGATATACGGATCGTACCCAGTGATAATAAAACTATGATCCAGAATGTAAAAGCTGGAGACTTTGACATCTTCCTTACGGGAACATCATTTGGATCTGGATTATATGATCCTAAAGGTAGATGGCATACAGAAAGTTTTCCGCCTAATGGAGCTAATTATTGTCGGTATGGCAGCAAAGAAACAGATGCTATGATAGACCAGATTAGAGCCAGCTGTGAGGAAGATGCTAAACTCTTCGATCTGTATCATCAACTGCACGCGACAATTGCAGCGGATCAGCCTGTCATTTTCTTATATAACCCCAAACTTTTATTCTTAGTAAATAATAAATTTGACAATGTCGTTGTATCCTCAGTTCGGACATGGTTTTTTGAAGAATATCTTACCTTGAAGTAATAATTATAATCCAAATTGATGTTCAAATACATCCTCATACGACTAGGCTTCTTCAGTATTACTTTCCTAGTAGTATCCATAGCGTTGTTTGCCTTGAGTCGACTAGCCCCAGGAGATGCTATTGATAATATACTTGCAGATAATGCAGATTCTTATGGTATCGTGGATTTTGAATCCTACCTGGGGAAACGGAAGGCTACAGCAAAGAAGTATCATCTGGATATGCCATCATTTTATTTTTCGATCGCGCCTTTAATTATCCCTAAGAGTCTTTACTCTATACCAAGTAGAAAGGAAAGGAACTGGCTACGAAAACTAATTTACAAATATAAAGACACTGTGTCTGCGCAAAGCTTTACGGAAAATTTGCAGCACCTTGAATTATTGAGTCGACAAGGAAAACTTAATGAATACAGTAATCTTAGGAGCGAAATCTCCAAAATAAAATACAGTCTTGATGCTTCTGGATTGACTAGATTTAATAATTTTTTGCAATTGCTAAAATTCGAAGATGCGTCAACTAGTAAACTCTTGCAAGCAGATATAGGGCAAAATATTAACGCACTATTGAAAGCTAGATCAAAGAAATCCATATCCAGTATCTTAATTCCAAAATTAATGTGGCATGGTTTTGACAATCAGTATCACAAATGGTTAAGCAATTTTATCACTGGGAATTTTGGAGTCTCGCTCTATGATCGTAGACCCGTACAATCTAGAATTTGGGGAGCACTAGGATGGACATTACTGATCAATATACTTTCTATTTTTTTTGCCTTTGTAATTAGCATACCGCTAGGCGTATATTCTGCGCAGCGACCTGGATCAAAGTTTGATTATTTCGTTTCACTGTCAAGTATGATGTTATATGCTTTGCCTATATTTTGGATAGCAACTTTGTCAATCACCTTCTTTGCTTCAAACGAATGGCTGCATTGGTTTCCATCTGGTGGATTGGGCAGAGGACAAACAACTGGCTTTGCCAAGTTCCTTGATATCATTTACCACTTGATCTTGCCCATATTTTGTGTCACTTATGTTGCACTGGCTTTCATCATCAGACAAGTCAGGGGAGCTATGCAGGACACCATGAATAAGGATTTTATCAAAACCGCAAAAGCGAAAGGATTAGATCGCGAGCAGATCATCTGGAAGCATGGTTTTAGAAACTCCTTGACTCCGCTGATCACCATGTTCTCTTCTATTCTCCCCGCGACTATAGCTGGGTCAGTGGTAGTAGAAATCATCTTTAGTATTCCTGGTATGGGTAGACTAGCTTTCGATGCTATTCTGCAGCAAGATTGGAATGTGGTGTTTACTATTTTACTACTGGGGACATTTTTGACTTTACTGGGGAACCTACTCGCCGACTTGCTTTATGTGAAAGTGGATCCGCGAATTTTACATACCAAAGAATTTGCATCCGATGTCTAAAGCAAAAGACTTATCGAGATCAAACTTATGGAAAGAAATAAAAAACTATCCAGCTAGCAAGTGGGCTTTAAGATTTACCATGGTTTTATTTTTCATTGCACTCTTTGCTAATTTTATAGCGAATGATAGACCGATATATTGCAAAGTCAAAGGACAAACTTATTACCCTGTCATAAATCAAATCACAACGAACTTAGGATTTAGCCATCTCAACACACCAAAGCCTGGAGTCTCATGGCACGA
>Ga0079203_1001611_pt1 | contig 16232 bp, 12 predicted proteins | sample PorBlaMBantryBay_FD_68602 | JGI IMG/M metagenome (GOLD analysis project Ga0079203, IMG submission 68602) | Marine algae microbial communities from Bantry Bay - Bantry Bay, Ireland | ecosystem: Host-associated > Algae > Red algae > Blade | place: Bantry Bay, Ireland
GTGATTGCGAATAAAGTATTGGCGTTAGAGCATCGGTTTTATGGGGTGACGGTGGAGATGGTGGCGATGGGAGGTAGTATATATTCAGTTGAGGTAGATAAATAGCGCTTCTTTTCCTATCTTTGTATAAAATAGATAACGCTATTCAACGAATGGACTCCCCCGTCTCCTGTTGACTAGCTTTTTAGCCAAATTTAACCTAAACTTATTATGAGAATCTATCTTGATAATGCCGCTACTACGCCCTTACTTCCCGAAGTCGTTCAGGCGATGACGGATGTTTTGACGACGACCTATGGAAATCCTTCTTCCCTACATGCAGAAGGCCGTAGTGCCAGAGCAACGATTGAGGAGGCGCGTAAGACCGTGGCCAATGCGCTCGGTGCTTCCATCGGCGAAATTTTTTTCACTTCCGGTGGCACCGAATCTAACAATATGGCGCTGAAATGTTCTGTCCGTGATTTGGGCGTGACTCGTATTATTTCTTCTCCACTCGAACATCATTGCGTATTGCATTCTTTGGAGAATATCCAAAAAAGAATGGGCGTGGACGTAAAGTTATTGCCTGTCAACACTCATGGAAGAATTGATTTGACGGCCTTGGCGGAATGGCTGGCAGAAAGTGATCAAAAAACACTGGTTAGTCTTATGCACTCTAATAATGAAGTGGGAACGATGATTGACTTGGATGAGGTAGCGGGTATTTGCGCGGAACATCAGGCATTTTTTCATACTGATACCGTTCAGACCGTTGGGTATTATCCTATTGATGTAAGCCATAATAAAATTAGTTTTCTTTCTGGGTCAGCACATAAATTTCATGGGCCGAAGGGGATTGGATTTATTTATATCAATAATGAAAACATCGTCAAGCCTTTCGTAGATGGAGGTTCGCAAGAACGTAATATGCGTGGTGGGACTGAAAATATTGCCGGAATTGTGGGGTTGGCGCATGCTTTACAATTGACCATTGATCATCAGGAAAAGCATAAGGAACAGGTCAGTAGGGTGAAAGATTATTTTAAGCAACAGCTTACCGCCTCTTTTGAAGACATTCAGTTTATGGGAGATGATGGTGGACCTTGTCATTATAAGGTACTCAATGCTTCATTTCCTCCTTCTCCAAAAGCTGGGCTATTATTGCTTAGTCTGGATATTGCGGGAGTGAGTGCTTCTGGAGGTAGTGCTTGTAGTTCGGGTGCAGAACAAGGGTCTCATGTGTTGAAGGCTTTGAATGTGGATCCGTTGCGAAAGAATATCCGATTTTCTTTTTCTCATTTGAATACGAAGGCGGAAATAGATCAAGTAATTGAGAAATTAAAGCCTATTCTGGCTCCTTCCCTTAAAAAGATGCTAGCGTAAGGTTTACTATAGCTTGATTTTATAGATAGGACAAAAAAAAATACTGCTCCGTCAAAAGCAGTATTAAAAATAATTTTGTGTTTATTACAAATGAGTGGATGCTAGATTACTCTAACTTAATATACAATTAAAACCATTCTTAAGACGCAAGAACCTTTACTAGGTCACATTTTCTAGCATAAAAAAGAAAAATATTTACACAAACACTTCTATACTCCTCACAATCAACTACTTATAATTTTTGTTAAATTAATTTTTTATGAAAATAGCCATGTTGGGTTATGGAAAAATGGGAAAAGCCATCGAAAAATTGGCCAATGAACAGGGGCACTCGTATGTGTTAAAGGTGACCAGCCAGAATATGGCGGAATACACGGATGCAGACTTAAAGAAAGCAGATGTGGCTATAGAGTTCAGTCAGCCTGCTGCTGCGGTGAAGAATATCCGTCGTTGTATTGATCTTCAAATTCCGGTTGTCAGTGGTACGACTGGTTGGTTGGAACAATATGATGAAATAGTAGATTATTGTCAGATAAAAAAGGGCGGATTATTTTATGCGTCCAATTTCAGTATTGGAGTATATTTATTTGGGTTAATCAATACCAAACTTGCTGAACTGATGAATCACCAACCAGCCTATGAGGTGGCTATAACAGAAATTCATCACACTCAAAAGAAAGATGCACCTAGCGGTACCGCTATTACACTGGCGCAACAGATCTTAGGCAATTTGGATCGAAAAAAATCCTGGAAAAATTCAGCTACTGAAACAGCAAATATGTTACCCATTATCTCCGAACGAGCAGATCAGGTACCCGGCACCCATCGCATTGATTGGAGTGCTGCCGAGGATACCATCCGATTGGAACACATCGCACATTCACGGCAGGGCTTTGCCAAAGGAGCACTTACCGCAGCCGAATGGATGGTGGGGAAGACAGGGATTTATGGAATGGAGGATTTAGTGGGGATTTAAATCAATCTTGATCTTAGGAATGTTGACAAAATAAATGACGATTCTGTACTTCCTCTTTTTCCGCCACTCTGCATTTATTTAATCGCCATTCCTAATCATTGATTATGAAAAAAATCATACTCCTAATAGCCTTATGTTCAGTCGTTTATATACTTTTCATTCTTATCTATGCGACCTACCATGATTATCAGCCAGAAGAGATAACGACGGTGCTGCCCGATCAATCTGCAACCGCCACGATCTTACCTAACGATACACTCACGCTACTTACCTGGAATATCGGCTATGGAGGATTGGGAGCAGAGTCAGATTTTTTTTATGCCGATGGTCGGATTTTTCTGTCTGGTGGAATGATGATTCGTCCACCAGAAAAAGTGGTAGAGAAAAATATAGCAGGTTTTTTACAAACCATAAAAGAGCAGCCTGCTGACATTTATTTATTACAAGAAGTAGATCAGGAGGCAAAGCGCAGCTATTACAACAATCAATATGCAAAAATAGGATCATTATTACCTGAATACGAAATGTCTTTTGGCACCAATTTACTGACAGCCTATAGTCCGGTGCCTTTGCTCGAACCCTGGCGCACCTACGGATATACGAACAGTGGTATCGCCACTTACGCTCGTTTTGCCACCACACAAACGACCCGTCTGCAACTGCCTGGAAAATTTAGCTGGCCCTCGCGACTGTTTTTGCTGGATCGCTGTGCGATGGAGCACCGCTACCCGATCAAGGATGGCAAAGAACTGATTGTATATAATATCCATAATAGTGCGTACGATAAGGATGGCGGCATCAAACGCCAGCAAACGGATTATTTAAAAAAGCACTGGTTGAAGGAATACGAGGCCGGTAATTACGTAGTCGTGGGTGGAGACTGGAATCAGGTGCCACCTCATTTTGCAGCTAACTTTTTTCGACCCAAAGTACCTGTAGAAGGGACTCCTAATATCAATCCAGCACTCATGCCAGCAGATTGGCGATGGATTTTTGATCCAACGATGCCTACCGTAAGAGATACCCGCGAAGTTTATACGGAAAACGAGACTTTTGTGGGGTTAATTGATTTTTTTCTATTGTCACCAAATATTCGAGCGTTGAAGGTGGAAGGCATTAACCTTAACTTTCAGTACTCAGATCATCAACCCGTAAGGATGAAACTGGTATTAGAGTAACATAATCAACCACTTATCCGTATTCTTTCGTAAGTAGAAATATGCAAAATAACTTGTTATTGTCCTTGAATTCCAGTAAAATTGTATTGAGTTTTGGCTAGCCGAAACTTAGAAGGGAATATATTAAAATTGACAAAAATGGGACTTTTACCCCTTTTTAGGTAGTTATGCCACCAAATCGTTAAGAATAGGGTTTCTAAATTATTGTGATTGATACTTTAATAGAGTAGGAGATAAGAGGAATTATTGAGAAAACTATTCTGATTTTTAATGACTTATACATTAATTTTCCCCAGATGCAAATACATACACCACACTTCCTCCCAACAGCTGTACACAAATAATTTAGTCCTCCTCAATTTCTTAACTACATGTTTTTTTACTAATGATCTGGTAACCCGCTGCCTGATATTTTAACACATGATATGGACTTACAGTATTTTTTTAACATACTCTGGAGAAGAAAATGGCTTATCCTAACCGTAATGCTTATCGCTACTGCGGCTACCTACTATTTTGTTGATAGAAAAACCGATACCTACATTTCCAGTGGGGTAATGACGACCAGTATTGTTGGTCAACGTGGGGTAGATATGCGGGAGGAGAAACCCTGGATCATGGAATTCTATGTCAAAATGGGATTTGAAAATATGATCGAAGCCATGACCTCTCGACGAAATATTAATTTTCTTACCGCTCGACTTCTATTGCATGACCTCAAAGGAGATACACTTGATACAGGTAGAGAACCTTTTCGCCGACTTGCAGAGATGGAAGACGTAGATTTGGATTATTCTCCTGAAGAAATCGAAACCTTACTCGATACTTTGCAACAAAAAGTAGATAACCTTTCCTATCATTTTTCAGATCCTAAACAGGAAATGATCTTCAACGATTTGGCTAAAGCGCTGGGATATGATTATAAAGGTCTGATGAAGTATAACCTGAGCATCAACCGGAGCGGAGATACCGATAACCTTAATTTAGATTTTGAATCCGAAGATCCCCTGCTCAGTGCCTGGGCAGTCAATACTTTTGCCGAAGATTATGTCCGAATTTATCAGGTGGACAAAGATGAAGAAGGAAACTCTTCCGTAGGCTTTTTGAAAAGCGAGGTAGATGATGCAAAGAATAAATTGCTTAGCCTGACCAACAAGATGAATAACTACAAGAGTAGCAAAAGCCTTTATGCTGCTAAAGATGAATCACAAGGAATTATTAAACGTCGTAGTGCAATTCAAGAACAACTCGAAAAAGAACGCGCCAGTATTCCTGCGCTAGAAAAGAATATATCAGATCTGGATCGACGTCTCAATCAAAAAAGAAATGAGACCAATCAAGTTGAAAAAAGTTCTATTTACAACAGCAATGCGGTTATTAATATGAACAGACAGATTGAAGAACTTAATACCATCATCATTGAGTCCAACAATACCGATCAGGAAGCCATTAAACGGCGGGATTTGATTCAAAAAAATCTGGAAGATAAAATCAAAAAACTAGCTGATCTACAAGGCGAGAAGGAAGACCTGCCCGATAATAAACAAACGCAGTCTTCTCTTTATGATCGACAAGTAGGACTCAGCATAGATTTAAATGACTCAAAAGAACGAATCAAAACACTGGAAAGAGAACTGTCATCTATTACTGTCAAACAAGATAATCTGGTAGTGGATGATGCGGTCATCAGCAATCTCGAATCTGAGATTGCAATTGCGCAACGTACTTACGAAGCAGTAGAATACCGCTATCAGGAAGCTAAATTATCTTCAAAAGATACGTACCAGCCAATCAAAATTCTGGAATATGCCAGGGTTCCTGAAAAGCCAGAATCTAAAAAGAAACTATTACTTTCTGCTTTCGCAGGCATTGTAGGAGGTGTGCTATCTACCGTGTTGATTTTCCTAATGGCCTTTTTTGATACGAGTGTCAACTCATCTAATAAGTTCCGTAAATTCGCTAAAGTCGATTTGATGGGAACCATCAATAAAGTAGATACAGACAAGTTGGATTTGAAGTATTTATTCTCTTCCAATGGTCAAAACAAAACATTGGATACCTTCAAAGAATCGCTGCGAAACATTCGCTATCTCATTGAATCCTCCAATGCCAATCGCTTCTTATTTACTTCTACCAAGAAACAGGAAGGGAAAACTTTTTTAATTGTAACGCTGGCACACGCGCTGACGATCAAGAACAAGAAGATTTTGATTGTAGACACCAATTTCAAAAACAATACACTGACTAAAATGTCCAAGCAGTCTATTCAAGAGAATTTACTAAACAGTAAATTATTGGGTGAGAATGATTTGGCAGCAGAATTTGTTTCTCAACAGATTGACGATCCCTTCAATTTGGAGAATGTAGATATCATTGGTAACAAAGGATCTTATCAGTCGCCATCAGAAGTGTTTGCTGGAAAGGATTTTGATAAATTTTTGGAAGATCTCGAAGAACATTATGATTATATCTTTTTTGAAGCCGCTTCTATGAACAACTACTCTGACACCAAGGAGTTGACACAGTATGTAGATAAGGTGATTGCCGTATTTGGCGCGGAAAATGATATTAAAAATACAGATAAAGAGTCCATTGAGTACCTGAAAGGATTGGGAAATAAGTTTATGGGAGCGGTATTGAATAGGATGGACTTACGGAATTTAGGCTAATAGCGTATAGCTAAGTGAAAAATTAATATTTTTTCACTAAACACACAATTACTACTTCGTGGCGGAATCGCAAAAATCGTATTACGTAAAATCTGGCCTGTTCAGTTTTTTCGAGAAAGGCTCCATGTTCGTTTTCGGATTTTTGGGCTTTGCCCTGCTGGCCCGAATCCTGACTAAAACGGATATGGGTATCTGGGTTACTTTTATGACTGCTGCGGCATTAGTAGAAGTAGGGATGGTAGGGTTGATTCAAAACGCGATGGTCCGTTACCTCTCCAATGCCAAAGGTGCGGATTACAGCAATATCATTTTGGCTTCCCTCAGCTTGTACATAATGGTTACCTTCGGGTTTGCCCTCCTGCTCTTCATCTCGGCCCCCTGGCTGGCCGACTTCTGGCATCAGCCTCAATTGATTTCGTTGTTTCGTTTGGTTGGTTTATTACTCTTTGCATTAATTCCCTTTTATTTATTTAATTTTATTCAACAAGCGAACTTAAATTTTGAAGGAATTTTTTGGAGTAATTTTACCCGAAAGATTATCTTCTTCGCTTATGTAGTGATACTCTTTTTTGCTAAATGGGAGATTGATCTGGTCAATTTATTGAAAATGCAGATTTTGGGAGCAGTGCTAGGAAGTATGGTCGCCTTTTATTTTGGTAAAAAATACCTTAAGATTATTGAATATAGATTAGATTGGAAATGGGTTAAAGAATTATTTCGTTTTGGTAAATTTACGTTTGGTACAAACCTCAGCACCATGCTATATAAAGGTATTGACAAATTTATGCTGGCCCGCTTTGTCAATCCGGTTGCAGTAAGTATGTATGATGCAGCGATAAAAATTACCAACCTCGTAGATGTACCTTCCATGACGATTGCCTCGGTGGTTTTTCCGCAAAGCGCGATACAGTCTGAAAAGAGTAATCCTAAAATGATAAAGGATTTATACGAAAAATCGGTAGGGGCTATTTTGGCAATTATCCTGCCTTTTATTATCGTCGTATTTTTAATACCTGAGTTTACGATCTGGGTAGTAGCAGGAGAAAAATATGTGGATGCGGCCCCTGTGCTGAGGTTGACCATTTTGTATGGATTATTCCTACCTTTTGCGATTCAATTTGGTACTATTCTGGATTCAATTGGTAAACCGAAAATCAACTTCTTCTTTACATTGATCGGTGTATCTTTGAACGTATTTTTTAATTATATTTTTATAAAAACATTAGGACTGGGTATTTACGGTGCGGCCTATGGAACACTGATTACCTATACGATTGGTTTTATGTTATATCAGATCGTGTTACACCGAATGTTTAAAGTAAATGCACTGATGGCCTTTACCTATATCCCGCACTTTTATCGGCAAGGCTGGCGAATCGTACAGGATTTTTTAAATAAAAAATCTTTAGAAGAAGAAGTAACAAAAATATTATAAGCTAAATTTTCATCTAATGACCAAAGACCAATTTATAGAAGGTGTCGCATATTCAGAGGATAATTTTCAAAATGAAAATGCAGACCATTTAAAAGTAGATAAACGATTAATTCGAGAAAAGTTTGATCTAACCGGAAAGAAAATCCTGGATTTTGGATGCGGGATGGGCGGCATGAGTTTATGGTATGCGACCAACTGGGACTGCACCGTTTACGCGCTCGATATTGACAAGCATCATATCGAAATCTGCCAGCACATCAAAGAAAAATACAACATTGAGAACGTTACATTCTCTAAGAGAAATATTTTAGAAGATCATTTGCAGGCGGATGAAAAATTTGATTTTGTTTTTTTAAATGATGTAGCCGAGCATATTGATTTTCCTATATTGGAAGAAATTTTTCAAAGGCTCAGTGATTGTCTGACACCCGATGGTAAAATTTTCGTTACTTACCCACCCTGGAAGAGCCCTTATGCTTCTCATGTAGTACATGCGGTAAAAGTGCCCTGGTGTCAGTTTTTACCGGATGGGATTTTGCAGAATATGATTAAAAAAAATAACCTTACTATTGTCGGTGAACGAGAAAGTGATTTAGTCGAGGCTTATGCAGGACTGAATCATCTGACACATAAAAAGCTGATGAAGGTGGTCAATAAAGCAAACTTAAAGGTCGTTTGGAGAAAAAATCACTGCCTGCTAAATCGCTTTTCTCCTTTAGCAGAAATGAATTTTAGCTTTTTCCCACTGGATTTTTTGGTGACGAAAGAGTTTTTATTGCTGGAACGATAATACATTTGTAATGACTAAGCAAAACTACGATATCATCTATCTTTCTCTTTTTCGGTGGAATGGCCCTTATTCGTCCATTTCCATTGCATTGGCGAAGGAGTTTGCAAAATCACGACGGGTTTTTTATATCAACCATCCCTTTACCTTCAAGGATGTCTACCGCAAAGATTCACAACTGGACATGGTCTTTCCTCAATCAAATAAGAATAAGGTAAGCTTTCAGGAGACATCAGAAAACCCCAATCTGATCGCGATCACACCACCCACTACCCTACCGATAAACTTCCTGCCACCGGGCTGGCTCTATCAAAAAATGACCACCCGAAATCACCGGACTATTTATAAAACGGTTCAAGAAACCATCGATAAGTATCAAATCAAAAACTACGTTTTCTTAAATTGCTTCGATCCCTTTTATGCACCCATTCTACCGTCGTCCTTTCATCCCATTGCCAATATATATCAATCCGTGGATGACATCAGCCAAGAGGCCTATATGGCCAGACATGGTATTGAAGAAGAAAAAAAAGCAATTCAGGCCGCAGACCTAACACTGGTAACTTCTCAGGAACTCTATCGACTCAAATCTCCTTTTTCTAATAATATTCATATCTTAAATAATGCGGCGGATAATAAAAATTTTAATCAGGCGGTTACCGAAGATTTACCAAAACCAAAAGAAATAGCTCATCTAAAAGGAGATTTAATTGGCTATGTAGGAAATCTTGATGGCGTTCGGGTAGATTATCCCCTACTCAAATTCATCGCGACCAGCTATCCCGATAAACAGTTAATCATGGTAGGGCCCATCAATAATGATATTTATAAAACGATTGGATTAGATCAGTTGCCCAACGTTCATTTTTTGGGTGGAAAACCAATAACAGAGCTACCTGCTTACCTAAAACATTTTTCTGTCTGTATTATTCCATTTTTAAAAAATACGTTGACCAAAAGTATATACCCATTAAAAATAAATGAATATCTTGCAGCAGGAAAATCAGTCGTTTCTACTGATTTTTCTCCTGATATCGCCAGTTTTAAGGATTTTATCTATCTGGCGGACACACACACCGACTTTATTGATGCCATCGATCAAGCCATTGGAGACAATGCGCCGGAAAAGGTTCAAGCTCGTCTTGCCAAAGCAGCCACGAATACCTGGGCCGCAAGGATAAAGGAGTTTGACTTATTGATGGAGCCATTTTTGCAGAAAAATAAAGAAATGGTTCTTTAGGAATAGCGATTAAATAGATGCAGATGCTAGGCGAACTATTTTTTTGCCAATCAAAGACATAAAAGGGCGTTATGCCTAACATGATAACCATTTTATAGGCGCAGAGTGGCGGAAAAAGAGGAAGTATAGAATCTACATTTATTTTGTCAACATTTCTTAGGTCAATGACTTAGTGAACCAGACGAAAGATACTTGCGTAAATATGGATTCTGATACCTTCTTAATTCGGATTTACGACTACTATTACTGATACTACAAATATGCTACAAACGCATAAAAATTCGGGTTTACGCACCTGGCTGAGAGATCAGCTAGTGTTCCAAAAGATGAATTCACCTTTTGGACTTGGTGTCTTGTTGCTTTTTACCATTCTATTCTCGTACGCTATTGCCACCCTTGAACTCAAGATTGGAATCGTCATTCTAGGACTTATTGTGGGATTACCTCTTGTGGGAGCCTGTTTGCTCAATGCACAGTTTGCCGTAGCGGTATTGCTGGTTGTAGGAATTTTTGTGGAATTTTTGAAAAAACACGTCGATGCTCCCTTTGGTACCGCATTAGACGGGCTATTGTTTGTGAGTCTTTTTGGTATTTTGATACGACAGACCCAGGAGCGGGATATGTCCTTTGCCAAAAATCCCATCAGTATATTAGTTTTAGTATGGGTCGCCCTGAACTTTTTGGAAGTGCTCAATCCCTGGGCAGAAAGCCGGATGGCCTGGTTGTACACCGTTCGGAGTATGGCAGGGCTAATCATCATGTTTTTTATCGCTGCCTATGCTTTTAATAGTTATAAAGTGATTAGTTCCATCATAAAACTGGTGATAGGACTGGCCTTTTTATCCTCTTTGTATGGATTGAAACAGGAATTTATAGGATATACTAATCCAGAGTTGACCTGGCTCTATTCAGATCCTAAGCGATTAGAGTTGATTTTTCAGTGGGGGCGGTTAAGAATTTTCTCATTTTTTTCTGATCCCACCACTTATGGGGTCTTTATGTCCTATATGGGGACTTTCTGCTGTGTGCTAGCCATTGGGCCATTCAGCAATGCCCGGCGTGCTTTACTACTGCTTATGGGAGGATCTATGTTTGCCTCTATGGTCTATGCCGGATCGCGTACACCGTTTGTATTGGTTCCATTTGGGTTTATTATTTTTACTATGATTACCCTAAAGAAGGAGATTCTTATTGGTGCGATGATGGTAGGTATACTAGGTCTGGGCTTTATTATGAAAGGAACCAGTAATCCGGTATTGTTCCGGCTTCAATCTGCCTTTATACCCAAGCACTCCGATGACACGATGCAGGTACGCTTTAAGAATCAAAAATTCATTCAGCCGCTGATTCACCGCAGACCTATTGGGGTTGGGCTGGGAAGTACAGGGGTCTGGGCCAAGCGATTTACGCCAAATTCTTTTCTAGCTGATTTTGCGCATGATAGCGGATTTGTCCGAATAGCCGTAGAATTGGGATGGGTAGGATTGCTCTTGTACATGGCCTTTTTATTCACTATCTTACGGACTAGTATCTATTATTACCTTCGGGTACGCAATCAGAAGATAAAAGCACTATATTTAGCCTTTACAGTGGTGTTATTTCAGTTAACTTTAGCTTGCTATCCACAAGAAGTATTAGTAATTTTACCAACTAGTCTGGTATTTTACATATTTACGGCAGCCGTCGTCCGGTTAAAGGACTTTGACGACCGTATGTTTCCTCCCCAAAAAGACTATTCCTCCCTACCCACGCATTCACCCGCTGCAACGGATTTTGGCAAACCTGCAACAGTTGAAGTCAAGCGATTAGATAAATAAGTCTTAGGCTTTTGCCTAATTTTTTATATTAATAAAACTGTTTACTGAGAAAATTAAACTTACATTTTTTAATGTCAGGATGCGATAGAAAAATAGTTGACAATCGGTCAAATACTTTTTCCAGTCATCCTTTCAATAACAACATACTATGAACGATTCTGACAATCCCTTCGAAAAAGTAGAACTTAGTCAAAAAGAACAACTCATTGAAATGATAGCCATTGGCTTAGCAGTATTGCTATTGCTCGGTTGTTTCATGAAGGTAATGTTTTTGTAATAATTAAAATGACTAAGTTATGCCAGTTCTACCGCTCTTAAAGCGTACGGGTGCATGGCTAACAGACCAGATTATTGCAAGACAACTAGATAGCCCGTTGGGTTATGTTTTGATGATTGCATTAGGTGTCTGTGTAGCTTTTCTTGTGTCCCTTCTTGGTAAGGCCAGTGTGATCTTACCTATTTTGTTCGTTGCCATTCCAGCAGCGGCTGCCTGTCTGTTCTATATGGATATAGGCATTGCTGTTTCTATTTTTACTGCTTTTATGATCGGCCTAGCCAGTAAATTGGCAGAAGGGGTTCCGTTTGGGATCGCGCTGGATGCCCTGCTGTTTTTGATGTTCTTTGGGTTGCTGATTCGTCAGATCGTAGAGCGGGATTTTTCTTTTGCCAAAAATTCGGTGAGTTTCTATATATTTTTGTGGGTAATCTATAATCTGTTATCTATTTTCAACCCTTGGGCTGGAAGTCAGATGGCGTGGATTTTCACGGTACGAAGTATGGCGGGACTGACGCTGATGTTTTATGTAGCCTCCTATGCCTTTAAAGATAAAAAAACTATTTTCAGAATGATCAAGTTGATCATTGGCCTGGCTTTTATTTCTGCTTTGTACGGGATGAAACAGGAGTTTATGGGTTTTACCGACTGGGAAATGCGTTGGTTATCCGCAGATGAAGAACGGATGCAGTTAATTTACCAGTGGTCGAGAATCCGAGTATTCAGCTTTTTTAGTGATCCAACTAACTTTGGAATTCTGATGTGCTATATGTCTACCTTTTGTTTGGTATTAATAACCGGACCATTTAAGTTATGGAAAAAGGCAATTCTTGGAGTAGCCGCTATCTGTATGATCATGTCCATGGCTTATGCCGGCAGTAGAACACCATTTGTACTCATGCCATTTGGGTTATTTATTTTTGTATTACTAAAAATGGATAAAAAAGTATTGATGGCCACTGGGATTGTCAGTATGGTAGCCTTTGTCGTAATTATGAAAGGACATAATAATGCGGTATTATTTAGAATACAGTCTGCCTTTATTTTGAGTAAAAGTGCAGATACGATGGATGTTCGCCTAAAAAATCAAAAGATGATTCAGCCCTTTATCCAGAGCCATCCTGTAGGAGGTGGATTGGGTAGTACAGGTGTCTGGGGAAAACGATTTACACCTAATTCGCTATTATCGCAGTTTGCTCACGATAGTGGATTTGTTAGAATTGCGGTAGAGCTGGGATGGATTGGGCTGATTTTATACTGTTTATTACTGCTTACTATCTTAAAAACCAGTATTTATTATTATTTTAGGGTTAAAAACCCAAAGATAAAAGTAATTTACCTCGGACTGACGGTCATCTTTTTCCAGCTCACACTGGCTAATTATCCACAGGAAGCCATTGTAATTTTACCGACTAGTGTAAATTTCTATATTTTCCTTGCTGTCTTGGTGCGATTAAAGGATTATGATGATCCGCTCCCTGTAGAGAAGAAAAAGAATTTTGGTAATTATGCTAAAGATTTCATCGGTGTAGAAGGCATTCCCATTGATAAAAAAATGGAAGCACCTGATTTGTCCAAGACTCAAGGTGGTAAACGTAGCAAGGCAAGGCCTTTCGGCATAGAACTTGAACATAAGAAAGGTGATATTTGGGGTAAGAGATAATGAAATGTATTAGACCTTATATCTGATAATTGTATCAAGAAAAACACGAAAATGACAAAATTAGTCCTTCTGCTGGTTGCTATGTTCTCCGTATCGCTGGTTTCGGCACAACAACCAATAGATTTTAATAAGGTGGTCGTTCCTCCGGAAAACCGTGCACGGACTTTTGAGGATTATATCGTCCAGTTGGCTTGGATGAATAATCCGGCGAATAAAGTATTTGATCAAGAGATCAGTATTGCAAAGGAAGAAGTGAGTATTCAAAAGTGGAAATGGACGGATGACCTAGACGCAATTTTCAACTATAATGAAAGCCATTATATTCAGGATTTTCGCCCTGAGGTAATTGGTACTGGTGAGAACCCTAATACGCTTTTCACGGTTTATCCTCGTTTTAATTTCGGCGCACGTATCAAATTGGGAACCATCATCAACAACCCGAAAGAACGCAAAAAGGCCGAGTACGAACTCAAGATTACCGAGCTGGAAAAAGATCAGGAAAAACTCGCACTCCGCGCCAAGACGCTGGAACGTTATCAAAATTATCTGGTCGCTAAAGAAATTCTTATTACTCGTAAACAGGCAGAAGAGGATGCCTTTCAGACCTACCTACTCATTAAAGAGCTTTTCCGAAAAGGCGATGCCGAACTGGACGAATACAACTCCGCTTCTACTACTTATTTTTCTGCCAAAGAAGGTTTTATTACCGCCAAGTCTGATGTTAAAGTAACCATCATTAAGATAGAAGAAATGATCGGAATTCCTTTTGCAGATGCACTGAAATATGGCCCGAAAGACAAAGATAAATCAAAATCTTCTTTAAAATCAAAGTAAAGAAATTCTGATAAATAGTTTAACTATTCCTCAACTTTTCACTATCTTCACCCATAGAACGGTCAGTAAATTAACGTTTACTGACCGTTTTGTTATATAACCCAAACCTCCTTATTTTCAAGAAACAAATACATAATCATAGAGGTTGATTGACCTCATAACCTAAAACAACATGATCTCCCCTTTCCGTATCCTACTCGCTATCAGCGTTTTAACATTATTTTCCTGTAAAACCCAGGACTTGGCCAAGGTTCAAAAAATTATCCCTACAGATAAAAACATTACCGAGTCAACCGTCAACGTCAACACCATCAAAGGCCATATTTATTTTCTGGCTTCCGACGAACTAGCCGGACGAGATACGCCTTCTCCAGAACTTAATATTGCTGCTCGTTACCTTGCCACTACCCTGGAACGCTATGGCGTAAAAAAAGTGCTCGGTGCCGATAGTTATTTGCAAAAGGTGCCGATGAAAAAGGTCACTCCGGCAACTACTGGAACGATTAAGGTAGGTACACAGACGTTTAATTTACCAAGCGATTTTTTATTATTGAGCGGGGAGGATATAGATTTGAAAGGAGAGATTCTTTTTTTACAACATGGAACAGAAGCTGATTTTGAAAAGGGTAATGTAAAAGATAAAATCATTGTTACGCTTGCAGGATATGAAGGCCAGTCCAATCCACAGGAATGGTTTTATGCTGGACGAGAAAAACAAGAACGTGGTAATAAATATGGTGTAAAAGCTATCGTCGAAATTTATAGCAATGCACAATTACCGTGGGCATTTTTATTACAATTTTTTAATCAGCCCCGAACGATGGTAGACGATACCACTGCTGATGAAGATGGTACGCCTTACATCTGGGTAAATGCTGGCGATCCTGCTGCTATTGCCGATCTGAAAAAAAACGGTAGCCAGGGTACTATCACGGTAACTGGTTCAAAAGAAGAGATGGTAGAAACTTACAACGTCGTCGGCATGGTAGCGGGTAGTGATCCTGCGGTCAAAGACGAATACGTTATCTATTCCGCACACTACGATCATATAGGCCGAGGCGCAGCGGATGCTTCAGGAGATACAATCTACAACGGTGCTCGCGACAACGCAGTAGGCAGCGTCACCGTCCTATCCGCTGCTGAAAATATTTCAAAAAATCCAACGAGGCGTTCCGCACTTTTCATCTTCTTTACCGGAGAGGAAAAAGGGTTGTTGGGTTCTGCGTATTATGCTGATCATCCTATGCTGCCCCTCGACAAGGCAATCTATTGTTTTAATAGTGATAATGCTGGATATAATGATACGAGTCGGGTAACGATCATCGGTCTTACGCGTACCCACGCTCAGCCACTTATCGAAAAGGCATGTGCTGCTTTTGGACTGAACGCAAAGGAAGATGAAGTTCCCGAACAAGGGCTTTTTGACCGATCAGATAATGTCAACTTTGCTGCCAAAGGTGTACCTGCGCCGACTTTTAGTATGGGACTTACTTCTTTTGATGAGGTGATTAATCGGTATTATCATCAGGCGGCCGATGGTCCCGAGACTTTGGATTATGAATATTTAGAGAAATTTTTTAAGTCTTATGTCTATGCTTGTCGGTTGATTGGAAATACGGATCAGAGCGTTTTTTGGAAGGAGGGGGATAAGTATTTTGAGGCTGGGGAGGCGTTGTATAAGAAGTAGTACTGTGGTGATTTTGGCGGGCGATGGGCTTTCTTTTGATGGTGATTTTGGGTGGATGGAGTTGTTTTAGGTAATGAAATATGGTGTCTTTTTTTTTATAAAAAATTATTTGATTTGAAATCTGTTTTATTTATTGTTGGGTTGATTTTGGTTCCGATGCTGGTGCTTGGGCAGGAGTTGGTGGGAAGATGGTCGGGGGTGTTGGAGATGCAGGGGATGGAGTTGGAGCTTTATTTTAATGTTTCTGAGCAGGATAGTGGCTACGTGGCTACGATGGATGTGCCGATGCAGGGGGCGACGGGTATTCCGG
>Ga0079203_1001613_pt1 | contig 16207 bp, 16 predicted proteins | sample PorBlaMBantryBay_FD_68602 | JGI IMG/M metagenome (GOLD analysis project Ga0079203, IMG submission 68602) | Marine algae microbial communities from Bantry Bay - Bantry Bay, Ireland | ecosystem: Host-associated > Algae > Red algae > Blade | place: Bantry Bay, Ireland
ACAAGTTCAGGAACCATTGTCGGCACTTGTATTTTAATATTTTACTTTATGGTTACAAGTGGTCGACACGGGGTTCATTCACCCACGGGTAAACCCGTGGTACTCTGTCTTCGACCTCATGGAAAAAAATATTGAAAACGCAACAAAACTAATTATTGAACGTTTAGACTCTTGGTTCGAACTTATTGTAAAAAACTTACCCAACTTAATAGTTGCTATTATCGTAATTACTCTTTTTGTTTTCATAGCGAAATTAGTTAGAAGATTTACCATTTCATTATCAAACAAAAAAATTCTTAGCCAAACGGCAACACAGTTACTTGCAACTACAATTTATTTGATAATTGTATTTTTGGGTATTTTCATCTCTCTCGGTGTATTAAATTTAGATAAAACAGTAACCTCTCTGCTTGCTGGTGCTGGGGTTATTGGCTTAGCCATAGGCTTTGCATTCCAAGAGATTGCGGCAAACTTTGTATCTGGGGTATTTATTGCTATCCGCCAGCCCTACCAAATCGGAGATATTGTCGAAATTGATGATATGTATGGTGAAGTTAGTAAGATAAACCTTAGAACAACCAGCTTAGTAACTTTTCAAGGTATTGAAATTTTTGTACCAAATAAATCTATGTTTACCAAACCACTTAAAAATTACACTACAACGCCCACAAGGCGCCTAGATATCGACGTGGGCATCTCATACAATGATGACCTTGAGTTTGTAGAGAAGTTAACTACCGACACTTTAAGCACTCTAGAGGGGCGAACACAGGAAAAACCTATTGAGTTTTTTTATAAAGAATTTGGAGCCAGCTCAATAAACTTTGAAGCTCGTATATGGATCAACTATCCAGACGACAATAATTTTATGAGGACCCGCCACGCTGCCATTATTAAAATCAAAAAAGCTTTTGATAAAAATAATATCAGTATCCCCTTCCCTATCAGAACCATTGAAATGGCTGATAATAAAACAGATAAAGTATAGCTATTGGAACTTTATCATTTCTATGTAGCACTTGAGGAGATAGTATACATTACTTGCTAGAATTGGCTTAAAATTTGAATGTCAGCAAATGTGTAAAGATCTACACCTAATATAAAAAATACAAAGAACCTAAGTCAGAAATAATAGTCTAATATATTTATATAGCTCACTACACTCATGGAGGAAATATAATGTTAAGTTCATCGTTAATTTTCTTAGTATTAGCACTAATTGCTGGCGTATTTTCTTTTAGTGGAATTGTAGTGGCATCAACCGGAATTACTAAATTTTTATTTTTTATATTTGCAGCATTATTTGTAATAACCATTTTATCTGCTCTGCTAAAAAAATATAACAAATCGATTCATAATATTATTAATAACGACAACAAAGGAGACTTATAATGAATAAAGATACATTTAAAGGGAATTGGCTACAATTAAAAGGTGAAATTAAAAAAACCTGGGGAAAATTAACTGACGATGAAATCCACAAAATTGACGGCGATATGGACAAATTAGCCGGAGCAATTCAAGAAAAATATGGTGAAACAAAAGAACAAACTAGAGACAAGCTAAATACTTTTCTCAAAAAAGATTCGTAGAAAAGACTACTAAAGGGGCCTTCCAAGGCCCTTTTTAGGTTGGAGAAAACCTGTATCCAGCACCCCTTACGGATTCAATAATATGAGAGACACCCTCAAGTTTTTTTCGCAATTTGCTTATATGAGTATCCACAGATCTTTGGTAGACGTAAACTTCTTCGCCCCATATATCATTCAAAACTTTATCACGAGGAATTACATGACCTGGTTTTTTAGCTAAATAAGTTAAAAGCTTAAACTCTAGGGCTGTTAAATCTATAGCTTTACTGTTTCCATCAATAAAAATATTTACTTCCTGCTTACTTTTATCAATAGATATTTCGTTCCACTTAAGAATATCAACCTCTTGCTTGAGTAATTTATTTTTCTTTAGCTTAGCCTCTATCCTTGCTTTTAATTCAAGAGTTTCAAATGGCTTAGTTATATAATCATCAGCACCAGCAGAAAAACCTAGAACTTTTTCAGATAAAGTTTTATGCGAAGTTAAGAAAAATATGGCAGCCCCAGGCATCTTGCTGGAGATCTCTGAACAAAAATCTAGACCACTTCCGTCTGGAAGGTCAATATCTAGTAAAATTAAATCAAAATCATCATTGAGCTTATCTTTAGCCTTTTCTATCGTTGGCGCCCAAGTTAACTCCCCACTAAAGCCTACTGCTTGATCGACCATCACAAATATTTCTTTACTATCTTCAACCAGTAAAATTTTATTCATCAATAATCTCTCCTTCAAAAAAAATTAATATCCTTAAAATGAGCCTATTAGCCTCTATTCTTCATTGAATAAGAACATAAAAAATGCTACGTTTCAACCATAGAAATGGAGTTGAAATGAAAAATGAAAATATAACAGAATATGAGCAAGACGACCTTCCTGAGCCAGAGCTTACACCATTTATTCCTGAATTTATTGAAGACCGACTACTTGAAATTAGTCAAATGTACGGCTTCATCCAAGAAAGTAACTTTGATCAAATTAAAAAAAATGCCCATAAATGGAAAGGCATCTTAAAGCCCTACGGCTTTAGTGGGATTACAAATAAAGTATTCCATTTAGAAGGTATTACAGACGAAAGAGACTCTGAACAAATAAAGGCGACTCTCCAAGAAATTGAAGGTTACTTTAAATATAAATCAAAAAATTTAAAAAATTAATATTATGGCGCCTCAACTCAACGCAAATAATATATTAAAAAACGCTCGTAAAAAATTTATTATTTTTACTTTCGTTGGCTTTGTCATCGTAACTCTTGTTTCTCTTTTTGCTTACCACTTGAATAACACAATGATCAATCGGCAAAAAGCAAACCTCGACCTCCATCATATACTTAGCCAACAAACTCTTTTAGTATTTGAAATGGCTGAAGTGAGTGAAAAATTTGATAAACAAATGGATGTCGATTACGAGACAGAGACTAAAAATAAATTCAATAGCTTAATTAGTCAATTACGCAAAAATAACATAAAGTTTATCGATATATTAAATCAAGAAGATGGTCTTCACTTTAAAAATATAGAAGACTATATATCTGATAATGGCTTAAAAAATAAACTCTCTGACTATTTAAGCAAAGCTGAGGAGCTTACCGACAACACCCCCGACTCCCCAAACCTCATACGCGAAAGAATCAAATTTTTATCTACTAACTCAATTAAAGGGCTTAATAACCTATTAAAATTAACAAATAAAAAATTAATCGATCAAAATAATAGCTCTATTTCATCATTGAAGCGCATGGGTTTTGTTTTGATCACTCTATGCTTCCTTGAAGTTATTTTAGTATGGCTTTTAATTTTTAAGCCTTTTTACTCAGCAGTTATGTCACAGCACGAGCAACTCACTCAAGCTATCAAGGATATCGAAACTGCCAATCGAGCCAAGAGTGAGTTCATGGCAAATATAAGTCATGAAATTAGAACACCTATGACAGGAATTTTAGGCTATGCTGAGTTTTTAAAAACCAATGAAGACATAGCCAAAGATCAAAAAGAAGATTACATAAAAATTATTAATGAAAATGCGCAGCACCTAATGAGTCTAATTGACGAAATCCTTGATTTTTCTAAAATTGAATCTGGAAAGATGAAGATTCGAAAAAAGCCATTTTTACTAAAAAGCAGCCTTGTTAGAGTTAATAATTTACTCGGCGCGCGGGCAGAAAGTAAGGGGTTAGACTTTACTTTCAAAAACACAGGACCCTTTCCAGAAAAAATCTATTCTGACACTAAAAGACTTAAGCAAATACTTTTTAATATCGCAGGCAATGCCATTAAATTTACGACTACAGGGTCTGTAACTATTAACCTTAGACATGATAGTGTAAATAAACTATTAATTTTTGATATCACCGATACCGGCTGCGGAATAGACCCGGCATCTACTACCAAAATATTTTCTCCTTTTGAGCAGGCTAATACTTCGGGCAATAGAGACTTTGGCGGAACTGGGCTAGGGCTTGTACTAGCTAAAAAATTAGCCGAAAATTTAGGTGGAGACATTAAACTCACTCAGTCCGTTGTGGGGGAAGGCACTTCTTTTGAAATTAAAATTTCGACTAATGAAGACAAAATTAAAAAAATAAAATTACTGGATAATTTAGACTTCAAATCCAAGCTAGATACTAAAAATAGTAATGATGATGACAATGACGATCATTCTAACTTCCTAAGTGAGTCTAAACTATTAGTCGTAGATGATGCTAAAGAAAATGCCAGGCTTTTTGCAATGTTTTTAACTAAAGCCGGTGCTGAGGTTGATGTTGCAAATTCTGGCGAAATGGCAATAGAGTTCTGTAAAGCTAATGAATATGATTTAATTCTACTTGATCTGCAAATGCCTCAAATGGATGGCTTTGAAACTATTAAACAGTTGCGCAAATTAAAACACTATAACCCTATCGTTGCTCTAACAGCTCATGCTATGGACTCTGAGAAAGTTAAAACTAAAATAGCAGGCTTTGACGGCCATATCACTAAGCCAATCAAGTTCGAACAGCTAATTAAAGAGGTCTCTGAGCATATTTAATCTTAAATATAGAAAGTGTATATTATTCCAATTAAAAACTAAGATAAACTCTCAAGTATCCAGGTGAAACGTCAAAAGACCTCACCTCTTATTGAAAAATTTCACTGAACGATATTTTCTGTCCAGCCAATACAAAAACGATAGTCTTTAACTTTGGCGGCTGGTTAATAAAATTATTATAATACTGCACGTAATCAGTTTCTTCATCTGGCTTATTTAAACCTAGAAATACAATATTGGTATTTTTAGAATTATCTATAATGACATCAAAAACCTTACTCTTCTCACAGACAAAGACCTCAAAAGAAGCTGGTAGTCGACTTCCTTCTAGAAATTTTTCAATATTTTCTGTAATCCCTTGTTTCTCATCTCGGTTATGGGCAATTGATTTTAAATTTAAAGTTGCATTCTTCCATTTTTTTGAAGTCTTCAGCATATAAGCTAAAGCTAACATTAAATCTGAGTTGCCTTCTTTACCTCGCCACCAAATATCAATGCTTTGCCCGCCATGCTTAGTAAGTGTGTAAGTATCAGATGTATCCTTAATGATTAAAACATTTTTCTCGCGGCGATAAGCCTCTTTTATAACCTCGACATGCCCTGACACCTGAGCCGGGTCAGTGGTATCTCCGAGAACAATTGTGTTAGGTGTTACTGCCCCAATACCATAATTTTTTATTAAATTTTTAGCTCCGCTTTCAAAATTTTCTGCATCAATAACTTTAGTTAATGAGTTCACTTTGCGTTTTTCTAAAAAACTTCGAATAGACTTTTCAGGGTTTAAATTTTCATAGGATTTTAGTTTGTCAGTAAAAATTAATGAAGCCACAGTCATAAAACCACTACTGTGATTAATATCATTAGCTAGCTCAATGAGGTGCAGCCTTGACTTAGGCGAACCAGAAAAAATTAAAAAATTAGGCCTCCAGTTCCTAGCGTCAAATTTTAGCTTATTTAATTTATAAATGAAAAACCTTGAAAGGTTTAAGGTAATACTAGTTCTGATGTCTGAGTAATTAGATTTTAATTTTTTCTTTTTAACATAGAAATAAATAACAAAAATTGATGCTATGGCAATAAACGAATATCCCGAATTAATCATGAACATCACGCCAAAACATAAAAATGCACCAATTAATGATACAAGCCAAGAGATTTTAAATGATGGCCTCCAAGAAGGATTATCCATAATGCCCTCAAGGGCCGATACCAAATTTAAAGCACCATAAGATGTAAGGAAAAACATGGAAAGCAAAGAGGCAATGGTGTTTAAATCACCCAATAAAATACCAAGTGCTGCCACAAAAAATGAAAAAATTGTGGCTATTTGTGGTTCATTATTTTTCTTGCTCCCCTGTGCTAGAAAATAAGGAACAATTCGATCAACGGCAAGGGCTTGTAAAGTTCTTGGGGCACCAAGTAAGGCCCCAACTGTGCTCGACAAGGTGGCTCCCCATAAACCAATAAAGATTAATATTGGAATTATAGCTATTTCAGTCATAATTAATGAGTTTGAAATAAGTACTTTGGCTGGTGCAAAATAATCAAACATAAAGGCACAGAATATATATACTACAGCACCCACTACAACAGCAGCAATTGTTCCACTTGGCAGTGAATTACTTGGGTTTTTCAAATCACCAGACATGGATATTCCAGCCTCAATACCTGTTACTGCTGGGAAAAAGACTGCAAAGATATCCCAAAAGCCAAAGTTCATTAACGGAAGTGCTTCACTTGGTGTCGTTTCAATAACAGGGCTTCCAAACCAAAATGAAAATAACGCTAATATTATTGTAAATAAAATAACCGATTGCATGCGTAAGGCTAAACTAGCAGATACAAAAGTGACTATCGTTAGCACAATTAGAGTTACAAAAGCCACGAGCATTATAGAGATATTGGGAAAAAATAATTGTAACGACTCGGCAAAACCTACACTATAAAAAGAAATACCAAGGGCCTGAGCCAAATATAGCGGAATGCCCACTGCTGCGCCAGGCTCTACACCAAAGCACCTCGAGATAAGAAAGTATGAGCCCCCAGGGCCAATATGAGTATTCGTGGCTCTAGAAGATATGGATAGGGATGTTACAAAAGTGATCGTAGAAGAAAGAAGTATTATTATTATAGTGGATATTAAGCCGGCCTGGCCGACAACCCAACCGAGCCTTAAAAATAATATTACACCTAGTATTGTTAAAATACTAGGTATAAAGACACCTTTTACAGTGCCAAATCCAGTTGCATTTTGATCTTCCATTAAGCCCTGCCAGTTTGCTTTGTTTATTTATAAACAATCTGCCCAGTCTAATTAGCAAAATAGTTTTTTACAATCAATAATGTCTAAAACATGTATACTATTGATGCAGTTATTAGTTCAAAGGGGCTTATTGCTCAGTAATAGGCACTGACTGAGCAAATTATTCTTTAATTCAGGCTAACTGATTCGTGCTCGCCAATTGAAGGTCTTTCATTTTTTAAGTTGGCTACAAAGTATGTGTAAGCTTTTTTTATTGGGTTAACGTCGTTATCCCAGTACTCAATTTTGTCTACATCAACAATAATCATACATAACTTTGGATCCTTTATACCCTTAGGGTACCATTTATCCATCTCATCGGACCAATACTCTAAGTACTTATTTAAATCTTTAATTATTTTGGCTTTTCCATTCACGTTAACAAATTGGTTTTTGCTAATGTCTGAATATGAAATCATTACGTCTGAATTATTTTTCAACTCATACACCTTCAAAGTATCATCATCACTAAAATAAACTATTTTATTATCAACGAACTCCTTTTCTACGTGAGACATTGGGCGAGCTGTCATTTGTTCATTTAATCCTAAGGTGGTCATCATACCTGTTTGAATGTTAGTAATTAAATCCCAAGCTTTTTCTCTTTTTTCTTTTTCTGTTACCATAGTTGCCTCCAGCATAAGTTATAGTTAATTTTGCACTTAAATGAAAATATAAGCTTCGATAATACAACTAGGTTATGTGTAGATTACTCCACAAATTTACTCTCTATAATAGACTAAGGGTGACTCTACTAAAATTACATTTGCATCAGCTTATTGGTATTACAGGCTAGTTTGTGTAAGAATCTATAAATAAAGTACAATCTTCTAAGTTAGACAAAATTTTTGTTCTCAAATAATGTAAAAACAACATAACAACTCAAAAAGGAGAAAAAATGAAAAAATTGATATTACCATTACTACTTGCTTTAAGTACTGTGGCTCTAACAGCTTGCTTTGAATCAAAAACAGAGAATGCTATTGAGGATGTTGGTGAAAAAATTGAAGATACTACAGACTCTGCAGCAGATAAAGTTGAAGATGCTGTTGATGAAGTAGATTAATATTATATATAAATTCAAAAGGGGCCTGTTGGCCCCTTAATTAGAATATGTATGACTGTGATAATAATACCAAATAAAGACTATAGCTACCTTAAGCTAAACATTTATGAACCCAATCCCACTACTCCATTTTTATATAAATAACCTCTTAGAGATTAAGCTCATCACTTAAGTTCTCAGACAACTTTTCTCCACCTTTAATACCGAAATCAAGAGTTCTGATAGGAAACGGAATACTTATATCATTTTCATCAAAAATAGATTTTATTTTTTTAATGGCTTCACTTTTGGTGATTAGAAAATTACGATGATCAGGGTACTTAACCCAAATTCTTACCTCTAAATTTATAGAGCTCCCACCGAACTCAGTAAAAAACACATCAATTTCCTTAGACTCAAGACGGTTTGGCAAAGCTTCCAACTCTTTTTTTAATAGGCTCTCAACAGCTTGAAGGCTCTCTCCGTAAGAAACTCCCACAGCAAGGTCTATACGACGTTTAGGGGTGTTCGTGTAATTAATAATTGGGTCAGTAAAAAGCATTCTGTTTGGAACTAAAACATCAAGTCCCTGAAATGTGGTCAATGTTGTTGTTCTTAAATTTATTGCCGTAACATTACCAAGGTAACTGCCTGTTTCAACAATATCACCTATTTGGTAAGGCTTATTAAAGGCAATAAAAATACCTGATACAAAATTTGCGGCAATATCTTGAAAGGCGAAACCTAGGGCTAGGCCAATTACACCCGCTCCAGCGAGTAATGATGTTACCGCTTTTTCTAAATGTAAAATTTCTAGGGCAATAAATAGCCCTACTAATACGATGGCTATACGCGAAAAAGAGAGTGTTAAATTTCTAACGCTTCTTTGTGCAGTTATTTTTACTAAGAATTTTTCGAGCACTCTGGCGAAAATCTTTGAGAAAAAATAAAATATACAAAGAACTACTACTGCTACAACAACGTTAGGTAAGTTTTTAATAGCTATTTCAAACCAATTATCTACTTTACCTGATAGTAAACCCCAAATTTTATTTACATCCATATTAACTTCCTTTTAAAGCTCATAAAAAGAGCCCATAATCAAATTACTTGTTGTTGAGGTTATAATATTTATAACTTATTAAGCAAGGGAGTTATTTGTGGTGTGTTAAACAGGTGTATTACGACAAAGCAATATTCATAAACTATGGATATTGCTTTATAAAGATAAATAATAAGGATCTGCACTGGTTGGGCTCATAGTTTTAAGGATTGCCGTAAAATTAGCTGAGCTAGCTGCCAAATGATTATTAGTTTGCAACCTTAATGTAGTTCTCAACATACTTAACATGTGGCATTTTCTTAACAGACTTAATTATGTGGTAAGAGTCGATGTTCTTCCTCGTGTAACCTCTAAGCCTAACAAAACCATCAGCTAGAGTAGCATATACCCGGCCAGGGCTTGATAGTTTGATCTTACGTATTTTACTATTAATATTTTTAAGCACATTAGCCTCATTATTATACAATTTCTTAGAAACTATAATTTGGTTAATAACTTTAATCCTCGGATTAAGCTCTTTCATTCTTCTTTCATATTTATTTTTTAACCACTGATTTTTAACCGTCCCGCGCATAACTATGGATCCAAGTTCATCAATGTGATTGATTACAGTTTTGGGCAAAGTTCCGCCTATATTTGGTATTTTATATTTCATTTTAGAGCTATCTAATAAGGTCTTCACTTTAATGTCCGCAGTGTGAACAGCTTTGACCCCAGGCATACTTTTAACTAAATTGCTTAACTGCTGCTTTTCTTCCATATTTTTTACCAAACCTGATAGAAAAACGCTGTTTTCGTTAACATTAACTTTGAATAATTTTGACTTACGCCCATACATAATTTTAATTTTATTCATAACTGCATAACGTAGAGACTCGTCTCTACTTTGCGACCTAACTGGCATTGAACCAGTCTCAAGACAGGTCATTATACTATTTGAAAGTTCTATTTTGTGTTCCGGCCATCTAAAGATCATTCTAAAACCTAACTTATAAATTTTTAACATTGATTTCTCAGGCAACCATTTAGGTGAAACGAGGAAAAATGGGATATTTTTAAATTTAGATAATTTATTAAGATTTCTTTTGATGCTCATTACGTTACCACGCTTTAGTGGTAGAGCAAATACGATGGCATCTACGCCAAGGCTCATTTTGTTTTTAAGCCCTTTAATATATCTGACTTCTGTTGTCGCAAAATGCTTTTTATTAAGCGTATCTGCGACTTCTTTAGTACTGTGTGGATGTCCCACAATTATTATATTCTTAGTATTTTTCAATTGTAATCTCCTTTTTATAAATATTCGAAGAGCCTATTCTCACTAATTGTGTTTCTGTTTCTATATTTGGCCGCAATTATTTTAGAATTGCATTTATGATTTTATTAGTACAGATATAAAAATTTTATGGCTTCTCTTGGCAAAATAATTTTTGCTCTTAAAAGATATTTTAACTTTAATGTAGCTGGCTGCTTTCTTACTCTAGCTTTGCTTATCTACTGTTGATAAGCTGCTTTTTGAAAATTAGTTAACTCAGTAAGCTTTATTATCTTCACCAGCTTCCATACTTTTATTTATTAAATGTTACTCAAAGTTTGTAAATTCTAAAAAGTTACCATTATGACCATCTACTATCTTATAATCGCCTACTGGCACATTACTTAAGTCAAATGTAACCCACTCATGTGAAATTGCTTGTAAACAAACTGCATTCGTAGAGTATTCAGCTAGATGGGTTAGAACTAACCTGTCTTTTTGATTTCTTTCAACTACACCTTTTACTTGAGCCCATGGCCTGTAACAACTGTTGTTATATTTAACCAAAGCAGTGGCAATATTGGTATCTTCATTGAATTCGAAATCTACAATTGGAACTGTCTTAGTTACCTTAGATATAGAGTTAAAGTTAGTATCAGCAAAACCTATTGATGAAATTAATAGGGTTAAGATTGTGATAATTCCTTTCATTACGTTGTGTCTCCTTAGTTGATTTGTTCTTATATATCTCTCACTTACATAGTACACAAAACAATAATATCCGTAAAATAGATATTCATACGCGTCTAACATCGTTAATAACAATGCTGAACGCTATGTATTACTATAGTGGATCGTGGAGAAAGCTTAGGTCTAAATTTATCAATCAAAGGTAAAGAAGCGCCATCAAGAATCATTTTACCTCATCACATGGCAAAGCAACAGTGGGCCTGCTTTAATAATGAGCTTCGTTGATTACCAGTTTCACTTAGGCCTTATTTAATTTAGATATCTATAAGAGTTATATAGGCCTTGCTTATAGTCTAGTAGACCCTCTTTTTCTCATATAATTATTAATAATTCTTCTAACAATTGTTCTCTGACTTCCCATTTTAGATGTTATTGCCCAGCAATTCGAGTACACAGATTTGATTAAGCCAATTTTAATTAACTCTTTTCTTTTTAAATCTACCAAAACAGACTTTTCCGGTAATATTGAAATGCATTTATTTTTTTTTGTTACCATTTTTATAAAAGTATCATCATCGGTATTCCCTATTATTTCGGGGCTTATATTGTTTGATTTAAAAAAATAATCTAAATCCTCTTGCAGACGACTACTTGAGCGAAAGGCAAAAAGTGGCTGCCCGTCTAAGGACTTGGGAAAGTTTTTTTTCAGGGATGCATACTTTTTAGTACCAACTGCAACTAAGTTTTGCTGACCAAGGTTAAATATTTGATACTTTTGTGATCTTGAATACGGAGAATCAGCAATAATAATGTCGAGTTTATCTGAATCAAGCAGGCTAATTAGATGGGGCAATGAGCCATGCTGTAGGTCGGCGGCCATAGAGTCATCATTCCATAGGCCGATTGTAAATGCATGGACCATAGAGTGGGGCAAAGAGGACACAGCACCAATTCTTAAGTTATTTCGTTTTTTATATATCTTATTATCAAGTGAATGCACTAACTCATCGCTTAATACAAATATCTTTTCAGCTTTTTTCAATACTCTTTCACCTAAACGGTTAATTTCGAGCTTACGATATTTGCGATCAAATAGTTTGCCACCAATGAAGTCTTCTAAGTTCTTTAGTTGTCCGCTTAGTGTTGGCTGCGTTAGGTGCAGCTTTTTACAAGCGGCCTTAATAGAGCCCTCTTTGGCAATAACGTAAAAGTAATACAACTGATTTAAATTAATGCGATTCACAGTACCTCTCAAATTTCAGTATAGTCAAAAAACAAGTACAATTGGCACCGACCATTTAGTCTTTAGCCATAATGATTAAAGACTAAAAATCTATACTAGACAATACCGTAGGCCAATAATGTGTCTGCTACTTTTTTAAAGCCAGAAATATTAGCACCATTAACATAATTGATATGGTCCTTTTCTTTTCCACCATCAACACACTTTTTATGAATATCTGTCATGATTTGCTGTAACTCCTCATCGACCTTCTCTTTTGACCAAGCCTTTCTTTGGGCATTTTGAGCTTGCTCAAGCCCACTCACAGCAACACCGCCAGCATTAGATGCCTTACCTGGAGCATGAATTACATTTTCACTTGCAAATACTTTTGCCGCCCCATGAGTTGTGGGCATATTAGCTCCCTCACAAATAACCTGAACTTTATTTTTCACTAAACTTTTAGCTTCACCCTCATTAATTTCATTTTGAGTGGCACATGGCATGGCCACATCACAGGCAACACCCCAGGGGTCCTTGCCTTCAAGAAATTCGATATTACTAAACTTATCGCTGGCTTCTTTTATTCGGCCTCTTTGATTTTCTTTTAAGTCTTTTATGAAATCCAGTTGCTCTTGATCTAGACCATCTTTGATATGAATAAAGCCATCAGAGTCACTCATGGTAATTACCTTAGCCTTTTTTTCAATAGCTTTTTCAGCTGCGTATAAGGCGACATTACCACTACCACTTATAGAAATTTTAATACCTTCAATTTTTTCGTCAATTTTATTTAAAACATGTTCACAAAAATAGACACAACCATAACCTGTGGCCTCAGTCCTTATAGCACTTCCGCCAAAGGCCTGACCTTTACCCGTCATAACACCTGCCCATCTATTTTCTATGCGCATATACTGACCAAAAAGATTACTTATTTCACGAGATCCAACACCGATATCCCCCGCAGGAACATCGATATCTTCACCAATGTAGTTATGAAGCTCAGTCATAAAAGACTGGCAAAAACGCATAATTTCACTATCACTTCTACCTTTAGGGTTAAAGTTAGACCCACCTTTAGCCCCACCCATCGGCAAACCGGTTAAACTATTTTTAAATATTTGCTCAAAACCTAAAAACTTAAGAACGTTTTCATCAACTGTTGGATGAAATCGAAGCCCACCTTTGTAAGGCCCAATGGCGTTACAAAATTGAACTCTCCAACCTCGATTAACTCTAGTTTCACCATTGTCTTTTTGCCAAGACACCCTAAATGAAATGACTCTATCTGGCTCTGTTAACCTCTCTAAAATTTGTGCATCTTGAAGTTTTTTTTGATCTAAATACCAAGGCATAATAGAGGTAACAACTTCTTCTACTGCTTGATGAAAATCCACCTGGTAAGCATTTCTTTTTTTCAATCCTCTCATAAATTTGTTAACTTCCGTTTCTACTGATGACATTCTAGATCTCCATGTTTAATTTTCTAAGCCAGCCCATCGTTATCATACGATAAAGTGTTGAATTTAGATAATAGTAAAATTCTTAAAGTAAGAGCTTACTCTAACTTGCACTTCGCGTGTAAAAAGTAACACATAACTTAAGTTCTAAACTCGACTTTCTTTGAGATTCCACAACTAACTATATAAACAACGCAACGCAAAACCTTGCTCCCCCACCTCCCCCCTGAAGACTAATCAAGTAGCTCAATAGCTTTACAGTATTAACTCATTACAAACAACTTCACTACTCACAGAGTACAAAAAAAGCTCAATATAATTATTGAGCCTTTTTGAATTCTAGTTTTAAAATTACTTAATCAAGATACTGTACATATTTTGTACTTCCATGCATCCACAAGCTTTTTCCATTAACTTCAACGTTCAGCCATTTTCCACTTCTTGCAATAACATTGAATATATCGTCATCAAAAGTTTTTGCGGCATCACCCACTACATCATAACTAGTATTTGGACCCTTTCTTAAGTTTAAGTTTTTAGCAACCACTTTTACACGGCGGGACTCAGGGACAACTGCAACCGGAACTTTAGCAATAATTTCATTAACTTGATTAGCTATATGTGTTCCATCCATATTAAGTATGGGCTTATCACCTGCATTATTATAATGAAACCTCATTACTACTTCCATATCCTGGTAAATGGTTTTTCCTGAAAATTTATCAAAAGTCTCAAGTCGACCTAAACCCTGAACTTTTGCATAAATATCATCTCCCATTTTTATTGCTTCACCGTTAACTTCACCAATGCGCAGTTTTATAGTATCAATCAAAGGGTGAGTATATGATATATCAGCATAATCATTTCCATTAGATGAAAAGTTCACTTTAGTTTTATAAACTACGTCTTCTTGCTTTTTACAATTGAATTTCATATTTTTTAAGTCAATCTTGTCATAAGGTACAAGTGGAGCTGGCTCATCTCCTGAAAATACTGCAAAATCTATTGCCGTATTATTACCGCCAATAACAGCTTTTTGCTCAGACCCATCCTCACCAAGGACAGGAATTAAAATTGACTCTTTGAGCTTAGCCGAAGCACCAATATTAATACTTGATAAAGCAAAATTCTCCTGACAAGAAACAAAATAAAAGTTACCAATTCTTGGCCTTACCTCTTTGATACTATTCACAAATTCTTTAACTATCTTTTCACCTTGCTTTTTAAGCTCAGCTTTTTTATCTGCCATTGCAAAGCAACTAAAACCAAAAGTAATTAGCACCATGCCTTTAACTATATTTTTCACTTTACTTCTCCTTGTATATATTTAAAATTAATTATTAGTTTTACTTTTCGGCTTACCGTCATTTGTTATTTCAGTAAAAATATCTTCGCCCTTCAAATACTCTCGCCACCAAAAGTTTTTTAATTCTCTATTGAGTTTTAACAAATCAAACTGAGCTACAGCTATACCTAGCGCCCCATTTATTTTTAGTTTATTAGGAGTTACAGTAACTTGACTTACACCTACTCTGAAAAATACTGTTTGAATTTTATATAATGCATTTTCTATTTTTTTAATTATTTTGTTTGCAAACGCAATGAATAGACTACTTTTAAAAATATCTTTTGAGACCTCTTCAAACACATCTACAATGCTACTCACCGGAAATATATATAAGTTCCCTGTGTTTGGTTCTATCGATAACTGCATAGGAATAACTTTACCATCTTCATCTCTAACAAAATTTGGAGTTTTGTAGTGATTTGTTCTTAAAAAAAATATTTTCATTATAGATCTATCTAAGTTTTCTTCATCCCAAATAGTACAGGCATATATAAGGGTATACTTATCTACTTTAAATGCTAATCCTAAAATTGGAATAAAGATATTTTCATATTTACCAGGCCTCATTATAAACTCAAACTTCGTACTAAAATTTCCAGGGCCAATTCTATCGTAGTCAAAGCCTAGCTTTTTAAAGGCTTCTTTTTCTTTTTTTTCATTCCCAGTTAAAAGTTTAATTTGCGGAAGGGACAACTCAGGAATACCAATAAATGAAAATTTCCTAATGCGACCATTAGTTTCGAGCTCATTTGCTACATATTTTTTTACCACAGGCATAACATCTGTTGTTTTCCCTGGGCAGCGTTCAAGATCACTCGCCTGTGTGTATGTTGTAAATATTAATAAACTTAGAGATAAAATAACTTTTAACATTAATCTCTCCCCTGAATTAAAACTGGAGGCAACTGATCTAATGAATGATCTATTTCTAATCTATTAAATGTACCACCAAATTTAAATTCATTATGTTTGTAAAATGATGGTAAACACTTTTTGCGTAATAGTTCATTTTTAATTTGGCCAACTATATTAAAGTCTGACTTCATTAAACCAGTGAGCTCACCTATATGGTCTGTTATTTTAAGACTACCTATAAGCTCGTCTGTTTCTTTGTCCACATGTAAATTAACTTCAATTTTACTTACATCCTCTAGAATATTAAATGCTACCTGCTCTAGCTTGAATGTCATGGGCGTTTCTAA
>Ga0079203_1001617_pt1 | contig 16170 bp, 9 predicted proteins | sample PorBlaMBantryBay_FD_68602 | JGI IMG/M metagenome (GOLD analysis project Ga0079203, IMG submission 68602) | Marine algae microbial communities from Bantry Bay - Bantry Bay, Ireland | ecosystem: Host-associated > Algae > Red algae > Blade | place: Bantry Bay, Ireland
AGTAACTAAGCAATTGAAGTTATTTGAAAATCATAATGGAATTGTCGAGCTTAAGAAGCATAGTGCCTTAGTAGCCATGAATAATATTATGACTTTGCAGCAAAGAAAATCAACCAATGTCTTACTGAAAATTGCCAAAGATCAATTGAAACGCGACCCAAATAGAAGGTTGTTTTCTACAGATATTGGTATTGTAAAAAGGATGTGAGGGATCGCACGTAACGATAATACAGAGCTAAAAGAAAGCTTGAGGAATCTGGTGTCTCTAGTCATTGAATATAATGTTTTGAACAAAGATAAAAAGGTTTGGTGAGCATTTCCTTTTTTATCTTTTGCAAAAATTGAAGAGGGCCGTAGAGGCCAAACAACAACCTTGGAGTTTGAATTTCCAACGCCAATTTTGGAAGCCGTTAAGAATCCACAAATGTATGTTAAATTAGATTTACTTATCCTAAGAGGTCTCAATAGCAAGTATAGTTCTGCGCTTTATGAATCGCTAAAAGACTACCAAAAGTTAAAAAAAATTCGTATCGAGATCGACAGGTTGAGAAAATTAATGGGCGTTTGAGAAGAGCAGTACTCTATTTTTACGATGTTTAGAAAAAGGGTCTTAGACGTTGCGGTCAAAGAGATAAATGAGAAGACGGACATTAACATTAGTTTTGAACTAGAAAGGTCAGGAAGAAAAATAATAGCAGCTAAATTTTGGGTTACAGGATCAGATAACCTTAAAAGTAAAGAACATCTGAATCAAGAGATTGTAAATAAATTGAAAGACTTTTGAATCAAAGAGATGCAAATCAAAGAGCTACTTGCCAAGCATGATGAAGATTATATCCTTGCTAATATCGTAGTTGTAGAACAAGAACTTGAAAAGGGTAAGGAAATTAGAAACATAGCAGGTTATTTAATGAAAGCCTTCGTGGTTGATTTTCGCCCTACGGCAATTGAAATGAAGACTAGAAAACAACTTATAGTTGAGGAGAAAATCATAAAAACAAAAAACAAGGAGGCAAAAGAGCAGAAACTAAAAGCACAATACGAATCCGAAAAGAAAAAAGTGATTGAGGCTACTTTGGCGAGGAAGAATAAATCGGAGATAGAGAAGTTGAAAAAACAGTTTCTTAAAGAGGTGGAGGAGTCAAAGTTTGTAAAAAAGGTGTTTCACGAAAAAGGATTTGAATATCACGCAGTACAGGCTGCTTGGTACAAGTTTTTAGGAAATCGTTTTTTGCCAGACTTCCTCGTGTCGCTTGAGGCTTACAGAGCCGTTGATTTAGAAGGTGTACAATCATAGCCTACGAGTCATTTTATCGCCTAGACGGAAATTTTACGACGGTGAGAAGCAGTGTCTCGCACGATATTTTGAACGATAAATTTCAATTTTCCGTTCTTGACCAAAATCCTTTTATGACCAGTTGGGTAAATACCCAAACTGTTATGAAAGCCATTTTATAATCTCTTGACAAAACAGATCCTCTTGAGTATACTAAAACCCTAAATGTTTTGGCTCGACCAAAATCCTTCCTATTCCGATAGGAAGAAAACAAAAACTTAAAGCGACAAAAAAGCTTTAAGTTTTTTCTTTACCAGCGCAAAGTCGGTGCTTTTTAGTTTTCCGATTTTAGAAATAAATCTATTCTTATCAATTACCCTGACCTGAGATAAAATTAGACGAGACTTTTTTCAAAAATATTCATCAGGTAGCGTATGGTAGAAAAAGGATTCCTTACCCTTCGTTGTCATTGGAACGATCCAAAACACGTTTCACAGCTTTTTTAAGACCAGTACCGGCCTAGAATACACTTGACTATTTCCGTTTTGTTCAAATCCTATATTGACACCTAAATGAGCAAATCGAATTTCTTTTTTTGAGATGTAAACATTTGCATTTTGAGTAGAGGAGTGGAGTCACTTTTTAAGCAGATTCCGGTTGTCGAACTCTTTCATGTCGGAGTGGATTGAAAGTAAATTGTAGAAACTTTGAAATTGAATGGTACGTTACAAAATAGCTTGATACCTAAGATATACGATAGTTTATGATTACTAGAATACTTTTCAAGAGGGAGTCTTCCAAGAAAATATATATACTTCAACTTCAGAATTTTCACCTTCCCAAAATAATAAAATAATCCCTAGCTCCTTTCAACCTTTTTAAGAGATAAAAAAGTTTATCATCATAAAATATGATGAAAATGTGAATGCGGAGAGATTTTGTAAATAATTGGAAATCAATTTGTTGAATAGTGAATTTTGTACTAGAAGGGAGGTAGCCGTAGTAGTAGGGGAAATAGTAGACTGTTGAGTACAATAGTACCTCTTTTATTGTTCTAAAAATTTGGATAAGCCCAGCCCTCAGGAGTAGAACTAAGCTTATACAATTTTCAAAGTCATACGTCCCTTAGCGAACTTTCTTGCCTCTTTAGTAAAGCCCGTTGAAGTCATAAAGCATGCTTTTGCGGCAGAACTCTTGGCCACACCATAATGTCTCTGAACATGGGCCAGCCCAATGTTTGATTTATACCATTTGCATTGAACAACTCGTTTTTGTCCATTTTTGTAAGCAACAATATCAATACCTCCATCTTTAATTCCTTTTCCTAGTCTTACCTTTTTAAATCAAGTTTTGGAAAGTACTGAGGCACAGTATTTTTCATAATCACGCCAATTTTTGACAGGTCAAAATAGAAAACGACTCGTAATAAACTTATAGCTTAGCATTAAGCTACCGCTTACCAAAAGGATAATAAATCCGATGGGAATAAAATTATCAGTCATCAAATCAGGTGATTAAAATTAAATCTACATTGAGAATAATTTTTTAATTCTATTACTATTTAAGGTTGTCTGGTTTAAAAAAAAGAGGTATCTTCCCAATCGGGTCGAGATACCTCTTTTTTATTTTATCATTTTTTAACTATGAAATTACTCACTAAAGCTCTACTGAAAAAGTTCAGTTCGGTATGATCTCAACAACAAGAAGAAAATCCGCTAATGATATGTAAATTCTTCTGCGCTTCGTTTCATTGGACACGGTACGCATCGGAATACATAGCAGAAGATGGTCTCTTCTTTTGATATGTTATTTGAGATTTTCCTGAGCGATGATATTTTAGTTTAACTGAGTTACAGGAATTTAGAGGTAAACTATGATTATGAATGGAAAGAGATTTACACTTTGACCCATGTAGGTTTTCGGAGTTGCCAGAAATAAAGAACTCCGAAGGAAAGGAGTAATGTTTTTAATTTTTTACTAATTTTCAAATGACAAATTGAAGATACACTTACTGCAATAAGTGTAGTCATAAGATCGAACCTTTATGACCTTTGAAAAAGAAGTTTTTAAAATCTATGGTCTATGGCTTCTTTGTGTTACTATTCTATGCTTTAGCGATAATTATTCAATAGAAACATTATCCTAAAGATCGGAAAAATACAAGAGACGTAGATACAGGTTGGAATCTGCTTTTAAAAGTATAAGGATCAATCTTGAGTTACACTTTGTAGAGGTTATCTTGACCCATTGTTATTTTTTTTTTAGTAGATAAAACATTTCCCTTTTTCTTTTTTAATTTTTTCAGACTAGCATTCACTCAAATATAGCAATAGCAGCAAGGAAAATCCTTACTGCTATCCCAATTAGGTTACTACTTCAAAAGTCTCTTCACAATCTTCACACATAATTTTCAGATCCGGTCTTCCCCATACATTAACTTCACAATTAGGGCAAGTATACTTGGTTTTATTCCGGCTAGGTGGTCGCAATTTAAGAAGTCGCTCCTTCCGCCCGTCATCTTTGTCATCTGAGCCTTCTTCATTTCCCTCAAGACCCTCAATCAGTTGCCTCATTACTTCCCCGTCCAGAGAAGTGAAAGGTAGAAGGTGTTTCTTAGGCATTCGATTAAACGCTTTTTGGTAGCGTCCATCTTCTTCAATGTAGTGTGTCATTTTTTGTCCAGTCTGCTTCCCTCCAGGTTTACCCGTATCAGAAGGTACTAGTCCAATCTCGATCATCCTCGCAGCCCATTCTTTGTTGTGGTATCCACTTCTGGAAGGCTTTCCAAATTCCCACTGCCAAAGATGAACCATTTCGTGAACGAGCGTTGAGAAAATATCTTGTGGCGTACGATACAAAGTAGTTGGTGTCAGACTGATCTCATGGATTCCGAATTCTTTTTCTCCAATACGTTTCCAACGTTCCGGTGCTAAAAATCCATGCGTTCCTTTCAACCGAGAGAAATTCAGGATACAACCAGGTAAATGGTTCTTGAATAATTTTTGATTGAAATACTTGTAAGCCCCGTTAAGGGAATTGAATTGTTGTTCGGTCGGGGTAGGTAATGACCGTGATTTTTGTTTTTTCATTGTAACGATTTTTGTTTGGTACGCTACAATTGTATTTGGTAGAATAAAAAAATCAATACTAATCTCCATTCGACCTACTGTTTATTTGAAGAGAAATATTTTGTTACAATGAGAATTATATACTCTCATTAGAAAATAAGGTCGAATAATAATGCGGTAGAATAGTGGGAGTTAAACTATTTTAGGACCTAGGAATTATGTTGTCATCAAATAATTTATACGTCTTATTTAGTTTTAAAATAGTAAAGATGGATAGATAACTTATTGGAGAGATGATTTCCTTTTTGGGACTTATCCTAAGGACGGGAATTCTAGGATACCTCTATTTTATTCCCCTTTGACCTAGGTTTAGAGTATTTCTCAATAGTAGATTATAATTGTTAAGTTTTTTAAAAACATTCATTGAAAAGGTACTAATTAACAACCAAAATAAGTTATTTTCGCATTAAATATTATTATATGAAACGTATGGTGTTTTCTGGACATGAATCATTCATCTGTAAGCAATTCTGGCTAAAAAAGGGCTTTGATTTTATTAAGACGGGTAATACATTTAATGAGAAAACCTCTGTGGTAAAACTCGGAGTGGGGAAAAACATGGTCAGTTCAATTCGTTATTGGTTGAAGGTATTTGGTATAACAGAAGGTAAAGATGAGATATCAGAATTAGGTGAATATCTATTCGGAGAGAATGGAGTCGATCCATATTTAGAAGATATTGCTTCTGTATGGCTTCTACATCATTCGATTGTTAAACTAGGAAGTGCTTCTCTATATTATATTGTCTTTAACGAGTTGAGAGTATCTAGAGATGAATTTACAAAAGAGCAGCTAGATATCTTGGTAAAGAATAAATACAGTGAAGCTCTTAAAAATAATTATAACTCAAATACAGTAGAAAGAGACATATCTGTATTCTTAAGAAATTACTTACCTCCTAGTATAAAAAAAACGCAAGTCGAAGAAGCATTCTCGGGTTTGTTAAATGAATTACATCTTCTTACTCATTTACGTACAGAAAAAAAAGATTGGTACAGGTTTGAAAGTGGAAACCAAGATACTCTTCCTTTTGAAATTGTTTTATTTAGCATCTTAGATAATGAAACTTACGACAATACAATAACATTTAATGATTTATATGTTGGAATTAATTCTCCTGGTCGAATATTCGCTTTAAGTAAGGATGGTCTTTTTGATAAATTACAAGCGATTAGTAAAAAATATCAAAAAACAAATTATTCCGAAACAGCCGGTAATCGCACCTTCCAAATTACTACCAAACTAAATAAATGGAAAATACTCAATGACTACTACAAAAAATAAAAATTTTTCTCCGTCGGTAAATATTGTTAGAGATTTTGAAAAGGAATTGACTTATTTTCCTACACCAAATACTCAACATACATTTAGTCAAATTACTAATGATTTTATTTTAGGCATTAGTTCTTTCTGTATTGTGGGTTCTTATGGAACAGGTAAGTCCTCATTCCTTTGGGCATTTGAAAAGGTACTTAATCATAAGAAGGACTTTTTTGAACGAAATGACTTTTACGATAAATTTAATGAATTTGTATCTGTAAATTTAGTGGGTGATTTCTCATCATTAATTGTTGCTTTTGCCAATGAATTTAATGTGAAAGGCAACTATACGACTACTAGTATAATAAAGAAAATTGATTCTTATTACAAGAAGCTAGAAAAAAAGGATAATGGGTTAATTATTTATATTGATGAGTTCGGTAAATTCTTAGAGTATGCCGCAAAAACAAACCCTGAGCAGGAACTTTATTTTGCTCAACAAATAGCGGAATATGTAAATGATAGCAATAAAAATATATTTCTTGTAACAACTTTACACCAGGATTTTAATTCTTACTCATTTGGTCTAAAGAAAAATCAAAGGAATGAATGGAGTAAGGTTAAAGGTAGATTTAAAGATATTCCCTTTAATGAGCCTGTAGAACAATTATTATTTTTAGCCTCAGAAAGACTAGAACACTTTCCTAATAAGCAGAAAAAAGAAAAAGAATTTAAAAAACTTCTTTCTGCTATCAAAGCTTCAAAGACTTTTCCATTAAGAGATTATCTCAATGAAGATATTGCGGAAAAATTATTGCCATTTGATATTCTGGCCGCTTCTTTGTTAACAATTTCTTTGCAAAGATATGCTCAGAATGAACGTTCATTATTTTCGTTTATCGAATCGGATGACTTTATGGGAATTAATCATTTCGATTATGAAAAACCGTATTTTTCAATTCCCTTTGTTTATGATTATTTACATCATAATTTTGCGATTTTAAATACTAAAAATAATCCTCATTATAATCAATGGTTAGCAATCCAAATTGCAATAGAGAGAGTAGAAGGATCATTAGAAGCCTTAAGAGACGAAGGAATAGCAATGATAAAAACAATTGGATTGTTAAATATATTTGCTTCAGCTTCTGCCAAAATAGATGATAATTTTTTAGATATATATGGGAAATATAGCCTTGATATCAAATCTCCCCAAAAGATAATAAAGGCCCTTTCTAAGCACAAAATTATTCGTTATGCAAAGTACAGTCATCGGTATATTCTTTTTGAGGGAACAGACTTAGATATTGATTTGGCCATTGATCAAGCAGGAAATATTATCGAAAGGGTATCGAATGTTACTCATTATTTGACACAGTACTTTGAGTTTCCTTATGTGATGGCCAAAGCTTCTTATTACAAATATGGTACGCCACGTTTCTTTGAATTTATTATGAGTGAAACTCCTATTGAAGAAACTCCTATTGGTGAAATAGATGGTTTTGTGAATTTAATTTTTTCAGAAAACCAAAGTATAGCTAAATTGAAAACTGTCTCAAAAAAATGTGATAAAGCGATTCTTTTTGGGTGGTATAAGAATACTCAAGAGATAAGAAATTTAATTTTTGAAATTAATAAAGTTAAAAAAGTAATCGAGACTACGGAAAGAGAAGATAGAGTAGCTCACAGAGAACTACAAAAAATCCTTTCCGCTCAAGTTAGATTATTGAATCACTATGTCTTAGATACTATCTATTCTGGTGATGGAAACGTAAGGTGGGTTTTTGAGGGGCAAGAGTTATCAATAAAAAGTGAGAAAGTATTTAATAGAGAGCTTTCTGTTATTTGTGAAAAGATTTACTTTAAAGCACCAACATTTAAAAGTGAATTAGTAAATAAGACTAAATTGTCCGGAGCAATTAATATGGCTCGGAAAAAACTAAACAAGGCAATGATAGGTTATTGGGATAAACCTGATTTAGGCTTCCCAGAAAATAAGTTTCCCCCAGAAAAGTCCATATACTTATCTCTTCTAAAGGAAACTCAAATAATAAAAGAGGATAATGGCCTTTTTGATTTTTATGAGCCTAGCGATAAGTCATTTATTCCTTTGTGGAAAGAATGCATTTCTTTTCTAAATAAATCAAGAACTGGAAAAAGAAACTTAAGAGAACTTTCAGATACGCTATTAAATAAACCTTTCAAATTGAAGAAAGGATTTATTGATTTTTGGCTACCCATTTTTTTGTTTGCAAATAGAGAAGATTTTGCTTTATTCAGTAAAGATCAATATCTTCCGGAAATTACAGATCAAACTTTAGAGCTTGTAGTAAAGAACCCTCATAATTACTACATAAAAGCATTTGATGTGGAAGGAATCAATCTTAAGCTTTTTAAGATGTATAGAAAATTGCTAGACCAAAAAGAAAGCTATCCTTCTAATCAAGGCTTTATAGAAACGGTAAAACCCTTTTTAGTATTTTACAAATCACTTAACGAATACTCTAAGAATACTCAACGGTTACCAAAGTCGGCTCTTTCTCTCAGAAAAGCAATCGCTAAAGCAAAAGATCCTGAGAAGACTTTTTTTGAAGATTTTCCAAAGGCATTAGGTTACAGTAGAGCTAAATTATCCAAAAATACAAAACTACTTGACCGTTATATAGATGAGCTGAGAGGTTCTCTGAAATCTATCAGAATTGCTTATGAAGAGTTATTAGATCGTTTTGAGCTATCCATCGTCGAATTCTTATCCTTAGAAGGAAAAGATTTTAAAGTATATCAAGAATTTTTAAAGAAGCGTTTTGAATATGTTAAGCCTCATTTTTTAAAACAAAAGCAGAAGGTATTTCTACAAAGAATAGTTGTTGATTTAGAGCGCAATAGTTGGCTTAGTGCAATTTGCCAAGCTTGTATAGGAAAAAATTTAGCAAATATTAATGACGAAGATGAACCGTTCTTATTTGATCGGTTTGTAGAAATGGTACAAGAACTAGACAGTCTTCAAGAATTGAGTAAAGCTAAAGAAATCGGTGATGATGAGTTGTTTGGTATTGATATCACTACTGTTGAGAAAGGCCAAAGTAAATATATTATTCGTTTACCCAAAAAGAAAAAAACTAAAATTAACAAGCAAATCTCAAAAATTGAGTCTATCTTAGGCAAGGAAGATGACGTAAATTTAGCGGTGCTAGCCACCATAATGAATAAAATTTTGAATAATGACTAAAGTAAGACATGTGATTGGTATCTCCGGTGGGAAAGATAGCTCTGCTTTGGCAATATACCTAAATGATAAGTATCCAGGCTTATCATTAGAATATTATTTCTGTGACACAGGAAAAGAATTAAAAGAAACTTATGAGCTTATTAGTAATCTTGAAACAAGATTGGGTATACAAGTTCAAAAATTAAACTCCGCCCAGAATAGTCATATTAATCCATTTGACCATTTTTTAGAAATATATGGTGGCTTTCTGCCATCATCTAATGCCCGATGGTGTACTAAAAAACTAAAATTAGAACCTTTTGAAAAATTCGTCGCCGATGATCCCGTAATTTCGTACGTTGGAATTAGAGGGGATGAGGATAGGGAAGGGTATATTTCAAAAAAATCAAATATTCAATCTATTTTTCCATTCAGGAAGAATATTTGGAGTGAAGATGTAATCCAAAAAATATTGGCCAACAATAAAATTGAAATAATTGCTCAATTTTATAAAGATTTAAATTTAGAAGATAAATCGGAGCGAATTTTAGAAGTGATTCACATCCCTTTATCCCCTAATTATTTGCAATCTGAAAAACTTAATGTTCTCCTTGATCTTGGAATTAAAGAATTCAATAAGGTTACATTTCGATTTATTAAAGAGTTTACTGACTACCCATTATCGAAGGTCGATAAATTCCCTCTTGTTGATAATGAGGATATTAAGATAAGGGAAGACATATTTACTTTGCTTAGAGATAGTGGGGTAGGAGTACCTAAGTATTATGATCAGAAAGAGTTTCAAGTAAATGCAAAAAAAGGATCGTATGCACGAAGTAGATCCGGTTGTTTCTTTTGTTTTTTTCAGCAGAAGATTGAGTGGGTTTGGCTTTATGAGCAGCATCCTGAAATGTTTACGAAAGCTATGGAATACGAAAAAGAAGGGTACTCCTGGATGGATAATGAAAGGTTAGAAGAATTAATCCAGCCTGAACGGATAGAACAGATCAAAGAGGATTACCTAATCAAGCAGTCAAAAAATAAAGGTAAATCGGCTTATTTAGTTGATATAATAGAAGACGCAGAAGGAGAGGGGTGTGCAGCCTGTTTCATATAAAAATCAAGAATAATGAATAAATTATCAGACGAACAAATTGATCTTAAGGAATGGGAAAAAGAAGATAACGAAGTTTCAGAAATATCTCAATCTACATTTAATAAGGATAATCAGCTTAGAGTAATTAGAACAAATCAAGATTATAATTTAGATTATTTAAATCAAAGCATTGGAAAAACTATAATACTTGGTCCACATTACCAAAGACGCTCTAGATGGTCTAGAAACCAGAAATCATTACTTATCGAATCTTTTTTATTAAATATTCCGGTTCCTCCCATATTCCTATTTGAAAAAGAGGGTTATCATGAATATGAGGTTGTTGATGGGAGACAAAGATTAGAAGCTATCAGCGATTTTTTTGAAAATAGATTTAAGCTTAGAAATCTTGAACATTTTGCTTATCTAAATGGAAAGAGATATAATGATCTTGAGCAACAAGAGCAACGTTTGCTTATGAGAAGAACGATATCTGCAACGGTGCTATTAGCTGAATCAAAAGGATTTGATAAATTAGATATTAGAATGTTGCTTTTTGACCGATTGAATACGGGAGGAGTGAAGTTGAATGCACAGGAATTAAGGAATGCTATTTTTTCAGGATCATTTAATAACTTTATTGAGACCCTTTCTAATAATAGTATTTACAGGAAGGTATGGGGAATTCCTAATCCTAACGAAATTTCTGATGACAAAGAAAAAGAGAAACTTAAACGGAGACTTAAGAATAATCCATTATACAAATCAATGATGGATTGTGAATTAGTGCTTAGAATTTTTGGTTTAAGAGAAGCATATTTTGATGCTGTTGATGGTTCAATGAAGCAAATTTTGAATTTTACCATGAAAAAATATCAAAATATAAGTGTTGAAAAGAAATTAGAATTTACAGATTTATTTGAAGGATCTATCACTGGAATTTATGATATTCTTGGAGAAGATTTTATCAAAAATCCTATATTGACCCCTCCTAAGAAAGCAAGAAATATATATGACTCTCTTATGGTAGCTTATGGATTAATTGATAAAAATAAATTAAAAACTCCAGCAATCATTAAGAATAACTTACTAAAAGTTTTACAGGATGGAGAGAATTATGAGAAAATAATTACGAAAGGAAATTCTGTTGATAACATTAAATTTAGAATAGATAAGGCAATAGAAATTTTCACACAAGATATTTAAATATGGACACTATTCTCAACGACTTTATCTCAGATATTGAAGATGTCGAAAAAACATTTTTGGCATTGAAATGTATTGATGAACTTAGAGGAATTGATATTCCGGAAGGAGATAGTTCATTAATTAGAAAAACAACAGAATTTCACACATTAGTTGATAATGCAAGGAATGGAACCATAAAAATACCAGGGATATTTATACTATATCTTGGTGGAAGGTTTGAGGACTATGTCAAAACTATTTTTGAAGAACTTGCAATTAGATTTGCGAACTCTTTTGAGAATTATGAAGATCTACCTACAAAGTTTAAAAACTGTTTAGTTGCTGATACTTCTATGGTACTTTCTTCTCCTAGAAAATATGGACATGAGGAAATTGCTGCTAATAATTTTATAAAAAACTTATATCGAAATATACATGTAGGTGATTTTACAAAGATAAATCATCAATGCTTGTCTATAACTAGCGGTAACATGAGGTCAACTATACTCAAAGGGCTATTTTCTAAAATAGAGATAACTGATATTTGGAAAACAATTGGAGAACAAGCGCCACTAAAAACTTTTTTTGAAACAATGGATAGCCCTCAAACTATAAAAGAAGCAAAAAAGCATTTAGATACTTTTATGGATAAAAGAAATAGAGTTGCACACCCAAACAGCTCAACATCAGTAGGAGGAACAAGTTGGCCCTCTTATGAGGAAGTCGAAAATCACATCAAATATTTTAAGATTCTGAGTAGGGCTATGTTGGATGTTTGTAAAATTAAATTGGCTACTTTAAATTCATAAAACCGCTAGCGATTCAATATTTTCTTCATGGTACAATGGTAGTTAATCTCTTCTAATAACAAAAAATTTATTATTAAAAAGATAATTACTCTAAGCTTGAATACGCGTCATTTATTAATCCTTCAGCAGTAGAATTCTCCTCAAAGCAACTAAAAATTAGCCATTTTGCTAACCAATAAAAAAGTCTAGTTTTACTTTTTAAATCTTTACCATTGATAATCAAAACGTTTCGCTTTAAATGAATTAACATGGCCTCTTTGTTTTCAATAGAGTATTCCCCATTACCAACCGTTCCAACAATATGAGCAATATTGATTATACACCCAATGGAAGAGATACGCGCAATTTGAATTTGATACTTTAAATCCTCTGCAAGATTTAAAGCCCAATTAAAAAGCAAATAGGAATAGCTTGAAAAACTTAAATACTGAATTATTAAAATGCCCTTCCCTATTAGGGTAAAAGGTATTATCCTCTCTAACTCGATTTCTTTTTCTCCAGTGTTAATTTTTTGTCTAACTATCTCAAGGTATTGACTTTTTAAGGTCTCCAATACAAATATTAAGTTTTTTTCATCCAATAGAGAGTGATTTGATAACTCAGGCCTTCTCTCAACAAGTCTACCTAGCTCAGCAATAGTATTTCCTAAATATTCAAATTGCCTAAACTGGATGAATCCTTCTATTGCCTTGTTATAATATTTAATGCCAAGATCTAAATTACCTGTAGAGCACAAACACATCCCATAATGATGGAAATTGCTAACAATATTGATGTTATCATTTAGTTTTTTCTGAAGTTTTATAGCTTGAGGATAATACTTATTAGCTTCTAAATAATTCCCTGAAAATTCATGAGTTTTCGCAATCTCTGAAATAATTAATGCTAAATTACCATTGATTGAAAGACTGTCTTCTATATCTTCTCTTAGTCTTTTCTCTAATAATTTTCTAACATGCTTGAATTTACTTAATGCCGCTTCGTATTCGTTTTTAATAAGTAGCAATCGTCCTGAAGACCAATTAGCATTAATTAAAATTTCTATATTGTTAGTTTCTATTGCCAATTCATTTAATGACACTACGGTTTCTTCAAATCCATTAATATCATTCTGCCTTTGTTGTATCTGAGCTAAATACATATACTGTAATCCTGCTGATTCAATATTCCCTAATTTTAAGCTTTGTTCAACTCCCTTCTGAGCAAATGATTTACCTAAATTTAGGTACCCTCTTGTGAAGAAGTACTTTCCTAATGCTCCTGCTAGTCCCACTAAAATTTCTTGATACTCTACTTTCTTTAGCTCATCATTCTCTGTATCATCAATTCTCCGTTGGGCAATCTCTGATGCTTCAATCAAATTGTACAATTCACATTCTATCCTCATTAAGCCATAATTTGATACTCCTTCTTCATTTGTTTCTATATATTTGTTACTTATTACAATAGACTCAATCATTAAATTCCTAATAGCTTCTCTTTGTATTTCGAGAAATTCTTTTTTATTTTCTAGCTCTTTATCTATTTGAATTTTAACGAATTTATGTATAGGATTTAAAAGGTAAGTTCGCTTAAAATTTAAGTCATCATCTCTAAATTCAATTAGGAAAAACTGCCTCAATCTTGCTAAGTCAAAATCATTATCCGAATTATTAAGGAAAGGAGGTATCCGTAATATTTTAACTCCAATTGGAAAACATCCAATATATTTAATTAACCTTACTTGTTGAGGTGTCAAGCAGTTATAAATCGTTGATAAACATTTTTCTAAGGAGGTAGACTTCTTAGATTTTTGAGAAAAGGGATGAAGTAAGTCAGATTGAGTTTCTAAATGCTTTATAGTTATATCAATGCTTCGAAAAAAAATCAGCAAGGCCGAAACTAGCTTCAGAGAAAATGGATGCCCTCCGCAAAAGTATATAAGGGGATCAATTTTCTCAAGTTCATTCAGGTTGAAATCTGAGGTTTCTAATATCTTAGAGATAATTTTTTTACTGTCATTTGGGGTTAGCACCTTCAACTTAATCGAATAATTCTGAAGAGCTAGAGTCGATAAATCAATTTGTGATGTAACAATGATTTTAGGGGTATTGGTTCTTAATACTAATTCTTGGAGAAATTCATCTGTCTCATCCCAATTATTTTTGAATAAATTTTCGATGCCATCAATTACTAATATTACTTCAACTTCTTTCAAATTATCTATCAATGAAGCCTCATTGTTATAAGGCTGAAACTTCCTTATTTCATTAGCAATTGCAATCTCTAAATCTAATAAATTTTCAAAACTTTCAGCTTCTAACCACAGAGTCGGAATAGTGTAACTCTTTTGAGCTAATGCGTTAAGCAGCAATTGAGTTTTTCCAACCCCTCCGACCCCTTGTATGATAATAACGCGTTCTTTTCCAAGAGCACTTAAAAGATTTTTTAACTCTACTGTACGTCCAATGAAAATTGGATTAGGATTAGGAGGTGTAAATGTTGCCTTCTTTGAAGCTATAGAGCTATACAGTTCCGACCTAAGTTTTTCAACAAGAGCATTCTTCACAGATTGAAGTTTTTCCTTTAAAGAAACACCTGAGTCAAAACCTGTATGAATATCTTTATTAATTCGGATTAAATTATGGTGGTGATGGTTTAAGGATTGATGGAAGTCAATTATATGCGCATTTTCCAAAGGATATCCCTTTCCCGTAATTGGGCATTTACCTCCACTTTCTACCTTTAAATACTCTTGAATATATTTGGGAATAGATGGCCTTTCACTCGGAGAATTACACCAAGGCTCTTTTAGGTATTTATCAAACTTTTCTAGCTCTTCAACGTCGAAGTAATATTCATCTTTTTCTAAAAATGCTTTAAGTTTTTTATCATGGCCTAAATGCTTTTTAGGAGGATTTCTAACATAGGCAAAAAGTAATTCCTTGGTAATTCCAAGTTTGTATGCTGCGGCTGTGGTATTTATTAATTTGGAATTCATTTAGATTTATTCTTAATCGCTCAAACTATCCATCAACTCACCAACCCCAAAATTCAATAAAAATTCTGAGTAAAAACTCTGAAATAAATCTTTTAAATAGTCACCAAGATCAACGGGTTTTTCGCCTTTTGAAATATTATAATTTTGCTTTTTGGTAATGGCGTACAAAAATAGCGTATGGAAATAAACAGAGGCAATATATTTCTTATCCGCAAGCTCTAATTGTTCTGATGAGTTTAATTTTGACTTGTGATTTTTTAAGACTCTACTGTCCATGTTAATATATATACATTCTAACATTTCATTTTCTCCGGCTACATAAGGGTGCATCACTTCATCAAAGCCTATTTCAATATACTGCGCTCCCATTTTTTCCCACGTAAGATGATCTTTATTTTCATGTTCATAGACTAATTGGTATTGAGGAAGACCTAAATCTTCTGGTGAGGGTTCTTTTTTCTCCTTAGGCTCCTTAGGTTTTGGTGTCTTCTCTTCTATTCTAACCCAAAATATTTCATCAAAATCTTTACCGGGGCTTTCTAAACTAACTTTTACCTGTATTCGATCTCCTACTTTTACTTCATCTTTCGGCGTCATCACTACTTTGATGGTTCCTTTATTAGGACTAGATTTTCTTACATTTATCAAATCTTCAATTTTCTTTCCTTTTCCAGGTGCATCACCACCAACGGTCTCATTAGCTTTAGGTTGGAAGTTTAGCAGGGCTATTTTTAGGTCGCCCGGATCATCTACACGGTCAAAATAATGATCTTCAACATCTGTTTTAAAGCGAATTGTTTTTTCACCTCCAATAGGCATCTTAACAACAGTTGTGTCACCGTTATTTTTACCTTGCATCTTAAAAGAGGTTGGGAACCGTTTAGGATTAAATATCTCTTGGTCTTTTTCTTTTTTTGTAGAAGACTTTTTTTCCTTCTTCTCTTTTGCTTTAGGATTTAGTTCTTTGCCAGATAAGTCTATTTTAAGTGTTTTACCAAGAAGCTTGAACAATTCATTACTTTTAGGCATGTTCTTGGTAAATGATTTTAATAAATCTCCTGTATTACCTTCGACAGAAAGTGACTGTCTTCTCGTTTTATAGATTTCTGCCAATCTGCTTTTTGATAAAATCTTTCCCACTTCAGATCTTAGCACTCTTGTTTCGTCTCCATCTTTTAATCTATCTCTTGATGCCATAAATAATTCACTTCTAAATTCTTCTTTC
>Ga0079203_1001620_pt1 | contig 16144 bp, 10 predicted proteins | sample PorBlaMBantryBay_FD_68602 | JGI IMG/M metagenome (GOLD analysis project Ga0079203, IMG submission 68602) | Marine algae microbial communities from Bantry Bay - Bantry Bay, Ireland | ecosystem: Host-associated > Algae > Red algae > Blade | place: Bantry Bay, Ireland
TTGTAGATGGCTTCGCCTATAAAACCACTAACACCAAGAATTAAGATGCGGTGTTTTTTGTTTATTTCCTGCTTCATTAATCTCTAAACGTCAAAAAACTTAAAATAACTAGCCTTTATAAAAAGGTAATTTTACAACCGTTGCAGGTACTGCATTTTTACGTATTCGTATGTTAATTTTACTATTAACATCTGTAAAAACCATTGGTACATAGCCTAGACCAATACCTTTTCCTAACATTGGCGACATGGTTCCAGAAGTAACTTCACCTATTTTTTTACCTTGTCCATCTACAATATCGTAGCCTTGTCTTGGAATACCACGATCGTCCAATTCAAAAGCAATAAGTTTACGTTCAACTCCTTTACGTTTTTGCTCTTCTAAAGCTTCAGAATTTGTAAAATCTTTGGTAAATTTTGTAATCCAACCTAAACCAGCTTCAAGTGGTGAAGTAGTATCGTTTATATCGTTTCCATAAAGACAGTATCCCATCTCAAGACGCAACGTATCACGAGCAGCAAGGCCAATTGGTTTCGCTCCAGCTTTAGTTACTTTATCCCAAATTTGTTGGACTTCGCTATTTTTACAATAGATTTCAAAGCCGCCACTTCCTGTATATCCAGTTGCACTAATAATAACGTTATCTATACCTGCAAAATCACCCACAATAAAATTGTAAAATTTAATTTCGGATAAGTCATGAGTTGTTAACGTTTGCATTTTTTCAATAGCATTGGGACCTTGTATTGCTAAAAGCGAATAGTCATCACTTAAATTACGCATCTCTGCACCAACGTCATTTTTAGAGGAAATCCAATTCCAATCTTTTTCTATATTACTTGCATTAACGACTAATAAATAGCTTTCTTCTTTTAATTTATAGATAATTAAATCGTCTACAATACCTCCATCATCATTTGGCAAACAAGAATACTGTGCTTTACCAACAGTTAGTTTTGAGGCATCGTTACTAGAAACTTTTTGTATTAAAGCCAAAGCATTTGGACCTTCAATTAAAAATTCGCCCATATGTGACACATCAAAAACACCACAATCTTTTCTAACTGCTTCATGTTCTATATTAACACCATCGTATTGTACTGGCATGTTGTAGCCTGCAAATGCAACCATTTTCGCATTTAGCGCTTTGTGTGTTGCTGTTAATGTTGTGTTTTTCATTTAAAATATTTTTGTTTTTCCGTCAAGCGGAATTTTATAAAATTTGAAAAACAAAAGTATTAAAAAATATTGATTTGATTTCAACTCCTTTTATAATAATAAAAATTAATTTTTTATCCTTATCGTTAAAGCGAAGCATTATTTACTTGTACTTTCTTTTCTCTTTTGTTTAATGCGCTAGGTTCATGTTTTATAGATACTGAACAAGCAATAAAGCATATAAAATTGGACAATTAAATCTTTATTGAAAAAATTTGATAATCTCATTGTAATTAACTTATAGTTTTATTTTAAAAATTACAACAGTAAATCTTCCTTAACAATGAGGATTAGTTTAACAAAAATCTTTTTAATCCATCGTAACTATTTATTTTAACAGCTGTTTTTTCTTTACCCATTACAGCTTGTATTTGTTCTGGCAATGGTTGCTTTTCTTGTATTACCTCTTCTACAACGTCTAAAAATTTTGTTGGATGTGCAGTTTCTAAAAACACACAATGTGCTTTTGGATTTTTCTCTAAATAAGATTTACAACCCAAATAACCAACAGCTCCATGAGGATCTGCAACGTAGTTATAATTTTTATGAATTTCTTTTAAAGCAACTTTAGTTTCAGCATCACTAAAACTATAAGAAGAGAGATTGTTTTTAAGTTCGTTAAAATTGTTTTTATAGATTTCGCGAATGCGAATAAAATTACTTGGATTACCAACATCCATTGCATTACTAATGGTTTGTACGGATGGTTTTGGGTTATAGTCTTCTGTTTTTAAATAATTAGTTACCACATTATTTTCGTTGTTTGAAGCTATAAAATGCTTAATTGGTAAACCTAATTGTTGTGCAATCATTCCTGCACAAATGTTTCCAAAGTTTCCACTTGGTACAGAGAATACAATCTCTTTATTGGTTTTATGCAATTGTTTATATGCAAACATAAAATAGAAGAGTTGTGGTAACCATCGCGCTACGTTTATAGAATTTGCAGAGGTTAGTTGCATGATACTAGTTAATTCTGTATCTAAAAAAGCACGTTTAACCATATCTTGACAATCATCGAAAACACCATCTACTTCAAGTGCTTTTATGTTTTGGCCAAGTGTTGTTAATTGCATTTCTTGGATATTACTCACTTTTCCGCTAGGATAAAGAATAACAACATTTACACCTTTAACACCTAAAAAACCATTTGCTACAGCGCCTCCAGTATCTCCAGAGGTAGCAACTAAAACAGTAACTTCATTAGTATTATCTTTATTAAAGTAACCTAAACATCGAGCCATAAAACGTGCACCAATATCTTTAAAAGCCATTGTTGGACCATGAAATAACTCTAAAGTTGAAATGTTATCGTTTAATTTTACTATTGGAAAATCGAAAGACAATGTCTCTTCTACAATTGTTTTTAAAACATTTTCAGGTATATCTGGACTCACAAATTGTTTTATAGCTTCGAAGGCTATTTCAGGATAGCTTAAATTATCTATAGTATCGAAAAAGGACTGTGGTAAAGGTGTTATAGCTTCTGGGAAATATAAGCCTCTGTCTGGCGCTAATCCTTTTATTACTGCATCTTTAAAAGATGTGTTTGGTGCTTTATGGTTTAGACTGTAGTAGTTCATGCTTGTTAATAATGTTTACTTTTATCGCGAGAAGCTTTTTAGCCATGTGACAATCTCTTTGTTTTAATTAATATTTTTAAATAAGTATAAGAGATTACTATGTCGCTAAAAGCGCCTAGTAATGATGATACTTTTATAATATTTTCATGCCTTGAGTATTAATTTTAGACACATAAGTGTTAAAATTAATATCTGTTTTCTTATATATTTTTTTCATCGCTTCAGCAACAGTTGCAGCAGTTTCTTTTCCTTTTGATAAAGCAAAAATTGATGGACCCGAGCCAGATATTCCAATGCCTAATGCTCCAGTTTCTAAACATTTAACTTTTACAGTATTAAAATGCGGAATTAGTTTGCTTCTGTATGGTTCTATAATAACATCTTTAAGCGAATCGCTTAATAAGTTATAATTGTTTGTATGCATAGCGTGCACTAAACTACCAACGTTTGCCCATTGCGTAATAGCATTTTTTAATTCTATTTTTTTTGGTAGCATAGCTCTAGATTCAGACGTTTTTATTTCTATTTCTGGATGAACTATGGTTGCGTATAATTCAGTTGGAGTTGGAATTTCTAACACTTGCAAAGGTGAAACAGATTTTACTAAAGTAAAACCACCAAAAAGCGCAGGAGCGAGGTTGTCTGCATGTTCGCAACCACTTGCTAAGGCCTCTCCTTTCATTGCAAAAGCAGTTAATTCTGTTGTATTATATGGTTTTTCTAATAATTGGTTTATTGCCCAAACACTTCCAGCTGCACTTGCTGCACTGCTTCCAATACCAGAACCAGGTTTTATTTTCTTGTAGATTTCTATTTCGAATCCGCAATCTGGTTTTGCATCATTATACAGAGCTAAAGCCGACACACCTGCAACATTTAATTCTGCCTCAAAAGGTAGATTATAACCTTCAATTTTAGTGATACGAATGCCTTTTTGTTTCGTTTTACGAATTATCATTTCGTCTCCAATGTTATCCAAGCAAAATCCGAGAACGTCGAATCCGCATGAAACATTTGCTACTGTTGCTGGAGAAACTATTTTTATTTTATTCATTTTTTAAGAAAAAAGAAAGAAAAGAAAAGAGAATAGATTGTTTAAGTCGCAATTCTCTTTACTTTATTTTCAAGTCTTTTTATATACTTCCTATTTTTATAATATCTGCAAATAAGCCTGATGCTGTAACATCCGCTCCTGCTCCAGCTCCTTTAATTATTAATGGTTGTTCTGGATAACGTTCTGTGTAAAACATAACAATATTGTCTTTTCCTTCTAAATTATAAAATGCGTGACCTTCTGGAATTTCCTGTAATCCCACTTTAGCTTTGCCTTTTATAAATTCTGCAACATATTTTAATTGGCATTTTTTTTCTTTTGCTGAGGCATAAATTTTTTGAAAATGTGCTTCCTCTGTTTTAAGAGTTTTGTAAAAATCGTCTACAGTATCACTTTCTAAATTTACTTTAGTTAAAAACGATTCGTTTTCTATAGATTCAATTTCCATTGTTTCGCCATTTTCTCGAGCAAGAATTAGTATTTTTCTAGCAACATCAATGCCACTTAAATCTATTCTAGGATCTGGTTCTGTATAACCTTCAAATTGAGCACGTTTTACGGTGTCATGAAAACTAGTTCGATCGTTAAAGTTGTTAAATACAAAATTTAAACTTCCAGACAATACTGCTTGAATACTTGTTACTTTATCCCCCGAAGTTACGAGGTTATTTAAAGTATTAATTATAGGCAAACCTGCACCAACATTAGTTTCGTAAAGAAAATGTGTGTTGTACTTAAGCGATAAATCTTGTAGTAATTTGTAGTTATTATAGGTGCTTGAACACGCAATTTTACTACATGCAACTACAGCAATGCTGCTTCTTAAATAGTGTTCGTACATTTTAGAAACACCTTCGTTTGCAGTAATATCTACAAAAATGCTGTTTCTAAGGTTTAGTTCTTTTACTTTTTCAAGAAAGCCTTCAAGACTTGATTTATTTGCATAATGAAATTTTGAAGCCCAATTATCTAAATCAATGCCTTCAGGATCAAACACCATTTTTTTAGAATTTGCCATACCAACAATGCGCACATCTAACTTTAAATGCTTTTTTAAGTAGCTGTGTTGTTGATGGATTTGATCAATTAATTTATTACCTACATTACCAATACCAGTAATAAAAACATTAAGTTGTTTTACATTGTCTTCGAAAAAGCGTTCATGGATTATGTTGAGTGCTTTTTCAACATCTTTTTCTGCTATTACTGCAGATATATTTCTTTCTGATGCACCTTGAGCAATCGCTCTAATATTAATATTATTTTTTCCTAAAGCACTAAACATTTTACCGCTAATACCTTGATGATTTTTCATATTATCACCTACTAACGCTATTATTGAAAGGTTTACTTCTACAATAATTGGATCTATTTTATGCGTTGCTATTTCATATTCGAAGGCAAGGTTAATAGCTATTTCTGCTTTATTGGCATCGTCTTTAGAAATCCCGAAGCAAATAGAATGCTCTGACGAGGCTTGAGTAATTAATATAATATTAATTTTTTCGTGAGATAGTGTTTCGAATAATCGTTTTGAAAAACCTGGGACACCAACCATGCCGTTACCTTGCAATGTTAATAATGCAATATTATTAATATTGGTAATTCCAGTAGCAGTTGATGATTGTTTATTACCTTCGTTAGAAATTATTGTTCCAGTTTCTTTGGGTTTAAGTGTGTTTTTAATATGAATTGGAATATTTAAATCTAAAACTGGTTGCACAGTTGGAGGATAAAGCACTTTTGCACCAAAATGCGATAATTCCATTGCTTCTATGTAACTAATTTTTTCTATAGGATACGCTTGTTTAACAAGTTTTGGATTTGTAGTATACATACCACTAACGTCTGTCCAAATTTCTAGTTTTGCAGTTTTTAAAGCAGCAGCAATAATGGCAGCTGTATAGTCTGATCCTCCTCGACCAAGCGTTGTTATTTCTCCTAACTCAGATTTTGAAATAAATCCAGGAAGTATAGTTATATCTTGAGAAGCTTGACTAAAAAAATCATGAATATTTGCATTAGTTGGCTCAAAAATAACTTCAGCTTTACAAAAATTTGAATTTGTTACAATAAGCTGCTGTGTGTTTTTTCTAACAGCATTAATGTTTCTCGATTTTAAAGTTTCAGCAATAATAAATGAAGATAATAATTCGCCAAAACTTACCAAACGGTCTGAGGTTTGATTTGATAAATCATTTATTAAAAAAATACCTTCTAATAAATTTTTTAAATTTTTTAATTTATTTTCTAAGGTTTTTTTAATGTCTTTGTTTTTTTTAGGGATTAACTCCTCTAAAATTTTAATATGTTTGGCTTTTATAAAATCAAATTCAGCTTTGTAATTTTTGTCATTTATTTTAGCTAAATTACCTGCATTAAGAAGTCTATCTGTAATACCACCAACTGCAGAAACTACACAAATTAGCTTATCTTGCTTAGAATATTCTTCTAGAATTGTAATTACTTTATTTATGTTTTTTGATGAACCTACAGAGGTTCCTCCAAATTTTAATACTTGCATTAGTGTTCAATTTTTTTTTATAAAATATAGTGAAAAGTATTACTTTTACCTGAATAACAAAACTAATTAAAGATTTTTATACTATTCTAAATTTTAAACACTTTAATTTATAATTTAGTAGTTTAAATTGCTTAAAAACTGAATAATCTTGAACGCTTTTTATAAGCGTTTTAATACTACCTAAATTTATCATGAAAATATTCTCTAAAGAACAAATTTACGCAGGAGATAAGCTAACGCAAAAAAAACAAAATATAACCTCTACAGATTTAATGGAACGTGCAGGAATACAAATTTTTAATTGGTTGCATATGCGTATGCAAGGTGCACAAGTGCCAATACACGTGTTTTGTGGTATTGGTAATAATGGAGGAGATGGATTGGTTGTTGCTAGACACCTTATAACACATGGTTATAATGTAAATACTTACATTGTAAATTGTAGCGATAAGCGTTCTAAAGACTTTTTAATTAATTACGATCGTATTAAGAATGTGACTAAAAAGTGGCCAACTTTATTAAGTGTTCAAGAAAATTTTAGCGCTATTAATATTGATGAAAAAGATATTATTGTAGATGCTGTTTTTGGAATAGGTTTAAATCGTCCTGTAGATACTTGGGTAAAAGGTCTATTTAATTATTTTAGAGCTTCTAAAGCTTATACACTATCTCTAGATTTGCCTTCTGGTTTACATACTGATAAAGCTGTTAAGGATCTAGAGGCTGTTGTAAATGCAGGTTATACGCTTAGTTTTCAAACACCAAAATTAATATTTTTTTTACCAGAAACCGCTAAGTTTTCTGTACAATGGGAAGTTTTAGATATTGGTATTGACCCAGAATATTTATCTAAAACACAAACTGAAGCAGATTTAATTGGTAAAAATGAAGTATTACCAATTTATCAACCACGCGAAAAGTATAGCCATAAAGGTACATTTGGACACGCTTTAATTATAGGAGGAAGCTACGGTAAAATAGGAGCAGTAACACTAGCAAGTCGCTCTGTTTTAGCTGTTGGAGCAGGAAAAGTAACAGCTTACATTCCTAAGTGTGGCTATATACCATTGCAAACAGCTTTTCCAGAAGCTATGGTTATTACAGATGTAGATGAAGAAAAAATAACAAAAATCGCGTTTGATATAGAACCAACCATAATTGGAATCGGAGTAGGTTTAGGTACAGATGCCAAAACAGCTTTAGCGTTTGAAGCCTTTTTAAAAGCCAATAAAAAACCTTTAGTAATTGATGCGGATGCTATTAATTTGTTAGCCAAAAAGAAAGCATTATTAAAATTGTTACCAGAATTAACCATTTTAACACCACACCCAAAAGAACTAGAAAGATTAGTTGGAAAATGGAAAGATGATTTCGATAAACTTAAAAAAACTAAAGCTTTCGCTAAAAAGTATAAAGTAATTGTTGTTATAAAAGGCGCAAATACAATCACAGTTTTTGATGATAAACTATATATTAATGCCACTGGAAATCCAGGTTTAGCAACCGCAGGAACTGGAGATGTTTTAACAGGAATAATTACGGGCTTAATTTCGCAAGGTTACGACGCTTTGCAAGCGACACTTTTTGGTGTTTATTTACATGGAAAAAGTGCAGATATATTAATAGAACAAATAGGTTACCAGAGTTTAATAGCTAGCGATGTTATAGATGGTATTGCTCTAGCATATTTAGATTTATTTAAACAACCAGAACAGCCACAAGTTGAGGAAGTAGAAGAAGAAGAAGAGCAGAAGGCTAAAAAGAAATCTAAAAAATAAAGCATAAAAAAAACCGAAGTTGAGAAACTTCGGTTTTTTTGTTTTTGATTTTAAATTATATGTTTTTTAAACCATTTAAAACGGTTCTTAATTTAGGACTCGAAGGTCTTGGAGCATCTGCATTAACTATATTTCCGTCAGGATCAATTAACATAAATCTTGGGATGCTATTAATTTTATAGTCTCTAACAAAAGCAGATTCGAATCCATTATCTGCAAACAATTGTATTCCAGAAAGTTCTTTTTCTGCAACCATTTTTTTCCAACCTTCGTGAGATAATTTAAAAGCTTCTTCTTTTGTGTCTGCTTTATATCCACGACCATTATCTACAGAGATGCTTACAAATTCAATATTTTTATCGTGGAAATCTTTTTCAACTTCTTTTAAAGAAGGAATCTCACGAATACAAGGTCCACACCAAGTTGCCCAAACATCTATATAAACGTATTTACCTTTTAAATCTGCTAAAGCTGTTTTTCCACCTTTTACATTCTCATAATTAAAAGCTGTAAATGGCTTACCAATGTATTGAGTAAATTGTTCTGCTCTTGCTTGTTGTTGTTTATAAGCTCCAGTAATACTAGGTTTAAATTGTGTGATTTGTAATTTTTCGTTAGCTAAAAGTGTTGAATCTAAATTTTTAGAATTTTTTTCTAAAAAACTATTCATTTCTTTTTCAAGTGTAGCTACTTTAGCGTTAAAATCTGTTTCTTCAAGATCGAAAATACTTGGTTCAATTAAAGTTTCCTGCATCATTGCCTTTTCAACTAAATAGTTGTTAGATTCAGATCCGTTACCAGAAAATTTAATACTTTCATCAAATTCTTTGGTGTCTAAAGTCATATTTAATTCGTAACCATTCTTTAAATATACGTTTGTAGATTCGTTTCCATCATAAATACCATAGATACCAGTTGCTACTTTTAAGGTATCTGTAAATGTACCATCCTCGTTAACTTTAATGGTTTTAGAGAAATTTCGTCCTTGGTAAACAAATAGAGAATCGCTGCTTCTATTTTCAATCTTACCAGAAAAAGTAACATAGTCTTTAGGTGGTTCCTCCTTACAGGCTACTATAGATAATACAGTTAAAGCTAATAATAATTTTTTCATTTTTTTAATTGTTAAATTTTAATCAAAAATATAAGTTTTAAAAAGATTCTCATAAGTTATTAATATAATTTGCATAATAATTAACATTTATTTACCTTTTGTATGGAATGTCTAGTTTTGTTGGTACACTTTTAAGTGAATAAATTAACTTGACAAAGCAAAAAAACCTTTCTATGGTATAAATACTGGTTTTGGCTCTTTACATAATGTAGAAATATCTAAAAACGACTTAACAAAATCACAAGAAAATTTAGTCATGTCCCATGCTTGTGGTACAGGAGATCGCGTCCCAGAAAGTGTAGTTAGGGTAGCTTTTAGAAATACAATCGCTTACTTATGGACATAGTGGTGTACAATTAGATACTATTAATCGATTTTTTTGATAACGATGTTTTTCCGTTTGTATTTACACAAGACTCGCTTGGTGCTTCTGGTGATTTAGCACCTTTGGCGCATTTGGCTTTATCGTTAATTGGAAAATGAAAAGTAGTACATAATAAAAAAGAATTTAGTGCTAATACCATACTTAAAAAATTTGGTTGGAAACCTATTAAACTTGAAGCTAAAAAAAGGTTTAGCTTTGCTAAACGGAACACAGTTTATGAGTGCTTATGGAGTATATTTACTATTAGTGTCCCACAAACGTTTTATTTGGCAGATGTTATTGCAAGTATATCTCTAGATGCTTTTGATGGTAGAATAGAACCATTTCACGATTTAGTGCACTAAGTGCGTCCACATCTTGGACAATTAAAAGTTGCTAAACGTTTTAATGAGTTTTTAAAAGGAAGTTAAATTATTGCAAGGGAAAAAGAACACGTGCAAGATCCATATTCTTTTAGATGTATACCTCAAGTTCATGGTGCTACAAAAGATACTTTGGACTTTGTAGAGAAAGTAATTTTAACTGAAATTAATTCGGTTACAGATAATCCAAGTATTTTTCCTGATAATGATTTAAATATTTCTGGTGGAAATTTCCATGGGCAACCATTGGCTTTAGCTTTGGATTATTTAAAAATAGCAATGGCAGAAATTGGTAATATTTCTGAGCGCAGAGTATTTCAATTAGTATCTGGTTTACGAGGCTTGCCAGCATTTTCGGTCGATAATCTAGTATTAAATTCTGGATTTATGATTTCGCAATATACCGCAGCAAGTATAGATAGTATTATATCTAGTAATGGACAAGAAGACCATGTGAACATGGGAGCAAATGCTGCAACGCAAGCGTATAGATTAATTAAAAATGTAGATCGTGTAATAGCGATTGAATTCATGAATGCAAGTCAAGCAATAGCTTTTAGAAACCCGTTAAAAACATCACCATTTCTAGAATCGTTTTTAGAAATCTATAGAAAAGAGGTGTCTTTTGTTAGTAAATATTGCGTGTTTAGGTCGTAATTTATATATAATAAAAGCTGTAAACAAAGTTTACAGCTTTTATTGAAATATAAGTAAAAATAGATACTAATTTCTAAGATTTAGTAGACTCTTCAGTCTTTTCAATTTTAATGGTAATTTCATCGGCTTTAGAGTCCAAGTCCATAACTATTTTATCGCCTTCAGAGACTTTAGAAGTAATTATTTCTTCAGCTAAAGCATCTTCAACATACTTTTGTATGGCACGTTTTAGAGGCCTTGCGCCATATTGCTTATCAAAACCTTTTTCGGCAATGTAATCTTTGGCAGTATCTGTTAATTCTAAAGTATAACCCAATCCTCTTATACGAATTAAAAGTTTTTCTAATTCGATATCAATAATTTTATTAATGTCTTCTTTTTCTAAAGCATTAAACACAACCACATCATCAATTCTATTTAAAAATTCTGGAGCAAAAGATTTTTTTAATGCATTCTGTATTACTGCACGAGCATTAGCATCTTCTTGAGATTTTTGCGATGCTGTACCAAAACCAATTCCTGTTCCAAAATCTTTAAGTTTACGAGCTCCAATGTTTGAAGTCATAATTATAATAGTATTTCTAAAATCTATTTTACGACCAAGAGAATCTGTTAAATAACCATCATCCAAGACTTGTAATAACATGTTAAAAACATCTGGGTGAGCTTTTTCAATTTCATCTAAAAGCACTACAGCATAAGGTTTACGTCTTACTTTTTCGGTTAATTGTCCACCTTCTTCGTAACCAACATATCCTGGAGGTGCACCAACTAAACGAGAGATAGCAAATTTCTCCATATACTCGCTCATATCTATTCTAATAAGTGATTCTTCACTATCAAATAACTCACGAGACAATACTTTTGCTAATTGTGTTTTACCAACACCAGTTTGACCTAAAAATATAAAAGAGCCAATGGGCTTATTTGGGTCTTTAAGTCCAGCACGATTTCTCTGTATGGCTTTTACAACCTTTGCAACTGCTTCATCTTGACCAATTACTTTACCGTTGATAAGGTCTGGTAATTCTGCTAACTTATTACTTTCAGTTTGGGCAATACGATTAACAGGAACACCAGTCATCATAGAAACCACGTCTGCAACATTATCTTCTGTTACAATTTCCTTATTAAGTTTGGTGTCTTCTTCCCATTTTTCTTGGGCAATAGCTAATTCTTTTTCTAAACGTTTTTCGTCATCACGTAAACGTGCTGCTTCTTCGTATTTCTGTTTTTTAACTACAGAGTTTTTAGTTTTCTTTACCTCTTCAAGTTTTTTTTCAAGCTCGATAATTTGCTTAGGCACATCGATATTTGTTATGTGTACACGAGATCCAGCTTCGTCTAAAGCATCTATAGCTTTGTCTGGAAGAAATCGCTCGGTCATGTAGCGATCTGTTAATTTTACACAAGCTTCTATAGCTTCGTATGTGTATTCTACATTGTGATGTTCTTCATATTTATCTTTAATATTATTAAGGATTTCTATGGTCTCATCAACTGTTGTTGGTTCGACAATAACCTTTTGAAATCGACGCTCTAAGGCACCATCTTTCTCGATGTACTGTCTGTATTCATCTAAAGTTGTCGCTCCAATACATTGTATTTCACCTCTTGCAAGAGCAGGTTTAAACATGTTTGAAGCATCTAAACTTCCTGTTGCGCCACCAGCACCTACGATGGTATGTATTTCGTCTATAAATAAAATAACATTGTCGTTTTTTTCAAGCTCGTTCATAACGGCTTTCATACGTTCTTCAAACTGTCCTCTGTATTTTGTTCCAGCAACTAAACTTGCTAAATCAAGAGTTACCACACGCTTTCCAAAAAGAATACGCGATACTTTTTTACTAATAATTCTATTAGCTAAACCTTCGGCAATAGCACTTTTACCAACTCCAGGCTCACCAATAAGTAATGGGTTGTTCTTTTTTCTACGCGATAGAATTTGAGATACACGCTCAATTTCTTTCTCACGCCCAACTACAGGATCTAATTTCCCTTCTTCTGCCATGGCAGTAAGATCTCGACCAAAATTATCTAAAACAGGTGTTTTAGATTTTTTATTACTCTTTCCGCTTGTTGGCGTATTAAATATATCTTTAGATTCCTTGCCGTCATTTTCTTTGGAACCATCACCAGGGAATGATTCTGAAGTAGGTTCTATATAATTGTCATCGTTTGTAAGCATAGTTTTAAATTGTTCTTTAACATTATCGTAATCAACTTTAAGCTTATTTAATAGCTTTGTTGTAGGATCGTTTTCGTTTCTTAAAATGCATAGTAACAAGTGCGCTGTGTTTATAGAGGTGCTTTGAAAAAGCTTAGCTTCTAAAAAAGTAGTCTTTAAAGCGCGTTCTGCTTGCCTTGTTAAGTGTAAGTTTTTTTTATCGTTAGAAGTAATTGTTACGTTGGGATTTGCAGGGCTTAAAATCTCGACTTTACGTCTTAAATGATTTAAATCAATATCTAAAGCATTTAATATATTTATTGCTTTCCCATTACCATCTCTTAACAAACCAAGCATAAGATGTTCGGTTCCAATAAAATCGTGACCTAAGCGAAGCGCTTCCTCTTTACTGTAAGCAATTACATCTTTTACTCTTGGTGAAAAATTATCATCCATATTTTTTCCTTTTCGTCAATAAATTTAGTGAATCATATTATTAATGTCAAAAACTATTCCTTAAATAATTTGTTAAACAATACGAAGATAGCTAATAGACAAAAAAATGTTTATAAAATCAAAACAATTAACAAGATAGTTATTAACGATAGCAGTCGTTCAAATTGTTAATAAATACTGTCAAAAAATAAGCGTAAAATCTTACAGTGACTAATGAAATAATTATATTAGCATGTTACGAAACAACTATAAAAACTTAATTAAATTTATATATGGCAGAAGGCGAAAAATTGATTCAAATTAATATTGAAGATGAAATGAAATCTGCTTACATTGATTATTCAATGTCAGTCATTGTGTCACGTGCTTTACCAGACGTAAGAGATGGATTAAAACCAGTACATAGACGTGTACTTTATGGTATGCATGAACTGGGTGTTAGAGCAAACAGCGCACATAAAAAGTCTGCAAGAATTGTTGGTGAAGTTTTAGGTAAGTATCATCCACATGGAGATACTTCGGTCTACGATGCTATGGTGCGTATGGCTCAAGAATGGAGTTTGCGTTATATGCTTGTTGATGGACAAGGTAACTTTGGTTCTGTAGATGGCGATAGTCCAGCAGCAATGCGTTACACAGAAGCGAGAATGCGTAAGATATCTGAGGATATGCTTGCAGATATTGATAAGGAAACAGTTGATCACCAATTAAATTTTGATGATACTTTAAAAGAACCAACGGTTTTACCAACAAGAATACCTGGTTTACTTATTAACGGTGCTTCTGGTATTGCAGTTGGTATGGCTACAAACATGCCGCCTCACAATTTAACAGAAGTTGTAGATGGTACCATTGCATATATCGAAAATAATGATATTGAAATAGACGAATTAATACAATACGTTAAAGCACCAGATTTTCCTACAGGTGGAACAATCTATGGGTACGATGGTGTAAAAGAAGCGTTTCATACTGGTCGTGGACGAATTGTCATACGGGCCAATGCAAATATAGAAGATGTTCAAGGTAGAGAATGTATTATTGTAACAGAAATTCCTTACCAAGTGAACAAGGCAGATATGATTAAAAAAACTGCCGATTTAATTAACGATAAAAAATTAGAAGGCATCTCTACCATTAGAGATGAGTCTGATAGAAACGGAATGCGTATTGTTTACGTTTTAAAACGTGATGCTATACCAAACATCGTTTTAAATAAATTATACAAATACACCGCTTTACAATCATCTTTTAGTGTTAATAATATTGCTTTAGTAAAAGGGCGTCCACAATTATTAAATTTAAAACAATTAATCCAATATTTTGTCGAACATAGACATGAAGTAGTTGTAAGAAGAACAACTTATGAATTACGCAAAGCAGAAGAACGTGCACACATATTAGAAGGTTTAATAATAGCTTCAGATAATATAGATGAGGTAATAAAAATTATTAGAGCATCGTCTAATGGAGATGAAGCGCGAAACAACTTAATTGAACGTTTTAAATTGTCTGAAATACAAGCTAAAGCGATCGTAGAGATGCGCTTACGTCAATTAACAGGCTTAGAGCAAGATAAACTTCGTAACGAATACGAAGAAATCATGAAAACCATAGAAGACCTAAAAAATATTTTAGGAGATGAAACGCGTAGAATGACTATTATTAAAGATGAATTAATAGTAATTCGCGATAAGTATGGAGACGAGCGTCGTTCTATTATAGAATACGCAGGTGGCGATTTAAGCATTGAAGACATGATTCCAAACGAAAAAGTAGTCATTACTATTTCTCATGCGGGTTATATTAAACGCACATCTTTAACAGAATACAAAACACAGAATAGAGGAGGAGTTGGACAAAAAGCGTCAACCACACGTAACGAAGATTTCTTAGAACATTTATTTGTTGGTACAAACCACCAATATATGTTGTTTTTCACACAAAAAGGAAAATGTTTCTGGATGCGTGTTTACGAAATTCCAGAAGGTAGTAAAACCTCAAAAGGAAGAGCGATCCAAAATCTTATAAACATTGAGCAAGATGATAAAGTTATGGCTTTTATTTGTACACAAGATTTAAAAGATAAAGATTATGTAAACAGCCATTACGTTATTATGGCTACTAAAAAAGGGCAAGTTAAAAAGACTTCTTTAGAGCAATATTCTAGACCAAGAACCAATGGTATTAATGCTATTACTATTAAAGATGGCGATACTTTATTAGAAGCAAAATTAACAACAGGAGAAAGCCAAGTAATGCTAGCTTTAAAATCTGGTAAAGCTATTAGATTTGAAGAAGCAAAAACAAGGCCAATGGGTCGTGGAGCTTCTGGAGTTCGAGGCATACGTTTGCAAGATGAAAAAACCGATGAAGTTATTGGTATGATTGCTGTTGATGATATGGAAAGTAACATATTAGTAGTTTCAGAAAATGGTTATGGTAAGCGTTCTAGTTTGCAAGACTATAGAATTACTAATCGCGGTGGAAAAGGTGTAAAAACAATTTCAGTTACAGAAAAAACTGGTAATTTAGTATCTATTAAAAGCGTTACAGACAAAGATGATTTAATGATTATTAATAAGTCTGGTGTTGCTATTAGAATGGCGGTTAAAGATTTAAGAGTTATGGGTCGTGCAACGCAAGGCGTTAAGCTTATTAACCTAAAAGGAAAAGATTCTATTGCAGCTGTAGCAAAAGTGATGCACGATGAAGATGAACTTGACGAAGATGGGAATGTAATAATCTCCGAAAGTACTGAAAACACTGATGAACTTGAAAACGGCACGACTGTTGCTTCTAACGAAGAAGAATAAATAATTAAAAATTAATTCTTATTTTTA
>Ga0079203_1001623_pt1 | contig 16119 bp, 6 predicted proteins | sample PorBlaMBantryBay_FD_68602 | JGI IMG/M metagenome (GOLD analysis project Ga0079203, IMG submission 68602) | Marine algae microbial communities from Bantry Bay - Bantry Bay, Ireland | ecosystem: Host-associated > Algae > Red algae > Blade | place: Bantry Bay, Ireland
GCAAGCGAAAATTTAGGCTTGGATAGGGAGCCTTGAAAAGGCGTGATCTATGCTCTCAAATTTTCATGCAGGCTTGCCGTACGATATAAGAAAGCGTGGATTATTTCAGGTGTCTTAACGCAGTGGTGGAATGAACTACTGTTCAGCTCTGCTGAATCAGGAGGGTAGGCCAAAGACTTCTGAAATGATTTGATAGCTTTCTGCCTGACCAGTTGAAGGTCAAGACAAATCTAATGACAAAGCTTCTGCTGCAAGCAGAGGCTGGTTCATGCTTTAGCATGATGGCATGGATTTGTGGGCCTGAACCCTGGGAAGACCTTATTTCCTGCTGATAGTTATTCAGTCATTAGTTTTATTTAAATCTCCAATTTTAAACTTCTGGATACTTCCATTTTCTAGTTTTACTTTATCGAGGTTATCCCTATCAGCTTGAAATTGACTATATGGAGGTATGTTCCCACACCCATCTATATATGCGTGAAAATATGCTCCTAACTCAACTTCAAATCCAGGGTCCAAATTAATATGGTTACCTGCATCTAACGTCAATTCTGATGTGCTTACAACTTTGCTATCTGCGGTTATTGACACACTTCTTTCATAATTATAATCACTGTTTGGTCCTGTATCAAAATTTACTAAAAGGTTGCTAGGACAATCATCATACCAATGAACTTTATCAATAGCAATATCACTTGTATATCCATTACCTGTAGTTGCAATAAATCTGAATTTCACAGTTTGTCCAACATGAGCTGTAAAATCATATCCGTAACCATACCAGGTATCAACCAACACATTGTTATGAAAAGGGCCAGTGATCCATGGTCCATCATTAATTGAATACTGCGTTTCTAGCGTTCCAGCATTTACTCCATATCTATGTATCCAATAAGAAAAAGTTGGTTGATTAAACCCAGTCAAATCATAACAAGGTGTTTCTATAATAGCCTTCTTATTTGGGTATCCAGTACCATTTCCTGAAGATTCGACATAGAGATAATAGTTGCCGTCATATGCACTTGATGGCCCTGTGCCTGAACTTGTTGTATTGCCTGAATGTCGTATCCAATCTAGATCATCACAACCAGTTTGAATGAAATCATCAAAATCGCTTTCAAATGAATGAAAAGAGGAATTCACATTTAAAGTAGTGTTACAACCTAAAGTTGGATTGTTGGGGTTAAAGTGAAAATAGAAGTTAAAATCTGTTTGAGACCATTTATCATCCCATTCAATGTAATAGGTACTACCACAAGAAACATTTATTTGTCCAGAAGATGCATATGAATATGAACCAGTTGACATTTCACATTCATCGTCAAATGTAGAAATGAAATTTAGAGAGCCACAACTACCTTCATGGAGTGTAAATCTAGTATCTACATATTGATAACATGAATAGATTGTCATAACTCCATCTTCTGGTGCTGTAAAATAGAACCAGTCTGCATGGTTTACATCAGGGTCACTTGAAAATGTTGCACTATTTCCAAAAGATGGACCATCACAAAAATAATATCCATTTACAGTGAGCTGTTCTGCAGTATTACAATTCTCTCCTTCACAACGTGTAGCTTCACATCCATTATCGTATAGGTATATATTTTGAACTTTTGTAGTTCTATTTCCACAATCATCCTCATAGTACCAGAATCGAATAATTAAACCTGTATTTGAACAATAGTCTAACCCATCAACATTATCATAAAAACCACCTGTGCCTTGACCACACAAATTCGAAAAGTTACTGTATAGACCTATAGTATTATAATCATAAATATCAGTATCGCATGGAAGAACTACATCTTGAGGCTCGTCAAAGTCTGGTGGAGAATTGTCGGGTAATATCGTAATAATTTGATTGTAAAAATATGTAGCGTTACATTCATCATTAAACTCCCATCTTCTAATAATATTTCCACCGCCACAAATTGTATAATTATTACTATCAGAATAAGTTGCTTCATTACAACTTGGACATATGACGGTCTCACCCAAAACATCCCCAGTTATTGAAAGATCTGAAGCATCTAAATAACAAGACACAGTAAAATCTGGAGGAATATTTAGATTCTCACCAGAACATACTTGAGGTTCATAAACGCACATATCAAAATTTCCTATACTATTGACTCCAAAATTGGCAGAAAAGAATCTTAGAAATAAAGCATTTCCAGGAGATAGATTTTCGAAAGTTTGTTCAAAATATTGGTTATTATTTGGTGCACTATCTAAGCATTGAATTAGAGATACGTTTCCACAATTTCCACCATACAAAACCACCTTTGGCCAATTGACTTGTGGAGAATTTATTTGGACAGTAATAACACCAGAAGGGGGTACTAATACTTCATACCATAAGTCTCCGAAATCGTAGCTTCCGCAAGGAGGATCTGGAACCCCAGAAGCTAGGGCATTACAAGTTGAATAGGTTTGATAATTGCAACTTTGATTTGAAGTTGGAACAAATATAGCTCCACAAGGACTGTCATTAATTGCGAGAGATCCTCCACAAGTAGTAACTAAAGTAGGACAAGATGAAATACTATAATTGTTGGAATTATTAGTACATGTTATTCTAAATAATATTTGCCCAGTTGTTTGTGGAAATGTAGCTGAACCATTGAATGTTGCGGCACCATCATTTGAGATTCCTTGAGACGGATTAAATATTCTTTGCCAATTTAGCCCTCCATCATCTGAAACATCAAAAAACACCCTTGAACAACTATTAGACCCAGGATCCCAAGTGATTACAAAATCCTGATCCCAACTATAAGTTCCTCCACACGTATTATTATCAAGAATGACATTATTCCCAGGATTACAAGGGTTGCATAGAGGATTAGAACCACCACAATCTATTCCAGTCTCATCACCATTTATAATCCCATCATAACAAGTTTCGCAAGTCCCATTGTCATATGTTGCAGATGGAGAATAGTTATGTGAATTTGGATCTGTACAACCTGCAATATTATCGCCACCTATTGTATAATTACATGTCTCAGCACAAACAGAGCCAGAGGTGCATTCAATTCTAATTCTGAATTGATTAGATACATGTGCTGTAGTAAAAGTCATTTGATAAAAACCATCATCAGGTGAGTTATTCACTACAGTATTCCAAGAATTCCCTCCATTAATAGAGTAAAGAATATTTACCAACCCCGAAGTACAATTACCTGACACCCACAATATGTCTTTCACAGAACTAACTAACGCAAATTGATTATTACAATTCGTAGGGGATGGATTAGAAATATAAAAATCATTGCAAGTATTACTTGGGCAATTTGGACAGCTTCCTCCACAATCTACTCCTGTTTCTGTTCCGTTTTGCATTCCATCATTACACGAAGGTGTAGTTACATTACATCCAGTCGTACTAATACTTTGTATGGTAGACCAATTACTAGAAACACAATTACAAATTGTTCTAATTCTTACTTCGTAGTCTGCGCAATTTAAAGCTTGGATTGGATGACTGTTATCATTTTGAAGTAGATATTTTGACATCCACGATCCATTTACCTGCCTATATTGAATTTCATATCCTGTTTCGCCTGAAACGTTATTCCAGTTTGCCTGAATATAGTTTCCATTATTTTGAATAGCTAAAAAGGGGATTGGACATGAGGCATTCGATCCATTGCCTACGTAAAATGGCATAAATTCAGAATATGCACTACTACCTGTACTACAGTTAGATCTGACCCTAAAATAGTAAGTATTGCAACTGGCAAAAGAACTGCTAATAGAATTACTATTTATGATTCCACCTCCCAAGTTGTTATTGAATCCGTCTGAACTATATTGTATCGTATAATTATTTGCTGCTGAAATATTGGCCCAGGAAAAAGATGTACTGCCTCCTGAAGTGGTAGCTGTTAAGTTGCTAGGAATTTCGCACACAGGAGTTGCTGGACAAGAACCACCATAAATATTTTCTTGGACATCAATGCTACATTGATTGTCTGAATGACCAGTATAAACAATATTTATGTTGCTCATTAATGAAATATTAGAAGCTACACCTATCGGATAGTTAGAATTCTCATTCAAATTTGATACTGAATTAATCAGATTACCATTTTCGTAAATATCCGCAACTATGCTATATGAGCTTGTAGAAACAATATCTACATTGACATTATATGAGTTTGCAAAACATAATTGATTGTGAACAATTTCAATTTCAGGATTATTGTTCTTTAAGTTTTTTGGTATATCTTTTTTATCTAATCTTTCTTGATCATTGTTATTCCAAGTGAATGGAGAGGTAACATTTGTACTTGTAGAACAAGTACCAGCTGGATTTTGTAATATATATATATTGTAAGGAGCACATTTAATACCAGCATTGTACCCTGTGATTTCTATAAAATAAGTTTTGCCAGGTTTGCAATAGGTATATATCTCACTTGAGGGTGCATTAATAAACGATCCGGGACTGTTCAATAGATTAATGCTATTACTATCTTTTTCAAAGATATCTATACTTACAGCGGTGCTAAGATTATTTATGTAGACGATATATGTTCCTGGGTTGGTTCCTTGAAATGAAAATATATCTTTATCATAAGGAGTATTAAAATTAGCATACATTCTAGCATATTCATAACTACCAGATCCTAAAGTAATTGGTGCTAATGGAATATTCTGAATCCTCATTTCAGGGACCAAATTAATTGCATTAGCATCTCTAAGTGATTTAGATGAGCCATCAATATTCATTACATTATTTGGTTCAAATTCTCTTATATCATTTGATACATTTAGCGGCATTGGAAAATCACAGCCTATTGCGTCATATTCCATGTTTTGACCATCTGTAATTGAATTTTTAATGAACATATACGGATCCAAATAGCCTGAAGCTGTAGGATTAACTACATAACCACAGGACAAAGAACCTGATCCACAAGGATTTAAATTAGAGCTAAATTCAAGATGCAAGTGTACTTTACCAGCATTCCCGTTTCCAGTATCACCTACTGTACCTATTTGTTGTCCTTTTGCAACTACTTCATTCATTGATAAAGAAGAGTTCACATCTTCAAGATGACAATACTTAGAATATATTTCATGAAGTGTACCATTAATAGACACTTCATGCTTTAAAATAACAAAGTAACCTAATGTTCCATTTACATTATTGCTTTGGTTTTCTAAAGCTGAATTTGCCCAACTGCTATTTATAAATGCAACACGTCCATCTCCAGAAGCCAATACAGGAGTTCCTTCTGGAGCATATAAATCAACTCCAGTATGAAGACCGCAAAAGCCATCGCATGTTTGGGTTTCGAAGACATTATAGTCGTTATAATAATCTTTGTAAGAAAAGCCATCAGAAACACAATTTTGAGCGTTTTCGCCAGAAGCTACATGTGATTTGCATTTAACTCCACAATTATTCTGATTACATTCGAATCTTTGTTGACCACTGTATTCCGAGTATCTAACTGGTAATTCAAAGTAATTTTGACTAAATAATTGAACGCAAAATGTTAGACTACATATGATTGTAATATATTTCTTCATAAAAGCTCAGATTTGGTTTGAGTATTCGGTTACAAGAATCAATTATAATATTAGAAGTTTATTTTTACAAGCTATATAGATAGCATTACAAGTATTTTTAGCTCTTAATTTTTCGAGTATATGCTTTCTATGATCTTTAACAGTCCACTCAGATATGAATAAAGACTTTGATATCGAATTAGCAGAATGTCCTAGTGCTAAAAGTTTGAGCACTTGCAATTCCCGTGTGGATAGGGAATTAAATTCTAATTCATTCTTGGGTAAAGCGATGTTGATAATAGCTCTTAATTTAAATTATGAGCAATTACTTTTTCAGGGTTGTGCTAATCTAAAGAATTAGATGTAAAAAATTGAGCCTACAACACTAAACTTTGTGAACAGCGCTATAAAGCATGTGAACTACGTCTTTTATATTAGAGCTGGCTATAAATTTAGAAATTCAACTCCTATTAAAATAAACTTGGAGTAATAGAACTGAGAATTAAAAAAGAGGTAATGAAATATTTAATCAATATAGCAGGTTCAGTTTTATCTAATAATAATCCACTAGTCTGTAGAAGTTGTAAATCCTTACACTCATTTACATTTCAAGGAAATGTCAAAGTATAAAGTAAAGTCTCCTGAGGAGGCTCTAAATGCCTATAGGGAGCTTTATTGCATGTATCTTAAATTTTACTATCTAAGCTTTAGCATTTTGTACACAAAAGTTTCATCTGTAGAAATATCTATTAGTTTGATGTGATAAATTCCAGCAGCCTGATTGAATAAACTTGTGATCTCTACCTCTGATCTACCTTTTCTGAAGTAATGATCCTGAGTCGCCACTTGCTGCCCGATAGAATTAAATATTGCCACTCTATAGTTAGATGCCTGTGTAAGATCACCTCCAATACTTACACTTGTACTAAATGGATTAGGATAAACCATAAAAATTTGATTTTGTGATGGTCTCACATTGATTTGGTCTGAAAAATTATCTAATTCTCCTACAATCTTATTTGCGCTAACTGCATCATCTTGATCAACAAGTTGTGTCAAGACACCATTTTCCGTGAAGTTGCTTAAGACACCATTTCTTACACTACCTAAAAAGCTGGAGCAACCAAATCGATTGACAACATATACATCAAAATCTTGTTCGCAAATATCACCTGTAGTATGAATGCCATCTAAACCATCAATATTTGTAAAAGGCTCAGCAGCATTTAAAGCGAATAACTGTAGTTGGAATGGACCTGCCGTGCCTGTTGTTTCTGTTTCAATAAACCCAAAACATGTAGGGAGACTTGGAGTTCCGATTGTTCCAGGGCTTCCAATTGTACCAGGCAAAGTTGATACACCTGAAATACCTAATGAGGTATAATTTATTAATCTTAATTCTGCTTGTAGATTAGATACAAGGAAAAGGCTAATTGTAATTAGAATTGTAATTTTCATACTATTATAAATTTTAATGTTAATATCTATTTATTATTGTAAAATCAGAGTAAAATGCAACTTAGAATTTTAATCAAAATTTTTCCTAAAAAATAAACCCACCTACCTTATTTAGATCTACTATTTTATATAAATTAGGATTTGAACTCCATTCAGTTGCAATTTTTAGAATATCATTATAATCTATCTGGTATCTAATTTTTTCTTCTTCATGTTTTGTGAATTCGAATAAATCTTCGATTTGATCAGTATCGCCTCTGTTAACATAAAAATCTTCCACATCAATATATAGCCGTTGTTGTTCACCATTTATTGACTTTATCCAACAAGCTAAATCAACTGTAGAACTATAAGCAAAGTAAACAGCTTCATCAAATTGTATGCTCATCTGATTTAATAGGTTCATCACTTCTGATACTCCTTTGTTAACTGTAGGCTCTGGCAAATTTCTTCCTAAAAGCAAACAATACCCACCAATTGAATTAGTTAAAAATGTCTTGTCAACATTCCTTGCTTGCCTATATCCATCAACCCAATTTGTTTTTTCAGAATCAATCACACCTAACTTTTCCAGAATGCCTTCTGCATCGCTTGATTTTATTGCATACCACTTATTAGGAGTAAAATGATTATCATTCACTTTTGATTTCACATTTCTCAAAAGACTTGGACTGTAACCACTATCATTTTGAATTAGAAAATTCCTAAATTTTGTCTGAATTGCTTGAACTTCTGGAGTCCATGATTCTCTTAGGTCTTCATACAAAACCATTTCGATATTTGATTCATTTTGCTTAAAACTCAAATTGTTTTCTCTACAAAAATTAGCAATATTATCTTTACTAACAGATTTGAAAAACTCATTTGCAAACCAGTATTCAGAACCAATAGCCAAATTAATTTTTTGATATGATAGTTTAAAATTTCTTCCAGGTCTTAATGATAAATCCACAATCTTTTGCCCATGCTTATCAATGATACGTTTTAGTCCTCCTGAATATTTATAATGAGCCCAATTGCGTATATTTTGAGAAGTACTATAATGTAAGTCGTAATAAAATGCGTAATAAAAACCTTCTACTTCTAAGAATTGATTCATTATTTTAACAATTCCGTCATTGACAAACCCTCCAACAAGGAACGCATTAAATCCTTTAGGTGATTTGTATTGTTGAGCTAGACTAAATTGAACTACACGAATGTCACCTTCTTGTGAAATCATTGGCTCTACATCTGTTGCAACTTTATATTTAATTTTAGAGTTTGACGAATTGTTCAAACTATTATTTAGTTGAGATATAAGATCATCTTTTTGTGTTATTGTTTCATAGTATACCCTTAAAGCAGGTTTTATACTTTTCCTTTTTAGATTACGATCCCAAGGAATCAATTTTGAAAATATTTTATTAATCATAGAAAATACCTATTTCAAAATTTAAATCGTATCCACTAAATTCTGGAAGACTTAAAATTTCGTCCCTTACTCTATCAATGGTTTCATTTATTGCACCTTGATATTCTTCTTTAATCATTAAATCTAGCCTTCCACCATCAAATGTCAATAGTTCGCCTTTATGTACTTGACCATCGTTCACCGCATCTTTTAATCTTCTAAATCCTGATAAAAAAAGACCTTTAACTTTTGACCATTCAGCTACAGGATTTTTATCTGTAGTTTTTAATTGTATACCCAATATACCACTTACAAAATCTACAGGACCATTTGATGGCCCAATATGACGAAGCCCTTTATATCTTGTAAAATGTAATATATTTTCTAATAATGTTCCTCGGGTTGCCCAACCTCCATGAGTATAAACCCATCTTATTACACTTTTCTTATAACTTGGCAAACTAAGCAAAGCCTCAGTAATATTTAGATGATCAAGTTTTTGCATTAATACATCAATAGGAAAGCGTTTGAGTAAATGTTTTTCAATTTGCTCGCCAGTAAAATGCCCTAAATATCCTTCTAGCGCACCTTTTATAGTTTCTATTCCTAAATCAGCCCAATCAAACTCTTTTTTGTCATTAGCAACATCAACAAAATATTGAGTCATCTCAGACATTAGACTAATTAAAGTTGAGGCTAATTTCCCATCAGTGACTAGCCCTCCAACAAAAGACTCACCTACATCCCACCAATCAATATCCGCTGCATAAGCAGCATCTTCCAAGGTTGAGTGACCATGTAAAAAATATTCGATTCCTATGGACATTACTACATCAATAATTGCTTGAGCTGATGCCTTTCCAATTTTCTTAAGTGCCCAAACTACTAAAACTGGAAGCTCTTCATCTGCTACTTCTAATTCAGCTAAAAGCTCAGGATATTTATGTAATATCTTGACATTTTTGGAGGCATAATCACCCATTTTATCCAGTACTTTTTTAGCTCTGCTATATGTATCTAAGTCTACACTAAAAGTTGGGTCCTCTTTTTTCTCAAATAACCAATCAATTACATCTTGATCAATCAAAGAAACATTCAGGTTGTCATTAGCACTTTGACACATAGCTTTTCTAGCTGCTGTTAAAGCAGGAACAAGAACAGGTACTGCAGAAACAAACTTATCTAAGGCCTCAAGAATATGTTCAAAATTCTTTTGTCCTAGCTTACCAGCACATTGCTTTATCAATTGAATATCTAAGCAAAATTGATCAAATTCTGTATTGGTTTCATTTACCCTTGGATCAACATCAATACATAATTGCATCTTTTCTTGAAAATCAGTAGATGCCGTACTTTCAAAATAAGGTATTGGTCTTTCATTTATTTTGTTTTCAATTATTTCAACTAGTGATATAGGAGGTACTGGAGTTGGATCAGCGAAAGAACATTCTTCATATTGCTGACAAATTTCAATGAATACATGTGGCCCATTTGATGACTCGCCTCCATCTTTTTCGCCATATTCATCTCCCGCTGTAGAATCATCTTGTGTTTCATTATCCTTTTTCTCTTTAATCAAATTACCAATTGCATCCAAGGCTATGCCATCTCCACCACTAGATGGGATGTCGCCTCTAACATAACTGCATACTTCAAAATGATCACATCCCGATTTATACTCCTTACTCAAGGAACTAATCTTGTTTACATAGTTCTGCAAATCATCTGAAAATTTGTTAAACAATTGTTGTTGATAAAATTGGTATAAAGCAACCGCAAATTCATCAGGTGTATCACTTGAAAATATCGGCTCACTACTATTAACATGATTATAGATATCATCACTTGTTACAAAGTTTAAAAAACTCTTATCCTCGCCATTTAGAGATGCAAAAAGTAGTGCTGAGGTCTCATTTACTCCTATTCTAGAAACAGGAATCACAACTTTTACTGATCCATCTAACTTTGAGTAGGTCATGGATTCATTTTCTCTAAGCCAACCAAAACTCATCAAGAATTGATCTTTGATATTATGAGTGCCCAGTAAGTCATAAAACTCTGATGCTAGTTCATCTGTTTCTACTTCAAAATCGTTGCAGAAAATATCGGTTAGACAATCAGGATCATCACAATCCTCTACACCATCAGAATCATTATCAATATTATCTGAGCATGTTCCAGGACTAGATCTTGGTTCAACATTAGATTCTATCGTCTGTAAGATGTTACCATCATTACCTACAATGGTTAGCGTTATAGGTCCTACATATGTATCAGTGCATATAGAGGTTTCTAAACTAAATGGGTCTGAAAACAATTCCGCAGGAGACCAAACAACACAACTGACATCATCCGTTTCAAGATTGAAGACGCAATTTTCATCAAAGTTTATATCTAAACAATAACCAAGTTTATATTGGTATAAACTACTGAGGTACTGAGTTATACCCAGTACTCTATCCTCTGGTAGATACTCTGATTCTGCTCCTTTTGCATTGATGGTATAATTACCACAAGACAATAGGTTAAAAAATACCACTCTATAATCTATAGTTACCTCTTCTCCATTAAAAGTGATATTGAATGGAGCTTCACCTCCCACTAGAGTTACTCTTATCGATCCGTTTTGAGACCCGTCATCATGATGATAAACACTTGTGTAAAAACTAAATGGTAGACAGCTATAAAAAGATTCACAATCCTCATCCTCACAATCAATTTTTCCATCTCCGTCATTGTCTATGCCGTCGTCGCAGATCTCTTCTGGTGTATCATCGGTGTCATCTTCATCATCATCCCCATTGCAAGCAGAGATGGAGGTTGATCGAACAGTCTCGCATCCTTCATCATCTGTTATAGTTACAGTGTAAGTTCCGCTTTGGTTTACGGCTATATTATCACTAGTTGCTACTGTACTCCAGGCATATGTTAGGGTCTCATCTACTGGAAAGCTTATATCCTCACCACCATTAGATACATTACTTATGGATATTGAGCCGCCGCTCCATACTCCTGTATTCACGGAATGGAATGTATTATCAAAATAGAGAGGGTCATTATTTTGGAGTGTACTTGTATAAAACACCTCATTGTCCTTAAGATAGGTTATAGATCCATTAATACGTTCTATACAAAAAACAGATCCTGAAAGGCTATTTGATTGCAGTATCTTTCGACCTTTATTGCTGCCATTTTCGTATATCAATACCCGATATCCATTTGCTGTTTCATCACTTAATACTTGGAAATAAATTGCATGATCAATTGTATTGTAGTGGGCATTTGCATCAGGATCAGCATTTAATCCCACCATGCTCAAGCTATTCCCACTGAGCTCGGAAACGGTAAAACACATTTTACCATCTCCATCTAAAGGAGCTCCTCCTTGTCCCTTTTGATTGGCCCAACCAGCCTTTTCTAATGGCCTACTAGCTGCAAAGCTTGTTTTACTAATATCACAAAGACTTAAATAAGTTGAACCATCTTGACAGATATCACCTGTCTCACATATACTTGCTGATAATTCACAATCACCGCATTCTGGCATCCCATTAGTACATATTTCTTCATTTGGTTCTTCAGTATCATCTGACTCTTCACATCCTGCCACTGCTTTAGAACTTATTGTCTCGCATCCTTCTTCGTCGGTTATTGTTACTTTATAATTTCCACTTTGAGAAACTGTAATGCTATTACTAGTTTCTCCTGTATTCCAATAATAGGACAATACATCATTTACAGGAAAACTTAGATCGGTTCCACCATTTGTTATATCACTAATCGAGATAGAGCCGCCACTCCATCCACCACTATTAGCTGAATAAAAGGAATTATCAAAGTAAAGAGGCAGTGAACTCTGTATAGTACTTGTATAAAACTCTACACCATCTTTTAGGTAAGTAATGGTTCCATTATTTCGTTCTATGCAAAATTCTGATCCTGCATAACTTTCTGACTGTAATATTTTTCTGCCTTTATTTCTGCCATTTTCTCTAATGTATATCGCAAAACCATTCGTTGCTAGATTACTCCTAATATAGAAATACATGGCATAATCAATCGAATTGTAATGAGCATTCGCATCAGGGTCTGAGTTCAATCCAATCATGCTTAAACTATTACCTTCAATATCTGAAAGAGTAAAACACATCTTACCTTCTGCGTCTAAAGGTACGCCACCTTGCTCCATCTGATTAGCCCAACCAGCATTATCGAGTGGTCGACTGGCTGTTATTGCTGTCCCTTCTTCATCACATACGCTTAACTGACTACTTCCATCTAGACAAAGATCACCTAGCACACAAATATTCGCAGATATATCACAGTTATCGCAACCAACAACAGAGACAGTCCTAACCTGCAGACATGAACCAGATACAATTGGACTTCCACCAATAACTGCTCCGTCATATAATTGGTCTAAAATAGGAATCTCAGAAGTCGAAACGGTAACTGAGTAATCTCCAGGGGCTAAAACATCAATTGTTGAGGTTGTTTCTCCGTTACTCCATAAATAATTTAATATAGACGGATCAGCAGCATCACAAACTGAGAGTTGCAAACCGTTCTCACATAAGTTTCCTGATTCGCAAATATTAAATAGACAATCACAAAAGCTTATAGGGTTAAAGAAGTTATTGGGATCAGCTGTTAGACCTCCAGATGGGCTAAAAAAGCCACCACCTGGATCTGTTGTTGTTGATGTTGTTCCAAATGGAATAGAGATGTCAGGAGTACCAATAAATGGCATTGAATCCTTGTGCATACACTCTCCGCATAGGTAATTAAACCTTAATGGATCCTCAGGATCACAGTCAAATACATCAGGCACACCATCTCCATCTGAGTCATTATTTGGATCGTCAACGCCCAGGCATGTGCAATAATCACTCTGAATTAAATCATTTATTGTCGATGGATCACCATCATCACAACTTTTACCAGGAGCTTGAGGATTGTCACAGTCACAAACGCCATCAAAGTTAAAGTCAACTAAAGTACCTATACAATTACATGCACTATTTAATCTATCATTAACCGTACAAGAGTTACCGTCATTACATAGATTTCCAGCACAGGTAGTATCATCGCCTGAATCTTCTTCCTCTTCTTCTTCTTCTTCTTCTTCTTCTTCTTCAGAATCTTCATCACATCCATCAAATGGTATTGTTAAAAAGTCCCTACACCCATAAGTATGATTTTCTAAAACAAGATGATTATGGCTTGTCCTTCTCAATCCTTCTATTGTTAATTGCCCTGCAGATACAGATTTAAAATGACCTGGATTCACCTTATATTTTAAAGGAGAATTACCAGAGATATTTACGATCGCCCACCCATTGTATTCATCATCTTCAGAACAATCATAGCCACTATTTACCAAACTAATATTGACTTCTCCTACTGCTCCAGACACACAAAATTGTTCGTCAAAGTTACATATTCCATCTCCGTCATTATCTTTAAATACCCCTTCACAATTACAATTAGCATCAAACTTATCATCTTCTGTACAATTATCATTGTCATCGCAGTCTTGACCTACTTTGTTGCAGGTATTTACGCACTCACAGGCAGATGCATCCCAACTATCCGATGTGTTCGGATCTCCATCATTACAACTTGGATTAGACATGGACAATTGAATGGTTTTATTATCATCGCACTCCGGTTGATTACTATTTTCAACATATACTTTGTATTGATTTTCACTTAGTCCACTATAAATTGTAGGATTAGATGTAACGTTTGTCCAAGAGCCGTTACCCAATTTAACCTTGCCGGACTGCCCCCATTCACTGCCTTTAAAATAAACCTTTATTTTTCCTCCATTGGGGTTAGTACATGTTGGTTTTGTTGTACTGACGCTCGAAATCCAAAAGTCATTTGGCGTTTGATTTTTTTCATAGACATCTTCACAAGCATTATTGGAGCTTAACCTCAATCTCACTGTAACAACTCCAAATGGTGTGGCATAGAATTTACCTGCAAGATTTGGCCCTTGATCTATCCAATTTGCACTATTAATCTTCACTTGAATGGCAGAACTTCCTGAATGAACCCTAATAAATGCAACATCATCTCTTTGACATTTTCCCCAATCTAAATCAGGCATTGTCCCGCAGGAATTTGTCACTGAGGTTGATATACTAAGTCCTTCTCCTTGAATATGATCTGTTTTAGATGAGCTCAGAAAAATAATGGAGATTACAAATAACTTGTATAAAGTATTGGACATGGGGTGCCGAGTTTAAAGGGTGAAAGAATGCACTATTCAAATTGCATAAAGGATGCCATCAACAATAAAAAACTTAGTTGTAGAGTGGTTTGTAGAGTGGCTTTAACTTATGTGGAAATCTAACCTTATATATTTAGTTAATAGTTAGGACAATACACATCGATAGAATTAAATGGGAAATTGTAATACTTGGCTTGAAGAAAAGTTGTAGAGTAAAAGTTCAATGAATTCTATTACATAACTATCAAATAAACATTGGTGGTGCTAGTCAAAACATTCTTAAGCTTTGAGTTTATAGCTAAAATGAAATCATAATAAAAAGAAGAGGAAGTAATAGAAAAAGAGGATTGAAAATAGAATTATTGAAAGTTTATTAGATTTAAAAGGTTTCTCTTTTTATCTAAACCAATCAAACTAAATGGAAAATGATGATATACTAGATGACTTCAATTCTAAACCAAAGACCAACTATAGTAAATGGTCATTTAAATACTTTCTGTTAGCCCTATTATGCTTTGTGTTTGTTGGCTTAGAACACAGATTTTTTTCAAGTAATTCCTCAGAGGTCATTCCAGATATAGTTGCTATTCTGTTTTGTTTGTTTACTATTCTAGGTTTAATCAAAACAGTCCAAAGTATCAAATACAAGGAAGAGACAAGTTTCTATAAAGTCATTGGTATGATAGGCAATATTATTTTCTTTATTCTAATGATAGGTGCTATAGGTTTTATTTCCCAAGAATTGATTACACTCTTGTTTTGATTTATATGTACTTACCTGTTTTACTTTAGAGGCCTCTACTGTCCAATTCTATTATATCCTAACATGGTTCTGTTTGAAGTATTGATCTGTCAAAACACAATAGACATGTAGAGCCTATAGAAATTAAGACCATACATCTCTGATATTGAACTGCTTATTACAAACTAGTTGATCAGCAAGAAGGTTGGTTCATTTCTACAGGCATAACATGTCCTCTACTATATTCAATCGCTAATAATTCGGACTTAATAATACCCGGATAACCCGGACTATGATTTGTTATTGTTTCACATAAAACATGATAGTTATGTAAAGTCTCTTCAATTTGGCAAGATTCTATGAACTAAAAAGGCAAGTCATCATCTTTTAAAGAACCTAGAACAAATTCGTTACCTGCAATATCCAATTCTGCATCGTGTATAATATCTACTAGTGTTGGATTACCTATTTGAGCCTTATCAAAATTCGGTTGATAGTTATTTCTGGTTTTTAATTTTGCCATAGCGAGACCTTTTTCTTCGTCCCAGCAAGCTTCCCTTTTTATTTTAGTAGAATTTATAATTGCTTCTGTATCAAAATCATTCTTTATCAACCAGGATCTAACTGTTTCTTTAATAACCTTATAGCATTCGTATGGCTGTTCTACTATTTGCCTCTCACTAAATCTTATCACAATCCAACCTTTGTTATTGAAATATATATCCCTATCAAAATCGACATGCAAAGTACCTTCACCAAAAT
>Ga0079203_1001635_pt1 | contig 16064 bp, 10 predicted proteins | sample PorBlaMBantryBay_FD_68602 | JGI IMG/M metagenome (GOLD analysis project Ga0079203, IMG submission 68602) | Marine algae microbial communities from Bantry Bay - Bantry Bay, Ireland | ecosystem: Host-associated > Algae > Red algae > Blade | place: Bantry Bay, Ireland
TAATTCTTTTGTTCCCTTTTGTGGTTAAAAAATTCATTATTGCAAAAACGGATTATTCATTTTCTCCTCTCCAATAGTCGTCATTCCCATATGGCCCGAATAAACTTTCACATCATCTCCAAGAGGAAGTAATTTATCTTTAATACTTGCAATTAACACGGGGAAACTTCCACCAGGTAAATCTGTCCGTCCAATACTTCCTTGAAACAACACGTCTCCTGCAATCACGTATTTATCTTTTTTACAGAAAAAAGAAATACTTGCAGGAGAATGTCCTGGTGTAAAAAGTGTCTCTAATTCTGTATTTCCAAATTTTAAAATATCACCTTCTTTGATAAATTTACTCGCAGGTGGAGAAGGCTCAGGGAAAGGAATGCCATAGCTACTACTCACCCTTGGTGCTGCTTCGAGGACAGGAACTTCCCCCTCATGAATTTCTAATTCTAAACCATATTTTTCTGCAATAAATCGATTTCCAAAAATATGATCCAAATGGCAATGCGTATTAATCAACCGTACAGGTTTGAGTTGATTATCTTCAATGAATTTCACCATTTGATCTTTTTCATTTTGGGTAAAACAACCAGGATCAATGATAATACATTCCTTGGTTTCATCATGTAAAATATAAGTATTCTCCTGAAATGGATTAAATGTAAATTTGGCAACAAGACTCATAAATTCTCCGTTTTAATATAGATGCATTAATTTTATAAAATTTTGTATTTGAGGCTGCAAATAAAATGATTTTATGTGATTTCGTCAAACTTTAAATTTATATTGATGTTTCATACGCTAAACATTGATTTTATATTAAAAAAAATGCATTTTGAAATACAATGCTAAAACAAGATTGATTTCCGTACACTTTTCTAGGACTGACTTTACAGCCACGAATTAACACGAATTTTCTCAAATTCTTTCTTGAATAGAATTTGAGAAAATTTAAAAAAGTCATTAGTGACTTTTAATTCGAGAAAATAGAATTTAATTAGCTCGAATTCTAAAATATGCTTCGCATTTTTAGTGCTAATTTGAGCAAATTCGTGGCTAAAAATTTAGACTAGAGAAAAGTGTACAGTAGAGAAAATAAGAGATGACGTTAAATTTTTCCAACCCTAACCACTCTTTTATTCGTCGTTATTCAAAAAAAAGCAGCACCTAATTTTAACACTTCACAATTCTGAACTATGCGATTGCAAAAACATCTACTTCTTCTCATCGGTTTGTTTCTCACTACTTTTTCTTTTGCGCAAGTCAATCAGGTTGAATTTGGAAAAAACCGAGTTCAGTATCATGATGATTTTGATGATTGGTTGATGTATGAAAGTTATAATTTTATCACTTACTGGTATGGAAAAGGTCGAAACATCGGTCAGTCCGTAGTGTTGATGGCAGAACAAGATTATGATGGTATTCAAAATATTTTGGAACATCGTATGAATGATAAAATTGAAATTATTGTCTATACTGATTTAACTGATTTGAAGCAAAGTAATATTGGAAGTGAAGAAGCATTTGTAAATACGGGTGGACAAACGAAAATTGTCGGAAACAAAATCTTTGTTCATTTTGATGGCAACCATAATAATTTGCGCCAACAGATTCGTGAAGGAATTGCATCTGTTTATTTGAATGCCATGTTGTTTGGTGCTAATCTTCAGGAGATTGTTCAGAATGCAGTTATGATGAATTTACCTGACTGGTTTAAAGATGGATTAATTTCCTATGTAGGGAAAGAATGGAATACAACCTTGGATAATCAACTTCGAGATGTGATGATGAATGATGACTATGAGGACTTCGATGATATTGCTGATAAATATCCAAAATTAGCTGGGCATGCAATGTGGTACTACATCAGTCAAAATTATGGAAAAAGTACAGTTAGTAATTTGTTGTATTTGACTCGAATCAATCGAAGTGTTGAAAGTGGTTTTTTATATGTACTAGGAAGTTCTTATGATCGAACCTTGGAGAGTTGGTATATGTATTTTAAGCAACGCTACAAAGCCGAGTCCAAAGGGCTGGCAACAATTGAAGGAGAAAATATAAAAATCAAGAATCGTCGTAAGCTTCCAATCACTCAAGTGATGCTTAGTCCTGATGGAAAATATATTGCTTATGTGATGAATGAGATTGGAAAATATAAAGTATATCTTCATAACTTAGAAACGGGTAAACGAAATGTTATCGCCAAAGGTGGATTTAGAAATGCTTTCCAAGCTACCGATTATAATTACCCGCTCCTTTCTTGGAATCCCAACAATCAAGAATTGGGAATGATTATCGAAAGACGAGATGTACTCAAAACGGTTTTGTACGATGTCAATACTAAAAAGAAAACCGTTGATTTCCTTGACCCACAGTATGACAGAATTTATAGTTTAGATTATATCAATGCAGGCAAAATGGTTTTCTCTGGACAAGTCAATGGGCATTCTGATATTTTTGTTTATGTCTTATCTACTCGGCAAACGCAAAGAGTAACCAATGATTTTTGGGATGACTTAGATGCTTCTTTTGTGAAAATTCATGGAGAGCAAGGAATTCTTTTTTCATCCAATCGTCAAGATGTCGTGATGCAAAGAGAAAAGTTAGATTCTATTCTTCCAACGAATACTTTTGATTTATTTTATTATAGTTTAGAAAAAAAATCAAAAGAGTTAGTTCGAGTTACTAATACGCCTTTTGCAAATGAATGGCAATCGGAACAAGTGGATAGTACTTGGTTCACTTATGTAAGTGATGAGAGTGGAGTTTTTAATCGACAATCAGGTTACTTGGAAGATTATGTCGCTTGGCAAAATCAAATCATCAGTCTCAACGATGGCTCAACAATAGTCTTACATCAAGATTCAACTTTGGAAAATTTAGATAGTACGATGATTGATTCTATTCGTCTAGAACCTGTAATCAAGACTCGAGCCTTAGTTCAAAATAATACTAATTATAGTAGAAATATACTAGAACAAAATACAGCACCACGAGTTGGTAAAGTGGTGGAATCTGTTTTTGTGGATGATATTCATAAAATCTATATTCGAAATCTTGATCCTCAAAAAACAGCTGAACCGAGAACAACACGTTTTCACCGACAAATTCTTAAACAACAAGAAAGCCTAAGTGAAGAGTCTAAATCTGCACCTAATGAAAGTAGGGATGGCATTCAAATTTTGGAAGAGGTAGATCAAACACCAATTGAAGTGGCAGAAATACCTAATGAGAAAAAGGATACTAGCAAAATTGACATTGACAATTATATGTTTCAAAGTGAATTTGATGATGAAGAAACACCTCCAGAGGTAGTTGTAGAAAAAGATCCTGGTGAAGTCAAATTACAACGTGTTCCAACTGAAACGCCTCCAGTTATTTCGGAAGAAAAGAATCCAAGTGAATTGGTCAATTTCCGACCTGCTAGAATAATTCCTTATTTATTAAAATTCAAAACGGATTACATCACGACTACTTTAGATAACAGTTTGTTATTTGGTGGTTTGGATAGTTATGCTGGAAATCGGCAACAATTTTCTTACCCGCCTCCAGGCATTTTATTAAAAGCTAATTTCAAAGATTTATTTGAAGATTATGTGGTTGAGGGTGGAGTTAGATTACCAACTACTTTTAATGGTACGGAGTTCTTTGTACTTTTTGACAATAAGAAAGATAGAATTGATAAACGATTTGCGGCCTATCGAAGATCTTCTCGAACTAGTTTAGAACCATTGAATGCGATTTCGAATAGAAAACTTCGTCAAACTACTTTTATTGGATACTTCGAAGCACGTTATCCTTTAGATATTTTTAGAAGTCTTCGTGCTTCTACTACCTTGCGATTAGATAAACAAATTTTATTATCTACAGATGCCCTCACTTTAAGTTCACCAACTGATCCTGAACAAAGATTGGGTATCAAACTTGAATATGTTTTTGATAACACTTTAGATGTGGCTTTAAATATCAAAAATGGAACTCGCTACAAGATCTATGCTGAAGTGATGAAACGATTTGATGTGGAATTGATTGATAATTTTAAAGTTGATTTTACAAAAGGGGTCATGACGGTTCTAGGTCTAGACGCTAGACACTACCAACGTTTGGATAAAAAATCTATTCTTGCTATTCGACTTGCTGCTGCAACTTCGTTTGGTTCTGAAAATATTTTACATACTTTAGGTGGAACAGATGGTTGGTTATTTCCTTCTTTTAACAATGAAATTCCGTATCCTCAATCTGATAATTTTGCTTATCAAAATTTAGCAAATAATCTTAGAGGATTTAAAAATAATATTCGAAATGGTAGTTCTTATGCATTGTTAAATACAGAACTTCGTGTTCCCATTGTGAGATACCTTTTCAAAAATATTCGATCTTCATTTTTTAGAAATTTACAAGTTACTGGTTTCTTTGATGTAGGAACAGCTTGGCAAGGATTGACTCCATTTGCTGAAGAGAATCCTTTAAACACCACAGTTATCACAGGACAAAATTCTCCAGTAACTATTCGAGTTAATTACTTTAGAGATCCAATTGTTGCAGGTTATGGATTTGGAGTTAGAAGTATGTTGTTTGGATATTTTATTAGATTAGATTATGGTTGGGGAATTGAAACAAGAGTGGTGCAAGATCCTATTTTGCATTTTTCTTTAGGAATGGATTTCTAAAAAACATTCTTTTCTTAAAGTTTGATCTAAAGTTTTTTGTAAAAAAAAAAGCTTTTCCATTGAATAAAAAAACTCGTTGTGATTTAAATTTCACAACGAGTTTTTTTATTCAAATTTTTTTCGAAACGACAAGCGAAGCGTACGTTTAATTAATAAACATAATCTTAGCTACGATACCTTGAGGGTTTTCTAAATCTTTAGTTGTAGTCCCTAAAACTAAATACACACCCGAGGCTGCTTTCCTTCCAGTATAATCTTTTCCATCCCAAATAGCTTGCCCTCCCAATGCTTGTGTTTCATAAACTAATTGTCCATTGATGTCTGTGATTTTCACATTCGAATCTCTTGCTAAACCTTTGATTGCAATTGGCCCTGCGTACTCAGGTCTAACAGGATTTGGAAAAACTAAAGCTTTTTCTTTATGAGCATTCCCTCCTAAAGTTGCATCAGAACGGTAAGAAATAATTCCCGCTTCTGTACCAATGAATACTTCTCCAGACTCAGGATCAATCTCTATATCTAAAATTGAGTTATCAAATAATGGACTATTTTCTTCATTAAATTTTGCGATCAATTCCTCTCCATCTTCTGAAAGTACAAAAACACCGTTGCTGGTTCCAACCCATTTTCGATTAGCTCCATCCACAGTAATTGCTCTTACATCTTCTCCTACCAGAAGAAATGCTGGTATCCCATCTTGTTCCACAATTTTGCGAGTTCCTCTGCATTGCTCTGCATCAAAGACATTATTCCCACATTCAAAAATAATTATCCCATCTCCTGTTCCAGCCCAGATATCTCCATCTAAATCTTTTTCTAGTGCATTCACACTATTTGTAGGAAGTGTACTATTTGCAGTTGTAATAAATCTTTTTTCAGTATTATTCTCTTCCAAAACTCCCTCATTAAAAACTAAAATCCCCGCAGAGTTTTCAATAACTGTAAACCATTTATTTCCAAAGTCATCAATAACAATTTCAAACAATCCTGTATTATTACTATTCAATTCAAAGTTTTTCATCTCCCCTTCATCCGTTATTACAGAAATCGGATTCTTTGATCCAGGGTTTGCAATCCAAAGATTATTATTTTCATCAAAAGCAAGTCCAGCTACTCTCGTTCGAGCAGTATCGCTAATTGCATTATTCCCTAAGGTTGAATTAGGGGTAGCGTCATCGATCACTTTAATAACATCGTTCTCTATTTTAACCAAACCATCGTAATACGTACTGATGTAAGTAATATCTTTTTCTGGATGAAAAGCTATTTTCAAAAAATCTAATGAACCTGATAATTCTGGTCGGGTATGCCTATTATAATAGTTCCATTCTCCGTCAATTTTTGTAAAGATTCCTTCATCCCAAAATTGAAAATATTTACGAATATCTACTCCTCCTGCCGTTACCCACATTTCACCATCATTAATTTCTATATCATGATTCTTGGAAACAAATGGAGAATTTAAAACAAAACCTGGGTCACACAAATCATTTGTAACATTATATCTACGGAACCGATGCCATACATCTGCAATCCAAACATCACCGCTTTCATCTTGAACTCCATGAACAGGCCGATCAACACAACCATCGGAAATCATTGAAAAATTTTCATTAATATCAAAAAACAATAAACTCCCCCTACACTCTAAACCAGTAGGTCCACAAATTAAACCTACCACCAAATGCTCTCCATCTGCTGTTAAATAGGAGATACTGAAATTTGGCTCTGAAGAATAAATATGATTTAGTATTCCATTATCATATCTATAAAGTGCTGTATCAATTGCAATATAAAGTTTGTTGTTAAATCCTATAATTTCATCCGCAACATAATCATCAGGGAATCCATTATTTGAATCTAGTAATTCCCAAATTCCAAAATCTTGAAGATTCACATTCGCTTGATTAGAGGCTCGATAGATGCCTTCATCAGTAGTTGCATATATCATGTTATTACTAACAGTTACGCCATTGATTGGAATACCAGTAAAGGTGGTAAATGTAAAAGTGTTTTGATTTAAATTAACTTTTGATATACCATAACCTGTTGCTAAAAGTGCGGTAGAATCTGAATCTAAAAAGATATCATTTATACTTTTGTCACCAGAAATATTATTAAAGCGTTGAATATCGGAAAGAGTAATAATTTCTCGAGGTTTGACCAAATCAATAATACTATTTGAATAGGCGATCATTAAAACATCATTAGCCTCATTGTATTTAATTTGATTAATTCCTACTCCACTAAGTCCTTTTGTTTTATCTAACGTTTGAACAGAATTATCCGATTTAGAAATATAGATGATTCCTCCATCAGTAGCATAGATTACATCTTCACTACTTTGAGTAATATAATTTCCTACTTGATATGATAAATGTGATTTCCATTCACCAATCGTTATATCGGTCTGAGCTTGAATAAAGGTGAGAGAGAATAAGAAGATTAGAAGAAATAGTTGTTTTTTTCGGCTTGCCATTTTTTGATAAGTTTGTTTCAAAATAACTTGTCTACAAAAGTATTATTGTTTTATCAAAAAACATTAATGCTTTCTGTCAGTTCACCGACTTGGTTAATTTTGAATGACTAATTTTGAATTTTGAATGGAACCCAAAATTAACGTATCACTATCTTTTCGTCCCCATTCAAAATTATTACCTGTACATATTACTCGACATTATATATTCAAATACAGGTTGAGTAACTAGATACTGAATAGAATTTCCTTCTTTGATACACTTTCGAATATAACTAGCCGATATTTTCATTAGAGGAGCTTCAAATATTGTTACAGAAGGATGGTTTTGCAATTCACCTAATTCATAACTCGGTCTTTGATAAACAAAAACTTGGTAGTATTTTAAAATCTGTTCATAATTTTTCCATTTATGTAAAGTGGCTAAATTATCTCCTCCCATGATTAATACAAATTCTTCCTCTGGATGTTTTTCACTTAGATAAGTTAAAGTATCAATCGTATAAGATGGTTTTGGTAAATCGAATTCAATATTCGAAGCTTTTAAATTTGAGCACTCATCTACTGCTAAACGTACTAAATGAAGACGATCAAAATCTCTTGCTAAACTACTTTTTTTCTTCAAAGGATTTTGTGGGGAGACCACTATCCAAACTTCACTTAAGTCAGTTTGAGTTGCCATAAAATTTCCAATAATTAAATGACCTACATGAATAGGGTTGAATGATCCAAAAAATAATCCGATTTTCTTTTTACTCATTTTCTAAAAATTATAAGCTTTGAATAATTCATCAAAACCTCCAACAAAAAAGATTGCTAAAAATAGTCCACTAAAAAATAGAAATCTTTTTTCAGGATTACTCATATCGTAAAGACTCAATAGGGTCAAGTCTTGAAGCTTTTAATGCAGGGTATAATCCAGAAATTAAACCTACAACCAAACAAGTTGTTACCCCTAATAAAATCCAAGCCCAAGGAATTAAAAATGCCCCTCCAATAAAAAAAGTTAAAATGTTCCCTGCTAAAATTCCAAAGACTATTCCAACCAAACCTCCTAGTTGACATATTACCACAGCCTCTGTTAAAAACTGCGTTAAAATATTTTTCCTAGTTGCGCCAAGTGCTTTACAGATTCCAATTTCACGAGTTCGTTCTGTTACAGAAACCAACATGATATTCATTAATCCAATCGCTGCTCCTAATAAAGTAATCAATGCAATTCCAATCGCAGATAATCGAATGACTGCTGTATTTTCTTTTAGTACTTCAATTAACCCATCGCTCTTCTTGATTTCAAAATCATTATCTTGAGATAATTTTAATTTTCTAACATTTCTAAAAACGCCTATCGCAGAAGAAACAGCATCATCCATTCGTTCCAAACTACTCAATGCTATCGCCACATTATAATTTTTATTGGAATGCCCATAGAGTGTTTTTGCTTTAACCAAAGGAATTAAAATCCTGCGATCTTGACTCATTCCCATTGATGCTCCTTTGGAATCTAAAACTCCAATGATTTTGTATTTTACATTTCCTACAGAAATATATTTATTCAAAGCTCGATCAGCACTATCTCCAAACAATGCTTTTACAATATCATTTCCTATGATCGCTTTGCTCTGTCCGCTAATAACTTCGGTCTCAGAAAAATTTCGCCCTACTGCAATGTCATAACTTTTGACACTCAAATAGTTTTCATCTACTCCCCAAACCATGACATTAGGATTAGTTTTTTCATTTCCAAATTTTGCAGTAGCAATTCCTGTTCCCCAACAATAAACTGCAATTTTTGAAGGAAAGTCGTATCTCTTTTTAAACTCCATCGCTTGTTTAAAATCGATATTTTCTCCCCTCTTGGATTGTCTGCCTCTTCTTCGTCCGCTTACACCATCCCTTTTAGGTTCGATTCGAAAAGAGTTAGCTTCCATATTTGAAAAACTATCATTCATAGAATAGATCATGCTATCAATAGAGGTTAAAATTCCTACCAATGCAGTAATCCCAAATGCAATAATCAACATCGTGATGATTGTTCGAAGCAGATTTGATCGAACATTATTTAAGGCAATTTTTACATTTTCTATGAGTTTCATAAATCTAATTCTAGCAGTTTTTTTGTTTGTAGAAATCACTTCAATCAAAATTTTTAAGAAAAACTAAGGTACTTACTTTTTCTAGGTTATTATTTGAAAATAGAACCATCAATCGCCTAAAAGATAGTGAAGCCAAAAGTAAAATTGTCATCCTCTTAACCGATGGGGATAATAATGCTGGATATATCAAACCGCTTACCGCTGCTGAAATCGCTAGAGAATTAGGCGTGAAAGTTTATACGATTGGAGTAGGTTCAAGAGGGAGTGCAAGAACGCCTGTTCGAAGAAGAAGCAATGGTGATTATGTTTTTGGTTTAGCTGATGTAAAGTTCGATGAGGATCTTTTAAAACAACTTTCTGAAATGACGGGCGGACAATATTTCAGAGCTATCGACAAGGAAAGTTTGGAACAAATTTATCAAACGATTGACCAATTAGAAAAAACAAAAATCGAAGTGACTTCGATAAAAAGATATAGCGAAGAGTTTTACTTTTTCGCATTATTAGCAATTGTATTTTTATTGTTAGAAATATTGTTACGGTATACGGTATTTCGTACAATTCCTTAAAAAATCAAAATCAAAATGTCAATCAAAATCAAAACATGAATTGTGAATCACAAATTTGTGAATTTTGATTTTGATTTTGATTTTGATTTTGATTTTGATTTTGATTTTGATTGAAATTTTAAATTATGTTTCGTTTTGAAGAAATAGAACACTTGTACATATTTGGGGCCATTCCAGTTTTGATTGGAGTGTTTCTTTGGATGTGGTATGCCCGTAAGCGAGCGATGGAAAAATTTGCTGATGTCAGTTTGTTAGATCAGTTGATTCCACAAATGAGTCGTTATAAGCATTTTATCAAATTTGTATTATTAATGTTAGGATTGTCTGCATTAATCATTGCATGGGCTAATCCACAATGGGGCGCAAAACGAGAAAAAGTAAAAAGAAAAAGTGTTGATGTATTTATTGCATTAGATATTTCGGAAAGTATGTTGGCGACAGATATTTCTCCCAATCGTTTGGAACGTGCTAAAAGATTTGCACAAGACCTCGTCGAAAAACTTAAAGGAGAAAGAATTGGAACCATCATTTTTGCAGGAAATGCATATTTACAAATGCCATTGACTACTGATTATGCTGCCGCTGAAATGTTTTTGACAAGTGCCAATACTCGAATGGCTCCTACCCAAGGAACAGCCATCAGCGAAGCCATTCAATTGGCAGAGCAATCTTTCGAACAAGATAATAAACAGCATAAGGCCATGGTAATTATTTCCGATGGGGAAAATCATGATGAAGATGCGCTTACTAAAGCAAAAGAAGTTCGCCAAAATGGAATGTTGATTTTTACCGTTGGAGTTGGAACCACACAGGGAAGTTTGATTCCTGTAGAAATTGCAGGGCTTAGAGATTATAAAAGAGATAAAGATGGCAAAGCCGTCAAAACAGCTATCAATGAACAAATGTTAGCCGATCTTGCAACAGCAGGCGATGGTGATTATTTTAATATTTCTGATGGTGAAAAAATTATCACCGCACTTCAAGAGCGTATTGAAAAAATTGAAAAACGAGAATTTGAAACCCGTTCATTTACCGAATACGAAAGTTACTTCCAATGGTTTATTGCATTAGCATTGTTATTTATCATTGGAGAATTTTTTCTTTCTTATCGTAAGAATAGTTATTTGAAAGGGAAGGATATGTTTACCCCCAACCCCTAAAGAAGAGAAAAAACGCGCGACATCTTTTTTGAATATCGAACAATAGAACAAGGAACAAAGAAGTGAGAAGTTTGACGAATACTTTTGAAGGGTAGAATCAAGGTTATTCGACAAAACTTCTCAAATCCTTGTTCCTTGTTCTATTGTTCGATATTCAAAAAGACTTCTGTTGATGACATTCTTTTTTAGAAAAACTGACGCAACTTTAGATCAGTAGTTTGAATACCTGCCCTAAAGGAAAAATTTATGATTCGCAGTATGCCAATGCAATTAATTTCAAATAAAATTTCATTTATGAATCTATCATATAACATACATTTTTTTTCATGTGCGACAGCACATAAAAAAAAGGCTCCCCTTTAGGGGCTGGGGGTTTATGACCGACTATCATCTAAATAGAGCGCACCAATTATATAAATTAAATCGCTACGAACAATGTTATCAAGAAGCGCAAAAAGCACTTCAATATGATATAGAAAATGAGCGAGTCTATTTTTTAATGTTACTATCTCTCATCAATTTGAAGAAATATGATGAAGCAGAAACACTCGGTCAAACTGCCCTCTCCTACTCACCTGATTCTGATGAATTACTTTTTACAATGGGTGTACTTTACAATAATAAAGACGATTATCCCAAAGCAAGAAAACACCTCGAAGCTGCCATTCAAATTAATCCAGAAAACAGTCAATATTTTTTTCATCTCGCCAAAAGTCATTTGGGATTTAATCAAATAAAAATTGCAAAACGATTGTTAGATCGTAGTCTTTATTTAAATCCAAATAATGAATCTGCTCTGCAATTATTAAGTTTGATTGAACAAGAAACAGCCTCATCAGAAGATGCCTTAAGAACTGCCGACAAAGCACTTCAACTATCTCCTGAAGATGCATATGCTCATTTTGTAAAAGCATCACTTCATTGGAAAAATAAAGATTTCCCGAATGCAGAAGCACATCTAAAAACTGCGGTAGAATTAGATCCACAAAATGAAGAGATACTTGCACTTTGGTTTGAATCTCGAACTCGCAATCTTTCCCCTTGGAATACTTTTATTAATTTTTTAATGGGAAAAAATAGAGACCTCCTTAGACCAACTTTGATTCTAGGCTTTGTCACTTTTTTACCGAGTGTACTAATTTCAAATGAACAACCACCCTCTTTAATCATTTGGATTATTATTGGTTTATTGATGATACCTATTTTAGTTTTTTGGTGGGTACGCCCATTTTTAAAATTTCGTTTTCTAAATAAAAAAATTAATCAAGTATATTTTGAAATGGCAAATCCTTCTTTACCCTTTGAATTGTTAGCTAGTTTAAATATTTTATCCTCAGTTATTTATTGGATTTCTGGAAATGGATTGTTCTTTGGTATTGCATTTTTGAGTACCTTGTTAGGAGGCGGAATCGCACAATGGGAAAATATAGAATCTATCTATCCCGTTTATAATAAACCATTGCGAATCGGATTAGTCATGATTACAGCAGTAGTAGGATTAGCATCATTGCTTTATTTATTGAACAAAATGTCATTATGATTTTTTTACCACAAAAGGGAACAAAAGATTTTTACATGAATTTTTGATTAATAAATGTATCATAACTCTATGTGAAAATCTTTTGTTCTCTTTTGTGATAAAAAAAAAAATTACGAAATTTGTAGTGCTTGAAAACAATAGACTTGTTACCCTTTAAAAAATAAATCAGTTTATGAAAAAAATTATTTTCACTTTCATCTTAATTTTCATAGGACAATTGACATTTTCCCAATCGGCACATAAATCATTACGGGAAGGGAATAGTGCCTATTTAGAAGAAGATTATGCCGCTGCTGCTGAAAATTATTATAAAGCATTGGAAGATGATCCTTCGAATATCAAAGGAAAATTTAATCTAGGAAATGCCACTTATAAAACTGATGGATATGATGAGGCTATTCAACATTTTTCTGCGGCGGCAGAATTAGCCAAAGACGATCAAATAAAATCTAATGCTTATTATAATTTAGGAAATGCTCATTTTCAAAAAGCACAAGCAGAGCAAGGAAAAGGTTTGGATAAAAGTATAGAAGCCTATAAGAATTCGCTTCGCTTGAATCCAAATGACGCGGACACTAAAAAGAATTTAGCATTGACTCAACGGTTGCTCCAACGTCAGCAACAACAGCAACAAAAACAGCAGCAACAAGAAAATCAAGAAGATCAGGAGCAACAAGAAAAAGAGCAACAAGAACAGCAGCAGCAACAACAAAATCAATCTCAAGAAAATCAAGAGCAACAGGAACAACAACCTCAACAACAAGAGGCTGCTAAAGACCTCAATAAAGAGGAAGCTATGGAGTTACTCAAAATCATGGATGATGAAGAAAAGAAAGTTCAAGAGAAATTAAGAAAAGCTAAAGGGAATGGAAATAAACCCGAAAAGGATTGGTAAATTTGTTAATGAGAGGACAGAGGTGAGATCGTTCGCTGCGCTCTATCAGAGGACAGACTACGATTATTCGTTTTCTACGATCTTTCTTAGTCTGACCTCTGACAGAGTGCAAAGCGAATGGTCTCTCCTCTGTCTTCTCATTGACCTCTGACAGAGAGCGCAGCGAACGTTCTCACCTCTGACCTCTATTTTTAAAAAAAAATATAAAAATTTGAACGATGAAAAATTTAATTAACCTAAGTTGTTTTTTAATGCTTTTTGTTTTTCAGGCAGAAGCCGAAACTACTTATGAGGAACCTCAATTTTCAGTTACGGTAAGTAACGCTTCCGTTCTTTTGGGAAATTATATTGAAGTTACTTTTACTTTAAAAAACTCAAGTGGAAGTCAATTTGAAGCTCCGAAGTTTGAAGGGTTTGATATTGTAGGAGGCCCTAATCAGTCGAGTAGTTTTAGTATGATGAATGGTGTGACCACTCAAAGTATTTCCTATACCTACTATATCAAACCTAAAGAGATTGGTAACCTCTATGTTGAACCTGCGTTTATTGATGCTGATGGAACAACATTGGAAACTCAACCTATTGAAATTGTTGTGCTAGATAATCCTGATGGAATTATTGAAAAACCACAACGTAGATCTCAACCACAAATGGATATGTTTCAATTTCCATCTGATGACTTTTTCAATTTCCCTGACATGGATGAGTTTTTTAAAATACCAGGAATAGAACAAATCCCAAGAGGAAATAATCAAGAGGAGAAAAAAGAAAAGTCAAAAAAACCAAAGAAAAAAAGAAAAGTTTATAAAATTTAGTTGTAGCTGCCGGGCTTTAGCCCGCAGAAAAAAATTCTAAATAGCATTTATTTATACTGATAAAAATGGACGCAAGTCATAAGGTGACTATCAACACTCAAATCGCAACGTATTGAAACCATTATATTTTATATTTTTTCTTATCATCTTTCCAATATTACTTCTAGGACAAGAAGTAACTTTCACCGCTACACCTGATGTTCAGAGAATAATTGAAGATGAATATTTTACGGTAACCTATTCCATCACAAACGGCAACTGGACACAATTCACTCCACCACAAGTTCGAGGATTGGTACAGGCAGGCAATCCTTCTCAACAAAGTTCCACAAGTATAATCAATGGAAAAGCAACTAGATCAAGATCATTAGTTTATAATTATAAAACTAAGAAGGCTGGTAAATATATTTTTAAATCTGCAACTGCCATTGTCAATGGTAAAGAAATGAAAACCAAGCCATTTACAATAGAAGTGGTTAAGGGAAAAAAACCATCTGGAAATGAGGAACAGAATATTGAAGGTCAGTTTTATATTCGAGTCGAACCGAGTACTACGGAAGCAAGAATTGGACAACAGATTACGGTGGATTATAAACTCTATACAAAGATTGGAATTGAAAGTTATGATATGGGGGAAGATCCAGATTACAAAGGATTTTATGCCCAAGACATTCGAAGGTTTAGCTACCGTACTACACGCGAAGAAATGAATGGAGAAATGTACACTACAAAAATTTTCAAACGGGTAGCACTTTACCCTCAACAAGCAGGATTGCTAACTATTGAACCATTGAGTCTTCGTCTTGGAGTGAGTCAACAGACTTCAGGAAGACGTCGAAGTTTCTTTTTTAATGAGGTAAAATATATTCCTTATGTGGTAGACTCTGTTCAAATAAATGTCAAGCCTTTCCCTACTGACAGTATTCCGCCTAACTTTAGTGGAGCTGTTGGACGATATAAAATGCAAGCAAGTATTGATAAGCGAAATATGTCAACAGATGATGCATTGACGATAACGATGTCTATCGAAGGTAATGGTGATTTAAAAAGAATTCAATCTCCGAAATTGGATTTAGGTGAACAATTCGATGTGTATGATCCAAGTGTCTTAGAGGAAAAATCTTTTGAATTTGAAGGAGAAATTCAAGGTCGTAAAATTTTCGAATATCAAGCCTTACCATTGGAAGCAGGCACTTATGCTATACAACCTAGTTTTACTTATTATAATATCGATAGTTCTAAATTTATCACTTTAGCCGTTGAACCTACAACGCTTAACGTTAAGAAAGGACGAAAAAGAAAAGCTTCTTCAATTGTCAAAAAAGACGAAGAGGCAAAAACGGAATTTTATCCTATCAAAGAGACTACAAGTTTGAGTGAACAGGGGAAATTCTTTTTTGGGTCTCCCCTATTTTGGGTTTTAGCTGCGCTTCCGTTTTTAGTTTTAGGTGGAGCAATTGTTTATCGGAATCAACAAATTAAAAATGGTTCGATTGATTTGACTCTGTTAAAAAGTCAACAAGCGCAAAAAGTAGCTACAGAAAAATTAGCGCAAGCAGAAAGTTTTATGAAGGAAAATAATTCGAAAGGATTTTATGATGAAGTGTCTAAAGCCTCTTTTGGATATGTTTGTGATAAATTAAATATTCCACTTTCTGAACTTTCAAAAGCCAATGTTCAAGAAAAGCTCCAATCTCTCCATGTTACTCAACAATACATTGACGACTTTATAAAAATTATAAAAACTTGTGAAATGGCGTTATTTGCTGGAATGGATAATTCGGCTGCCATGCAAGAGACTTATCAAAATGCAAAAGATGTAATTGTGAATATTGAGCAAGAGCTAATT
>Ga0079203_1001645_pt1 | contig 16006 bp, 9 predicted proteins | sample PorBlaMBantryBay_FD_68602 | JGI IMG/M metagenome (GOLD analysis project Ga0079203, IMG submission 68602) | Marine algae microbial communities from Bantry Bay - Bantry Bay, Ireland | ecosystem: Host-associated > Algae > Red algae > Blade | place: Bantry Bay, Ireland
TCTAAAAAAGATTTTGAATTAGATTTCGATTTGGTAGATGAAGTGGATTATCGAAAATTGACTCAAGAAATGGAACGAGATGTCTTGGATGGTGAATTTGGAAAAGATAAAAGTTCGAAATCGTTGGTAGAAATAATTGAAAGTTACGCTAAAAATTTTAATGTGCCAGTAGCTTAAGTAGTACAACTTTCCAAAGTCGTTTATTAACTGCTCTTAATTGGAGTACTAACGAATTTTGAAATCCGTCTTATTTAAAACTTTTTTTCTCGTATTTGTTTTTTATTGATTTTGGAAATAGAAGTCACTCCCGCAAGCTGCATATTTCTCACTAATTCAGTTTGCAAAATATCCAAAACCATTTCCACTCCAGCTTGCCCATCTGTCGCCAAACCATAAATATAAGGTCGCCCAATTCCAACCGCAGTTGCTCCCAAAGCCAATGCTTTAAAAATATCAGTTCCTCGACGAATGCCTCCGTCGATCAAAATTGGAATGGCTCTGTTGATTGTTTTTGAAATTTCTTCCAAGACTTCAATTGTACTCAAATCACTTTCTAATTGTCGCCCACCATGATTTGAAACAATGATTCCATCAACTTCATAATCTAGCGCAAGTGCAGCATCTTCGGCAGTCATGATACCTTTGAGAATCAGGTTCATGTCGTAATTTTTTCTGAACCAAGGAATAAAATCCCAAGTTAATGTCGCATCAAAATCAGCTCCACCACTTTCAAAATTACCAAGTGTATTTTCTGTTCGCATGTTGCCGGTGAGTATTTCGATATGTTGTTCTCGATTGCCAGGTACAGGTACATCAATGGTCAAAACAATAGTTTTACAATTATTATTTTGCGCTTGATCAAGTAGGCGAGTGGTCGTCGTTTGGTCAGAAGTGGTGTACAATTGGAACCAAGGTGGCGTGTTAACTGCATGGCAAATTTCAGTAAATGATTTGCTTGTCACCGTCGAAGCAATGGATAAAATATTTTTTAAGGCAGCAACTTTGACCGCTGGAATTTCTCCATCCTTATGAAATAATTCTTGAAATCCTACGGGGGCTAAAAAAATCGGACTCGCATATTTTTTTCCAAATAAGGTCATCGAAGTATCCACATTTGTCACGTCAACTAATCTTCGAGGGCGAATTTGGAAATGTTGGTAGGCTTCGATATTTCGATTAAAAGTTCTTAAATCATCGGCACCGCCAACCAGATAGTCGAAGGCATGTTGGGTTAAATTTTCTTTGGAGGCATTTTTAAAATCCCAGATGTTTTGGAAATGATTCATGATTTGTGTTTTTGAAATATCTAATGTATTAACATTAGTTAATTTTTTTACAAAAAAGATAAAACCTTCTTTTAATTGATTTATTAAAATTAATTTTAATAGGCGTAGGGGCAAGTTTTGTTTTTGTCGTCATAAGTTCATGTTCACAATTATTCATAAGTTATTTTGAGCTTATTTTTTTATCAGATAAAATAAAAAAACGTAGATATAGCCTGTGTTACATCGAGGATTTTTTATGAAATATGATTAAAAAAGAATCCAAAATAACTATGAATAATTGTGAACATGAACTTAGTTGTAGAAGAACACTAATTAAAATAGAGCACCTACATTTCAATCCATTTCAAAGATAATTTATACCTCGTAGTCGAAAAATTGTTTTTATCTCTTTTTAGAAAAACTATTTTACGATAATACTTTTAAGAAACTTTGTCTATTTAAAATTTCTAAAACCAATTTCTAATGAAAAAAATATACTTATTCCTTACCCTTTTCTTTTTTACTGTTCAAAATTCTACCGCTCAATTAAGTTTGGAAGTGTATGATATTTTCCAAAACAAATGTATGTCTTGCCATAGCAATGCAAATCAGCAAGGTGGTTTAGATTTAGAAGGTACAGGTGCCAATGTTGCGTTAAAGGCAGTTAATGTGTACAACAATCTTGTTGGGAAAACGCCGAATACCAATGCTCATGCCATTGCAGAAGGTTACGAATATATTTATAAAGGTCGTCCAGATTTGAGTTATTTATTTCGAAAAATAAATGGAACGCTAGAACCAACTATCGAATTAGATACAAGTGTCGAAGGCGATCAAATGCCACTTAATCAAGCTCAATTAACTGATGTCGAAAAAGAATTAATTCGTCAATGGATTCTTCTTGGTGCGCCTGCACAAAATAGTGATGCACAATTGGCAACTGCTTATGTTGACCAAATTCCTCAATTAGTTAACGAATATTATAATGGAAATGGAGTAGCTAGTTTTCCAAGTGGAGCGCCTCCTGCACCAGATCCATCGGAAGGATTTCAAGTAAAAATGGGACCATTTTATTTGAATCCTGCTGGACAGAATTTTTCAGAAATGGAGTTGTTTCAAAAGTATGCTTTAGATCTTCCAGCGGATGTGGATGTGGATCGAATCGATATGAAAATTTCATCCTCGTCGCATCACTTTATTATTTATAATTTTCCAACGCCATTTGCTTCCAATAATATTGATCCAGGATTTAGAGCTGATCCAGATCATAGTGCGATTAGTTTGACCACGGCAGTTCAAGAAGCAACTGATTTGGTTTTGCCAGCAGGAACTGCGTTCGTTTGGGACAATGATCTGGTATTAGATTTGAATTCACATTACATCAATTATGATGCTTCGAATACTTATCAAGCAGAAGTTTATTTTAATGTATATACTCAGCCTGCTGGAACGGCAGTTCAAGAAATGAAAACAGACTTGCGTTTGAAAGATGATATTTTTATTCCAAATAATGGGAATCAATATGATTTTGATAAATCGGAAACTAGTGCGGGAACTCGCTATGTTTGGGGTCTCATGGGACATACGCATCAATGGGGAACTGACTATAAAATGTACCTCCGAAATCTCGATGGGAGCAAAGGGGAATTGATTTATGATGCGTCTTGCTCATTGGATGGTGCGCCTGGGTGTGTTTCGCCATTTTTTGATTATCAGCATATTCCAATTTTATATTTTGATAATTTATATGCTTTACCAATGAATCCAGGTTTTATTCATTCGGCAAGTTATGTGAATAATGGACCGAATAATGTTTGGTTTGGACCAACATCTGATGATGAAATGATGGTCATGGTGATGATGTACACAACAGATACAACTGGGCTAAATTTGTCCACGAGTTTAGAAAATATAGAAGAGTTCAAACAGGAAGTGCAAGTATTTCCAAATCCTATGTATGAGGAAGCAACGGTAGTCTTACCCGAAGGAATGACTGATGTTCGGTTTTCTCTTTTCAATGCAACAGGACAAGAAGTGAGACGAATGGAAAATATTTATAACGCTTACGCTAATACATTTACATTTCAAAAAAATAATCTTCCACGAGGGATTTATTTTTTCCGAGTAGAAGATGAAAGTGGGAAATATGCTACGGGGAAAATCTCGATTGAATAAGAGGAGTCAGATGTGAGGTCATTCGCCTGTGGCGAATTGTCAGGAGTCAGGGGCTGAGTGTTATTCCCATAATTTGATTTATTATTTTTCAAAAAATCTGGGAGAAACAAAAAGCACCTGACTCCTGACCGAGAGCGCAGCGACCAGCCTCACTCCTGACGTCTATTTATAAAAAAGGAAAGAACCAATTCATTAGATGAGTTGGTTCTTTTTTTGAGACTGATATGTTGTATTGATATGGGAAATAAATAGTTAAGTGTACATTTTAATTTTACTGTGAACCTTGACGAACACTAATGTTATTCGATAGTTCTTTTTGAAAAGCTGCCTTTGGAAAATCTTCATAATTATTATAAAGTTTGACCATGGAGTCAATGGATAAATCAGGCGAATGTTTTTTGAGTAATAATAATTTTTCAATAGTGTCTTCGCATTCTCGAATGACTCTATTGGCTTGTTGATTCTGTTGGGTAACTCTTTTGTAAAAACCGATAGCTTCTTTAAGCGTAGGCGAAATGTTTTCTTCATTGACAATTGTCTCTTTGTTGAGCGTCAATCGAAGTTCTAGTGTTAATAGTGTGTCGCCTATCTTTAAAAGAATACCCTTCTTCAAATTTTCAATCATACTGGGGGTAGTTTTGCCTTAAAATTCTTTCGATTAATTTAATCATCGAAAGGTGAAAAAATCGTGTGACAGGCCATCCTTTTTTTTTAATAAAAGTAGAAAACCTGACTTTTATCAAATCAAGCTTTCTCTTTTACTTTTTAGAACAAACGGTTTTGGAATGGCTCTTTTTAGTCTAAGAACTCTTTTTTTGAAATAGTGTTTAGAAAGAAAACTTTCTTTAATGTGTGAAGGGATTACTTCGTTGTAGTGTATCGGAAAGGTAAAATTGCAGCGCAGTTTTTTTTTATAAAAAAAACGATTTTTGTGACAATTATAATAGGAGGGAAATGAAGTTTGAAATGTGATGTTGATTAAAATGAAGAGTGTAAAAAACTAATAACCAACTAGTTGTGTGGCTAGTTGGTTATTAGTTCGTTTTATTTTTAGCGAAAAATTAGACTTTATTTCTTTTAAAAGTGACTAAAACTTGCTTCGAAGCAGGTGTATAACTTCTGCGTGCGTATTGATTTATTGGCACTAAAACATTTGCTTCTGGAAAATAAGTTGCCATACATTTTTGAGGTATATCATATTCGACGATCATAAAATGAGGAGCAAATCTTTCGATTCCTTCGTGATGATTATATAAATCAATAAAGTCTCCTGCCTTCAAATTTGCTTCAGCAATATCTTCTGAATTCATCATCACAATTCGGCGACCATTATAAATACCACGATAGCGATCATTCAATCCATAAATAGTCGTATTGAATTGATCGTGGGTACGAATAGTCATCATGATAAATTCACCATTTTTTAAATCATGTTTTGGAACTGGATTGTTGGTGAAATTTGCTTTACCCGTTGTGGTTTTAAAATTTCCCTCCCGTGCGCCATTCGGCAAATAAAATCCTCCATCATTTCTTACTCTTCGATTGTAATCTTCAAAACCTGGAATTGTATTTTGAATCGCTTCTCGAATGCGATCATAATCTTCGATTAAATGATTCCAGTTGGTCTTAGAATTTTTTAAAGTCGCTTCGGCAAGTTTTGCAACAATAGCTGGTTCACTCAATAAATGTTTGGATGCAGGAGTCAAACTTCCACGGGAAGCATGTACGATTCCCATAGAATTTTCAACGCTTACAAATTGCTTTTGGTCATTTTGTACATCCAATTCTGTTCTTCCGAGGCAAGGCAAAATGAGGGCAGTTTTTCCAGTAATCAAATGACTACGATTGAGCTTCGTGGAAACTTGAACCGTCATTTTACAATGCTGCAAAGCCTTGGCAGTAAATTCTGTGTCGGGAGTGGCAGAAAGAAAATTTCCTCCCATTGCAAAAAATATTTTCGCTTTTCCTTCCGCCATCGCTTTGATAGACTCGACGGTATCGAAGCCATGTTCTCGTGGTGGTTCAAATTGGAAATTCTCTTTTAGTTTATCCAAAAAAGCAGGTTGTGGTTTTTCCCAAATCCCCATCGTTCGATCACCTTGCACATTACTATGTCCTCTGACGGGACAAGTTCCTGCTCCAGGTTTTCCAATGCTACCTTTTAATAACAATAGATTTACAACTTCTTGAATATTGTCAACACCGTTTTCATGTTGCGTCAAACCCATCGCCCAACAGACAATGAGTTTTTTATTTTCCATAATTAATTTCGTTGCTTGCTGAATTTGGGCAATACTAATGCCACAATCTTTTGCTAGCGTTGCTACATTTGCTTTTTTTAATTCTTCAATAAAGTTGTCAAAGCCATGTGTATTTTGATTGATAAAATCATGATCGAAAACTGTCCCCGGTTTTTTCTCTTCTTCATCAAGTAATAATTTCATGATTGCTTTGAGCAGCGCCACATCGCCATTGATATTTACTTGCAAAAATAAATCAGTCAATTGAGTTCCACTTCCAATCCAACCTGATACGTTTTGAGGATTTTTAAATTTAATTAAACCCGTTTCTGGCAAAGGATTGATGGTGATAATTTTTGCGCCATTTTGTTTTGCTTTTTGCAAAGCAGAAAGCATTCGAGGATGATTGGTTCCAGGGTTTTGTCCGATGACGATAATTAAATCAGTTATGTAAAAATCCTCCAATCGTACACTTCCTTTTCCAATTCCGACTGTCTCCGAAAGTGCGACTCCGCTTGATTCATGACACATATTGGAGCAGTCAGGCATGTTGTTCGTTCCGAACTCTCGAACGAATAATTGATATAAAAAAGCAGCTTCATTGCTCGTCCGACCACTCGTGTAAAAGATGGCCTCATCCGGGGAATCTAATTGATTTAATGCTGAGCCAATGTGGGCAAAAGCATCATCCCAGCTGATCTCTTCATAGTGTGAATTTCCTTTTCGTAGGATCATTGGCTGAGTCAATCGACCACTTTTGCCTAATTGAAAATCAGACCATTGAGATAATTCTGCGATGCTATTTTTTTTGAAAAAATCGGGAGTGATTCGTTTGCTCGTTGCTTCTTCTGCAATTGCTTTTGCTCCGTTTTCGCAAAATTCTCCGATGTTAGATCGATGGTCGTCAGGGTCAGGCCAGGCGCAACCAGGGCAATCGAAACCATCCATTTGGTTGATGGAAAAAACTGTTTTGACGCAGTTGCCAACTGTCATTTCTCCTAGCAAATGTTTGAAGGATGAAACGACTGCGGGGATTCCAGCGGCGGTAGTTTTAGTTTCGCCAATGTTTATTTTTTTCTCTTCGATGGGAGGAGTTGGGGAGATTGGTTTTTTCATAATTTTTTTTTTGAAAAATGAAAAATGAATAAGGAATATCCAATGAGGAAGTTTTACGAAACTTCTCATAGGAAGTACAGTAGTATTGTCAAAGTTGGACATTGGACATTCCTTGTTCGATATTGGATATTCATTAAGTTTTCGGATGCGGAAACGAATCACTTTCATCCTCATTAATTCTTACATGCATACATTTAAAATCTTTTTCTACTAAAATTCTAACTTGATCATTTTCAGTAGTTGCGTCCAAATGTTCCATGCCGACGAGCTGAGATTCTACCCACAACTTACCTAATTCTGCTGGGACAAAAATTGTAATGGTGTCACCTGCAAATTTGCTTTTTAATTTTTTTACTTCAGCTGATTCTAGTACGTAAGTAAGTTGACCTCCACCAGTTGCTCCAAACTGAATGCTATCTTCCACTCGTCCTTTTTCTTCAAATACTTTTACGTCCTGTTGACTCAATCGCAATCGGATTGAGTTCCCTCTAATTCGTAATTTCATATGTGTGTGTTTGTTTTGTTCAAAGTTATGAAAATAAAATGTAACTGTTTAGTGTACCTCATCCTCAGTCCTTCTCCCAAAAGGAGAAGAACCGAGGATGAGGTTACAATAAAATTTATTGTAAAACAGTTAGGAAATAGAAATCCCAAATTTTCAAATTGAAAATTTGGGATTTCTGTTGAATTTTATCTTTCCAAAACAAAAATTATCGCTGTATCGTCACTCGCTTCGTCATCATTTGCTCCTCCGTTCTCACTTGTACAAAGTAAATTCCATTAGCAAAATGACTCGTTTGCATTGAAATTAAATCTTGAGAATTTTTCACCATTCTCTCTGCCAATAATTTTCCTTGTACGCTAAAAATGCGAACAATGATTTCTTCATTAACTGGTTTAGTAAAACCAATATTGATTAAATCATTTGCAGGATTTGGGAAAATAGAAATTTCATTTTGATCCAAAATATCTTCCGTCGCAATCATCACATCTGGATCGATAAGAATATTGAATTGAGGAGTGGCAATCAATCCACCTTCACTATCGTCCACCACAAAGGTGAAACTATCTTCCGTCGAAGCACCTCCATCATGAGTGTATAAAATATTTCCAGCACTTGATGAATTTTGAGTGAATTTATCACCTACTTGTAGTTCATTATTGATGAAAAATAATTGTCCATTTTGAGGAAGTGTAACAATCGTGTAAGTGATATCTTCTGGGCCATTATTTGGATCTTGCGTCAATAAAAAATCGGAATCAATCGGTCGAGTGAATCCAGGAGGAAGTGGCATGGTTTCATTTTTAACTAAAGCTGGTGGACTCAAGTTAGCTTCAGAACAAATCTGTAAAGACCATTCATTTAATTTTCCACCATTCCCTGCGGTGTTCGTTACTTCGACTTGAAGTTTCCATTCTCCAAGAGAGCTGGTACCATTAAATGTGCTTAAAAAATTATTTTCCAATAGATAACTAAGCCCCGTATTCACAGGACAATCTGAACCAATAGGAAGGGCAGCTTCATCATCCATTCCAAAATCAAAAGTAGTTCCTTGGCAAAGAATAGATGAAAATAATTTGACAGAAGTTCCATCAGGACCAACTAAAGACATATCAATATCTTTGAAAGCAGCATGATTTCCTTTGATGTCAATGATATTCAAATCATTGATTAATCCATCAACTGGAACATTGATGACCGATTCAATAGTTGGCAATCCATTACTAGGAATGGTAATCGGGCCGTCTGTACTGACAGTCGTTGAACATGATAATGATTTAACGGCAAATGCATTTATAGCAGTAGTCCAATCTCCTGAGGAACATTCGTTTTGAGGTATAATTCTCCAAAAGTAAATCCCTCCAATATCTAGTTGAGTAGTTGCTTGATAACTTGCTCCAGTTACCACAGCGGTCTCCACTATTGAACTAGGAGCGAAAGATGGATCGCTAGAAATTTCTATGATATAATTATCTGCAGCTAAACCTTCCACCCATGTATAGTTAGGTATTTCAGAAATACCTTCCATTCCATTCGATGGTTCGAGAATAGACACATCTGAAAAATTCGTTGATTGAGCTTCATAAACTAAATCTTGAAAAATGGTGTCCACACCTGGAACAAAAGCCATCACCTGAAAAGGAAATGTACCAAAAGAAGAAGTTGTATTTGGAAGGTTGATCGTCAAGGTGGCAGATTCCGAAGGAAGAATTGGATTAGCACTAAATTCTACCATTGCATCAGTTGGCAGGCCAGTCACTTCAACTTGAATCAAACTATCATATCCTAACAATGATTGAGTATTAATATTGAAGACTGGTGACTCAGGTAAACATACTTTTTGAAAGTAAGGACCAATTTCAAAAGTAAAACCAGGAGTCGTTGGTGCTTCGATTTTAAAATTCGCATTTGAAATATCAAAAAAGATATTGTCTGCTGCTTCAATTTTTACTCTAGCCAATCCAGTAATTTCATTAGGAATAACTACAGTATAACTTCCTGTGTTTGGAACATTTTGCGCTAAAGAAATAGGATACTCATATCCTCCATTAGTTGATAACAATATATTTACAAATTGACAATTGACGTGTGCTGAATCAGTATTGGCTACATCCCAAGTTACTTCTACATATTCGCCGACTTCAAATGTTTGATTAACATTAGGGTGCATCACTAAAAATGGCCCAGCAGTTTCTACTGACTCAAAAGCAATCTCATCCCAAACTGTTCCGCCGCCACCCCATTTGTTATCTCTAACAGTACATCTAAACGTCAAGTCTCGAGCATAAGTTGGCAATACCTCTGTGATCGAATTTTGATTGTTGACGATAGTTGCTATTCTTGGAAAAATACGAGTTGGATTTTCCGTAGGGATATAAGTTCTAAAAGCGGGAGCATTTCCAATCGGACTTCCCAAAGGACTAATTGGTCCCAAATCATACTGTTCAAAACAATAAGTCAACGTATCATCTGGATTAATATCACTTGCAACAGCAGTCAATTGAAACGGCGTACTAATTGGAATTTTTAATCCATCGCCAAAAGGTATTTCTACATCAGGATCGAAATTATCAGTAGGCAAAACCATCGCACATGTTCCTCCTCCTTGTCGGCTATAATTGTGAATAGATTCAATAGAGTTGACATGTAAATAATCATCTCCAAAATTCTGAACATTATTAGCTCCACATGCTCCGACATAAGACATAATGGTTGAGCCACTTCCAGGTTCGTAGGCATTCCCTTCGCTAAGTTGGTCATTTCCATCAGGATCAGTTCCATTCCAAAAAGGCGTACAGTTACTCCAAGGGTGAGCAGCACTTAATTGATGTCCTACCTCATGTGATAAAGTTCCTAGATAAAAATTATCACTTGGATTATTATTACAAGAAATTCCTCGAGCCTTATTACCATCATTACAAACATTTCCTCCTGATACACCTCCAATACCAATACCACCTAACTGGCAAGGGAAAGTCTTAAAGAGGTGTCCAATATCATAGTTTTCAATACCGATTGTATTATTGATGGCAAATACACTTTGAGAAAAAGTTCCAGTAACTATTACATTGCCATTGGCATCTGTTACATCGTTTATCTCATTACCTACATAAGGATCGGTAGCTGGATCTAAAAATATGAGTTCATCATTATTGTCAACCAATTGAAAACGAACTCCTGTCTCTTTTTCAAAAATAAAATTCAATCGACTGATGGCATAAACTAATTCTGCCATGACGGCATCTACCGTTCCTCCTAGGTTCGCTGAAAATTCTCCAGAAGTAGCTAAAGCCATCCGATAAGTTCTTAACTCTACGGCGTTGCCCGCAGTTGTAGTTCCTTCAGGAGTTGGAGTTGTATTAGGATCTTTGTTTTGGAAAGGGCTATTGGGTCCACCATCATTATCTTTAAGTGGTTGTTTAGCATTTAAAATTTCCAATGGATTATGATCGGCATGAGCTGCATTCAAAATTGCTTCTTCTTCCGCATTCGGCAAGCGATATTTTTTATAATAAGAAAGGTAGTTATTGTTGTTGCCTTCCAAATATGGATCAATAAAAATCACTCCATCAGGCGAACCAATCATCGCACGAAATCCTTTGGCAGCAATTTCAAAACGTACTTGCAGTAATTTATTGTCCACTCCATATCCTGCATAAGATTTTATGTTGGGATATTTTGCTGCCAAAGCAGGAGACATTACGGAAGACTCGACCACTTGAAAAGTCATATCATCTCCATTGGGCATTGGCAAAACTATATGCTTTGGATTATGCTTAGCAGCAAACGTGAATTCCACAGGAGCATTAGTTAAGCTTGATTTTAGTTCATCAAGATCCAAGGCTAATGTTCTATAATTTTCAGGAACGATTTTACGCTCTTGATTGGTTGGAATAAGAATATTTGCTTCATTGGCATCAAACCAATGGTCTGCAATATTTTGAGAAAAGAGATTTGAAAATACCAAGCAGGCGCAAAAAAATAGTATAAATTTTTTCATCTAGATTGTATTTTTTTTGTTGAAAAAATGAGGGGTGGTTTTTTGAGAGAAATTTTTTATAACTGTAAAAATACTTTCTCCTTTTTGATAAAAAAAATGAGAAATGGGGAAATGTCGGTAGTTTGATTAAACTGTTAAACTGTTTTGGCTTCGCAACTGTTAAACTGTTTTGACGAAAAAGCGTAACAGTCAAAACAGTCAAGCTCACTCCTTCACTTGCAGATTCAAAATGTTACCCATCTGATAACAAGTTCTACAGCGAGGTTCATATCGATCTTTTTCTCCCAAAACAACAGTTCCTGTTTCATCACTTAACCGATAAGAATGAGTGGCAAGATTTCCACAATGTTGACAAATTGCATGTACTTTAGTGATGTATTCAGCAACTGCCAAGAGGTGAGGCATTGGGCCAAAAGGTTTTCCTTTATAATCCATATCCAAACCTGCCACGATTACTCGAATTCCTTTCAAGGCTAATTTTTCACAAACTTCAGTTAACTCAGCATCAAAGAATTGTGCTTCGTCAATTCCGACTACCGTTATGCCATCCGCCAAATCTAAAATTTTGGAAGAATGTTCGACAGGAGTTGCTAAAATAGAATTGGAATCATGTGAAACGACATTTTTTAAATCATATCGAGTATCAGTTCCTGGCTTAAAAATTTCTACTTTTTGGCTAGCAATCTTAGCTCGTTTGAGTCGTCGAATCAATTCTTCTGTTTTTCCAGAAAACATGGAACCGCAGATGACTTCTATCCATCCACTTCTTTGTCCTTTAAAATGAGGTTCTAAAAACATAAAATATGTGTTTGAGTGTATATGTGTTTATGTTTATGTATTTGGCGAAATTGATTTGGGAAATATTTTTATGTGTACAAGTGTTTACTTTTATGTATGTGGAATGTGTGTATAATGAATATTCAAAATGATGGGAAAACATATACACTTACACACATTAAAACATATACACATTAAAACACATTTTTTCCACCAAATTCTTTAATTTTACAAAATTATTGAAATCGCGTTTTGCGAAATTAAAAAGATATACGGTATGAATGTTAAGCAAGCAAAAATTCTTTTAGAAAAAATTAATCGTTTATTCCAAAGCATGACAATGGACGATCATGTTTCTGAAATTGAAAAGGAGTTGATGCGGAATTATGTGAAATCACTTTATGAAGAATTTATGCCTGATGGCGGAGCGAAAGCTGCACCTATTCAAAAAGCAGCTCCCATCAAATTGGCTCCACCGGTGAGAGAAACCCCAAAGGTGGTAGCACCTCCTGTGAGAGTTGAGCGTGTTGTAGAAACTCCACCGCCACCACCAAGAGTGGAAGTTGTACCAAAGGTAGTTCCAACTCCGAGACCTGAACTTGCTCCAAGACCTGAGCCTGCACCTCGACCAACAGCAATTGAAACACCAAAGATAGAAAGGAAAGCGCCACCTGTAAGAGTTGCTCCGTCGCCGCCTGCACCTCAACCGATGAAGGCAAAAATAAGCGAAGAACATGAAGATCTTTTCGAGTTCAAGGAAGCAACAGATTTGTCAGAAAGATTAAGTCAAAGTCCGATTAAAGATTTGAATAAAGCGATGGGAATCAATGAAAGAATTTTGACGACCAATGAATTATTTGATGGAAATGGCGATGCATTAAAAGATGCTTTATCGACGATTAATAGATTAAGTAATTTTGATGAGGCAAAAGATTACTTGGCTAATATTGCTGAAATATATGAATGGGCTTCGAAGAAGAAAAAGAAAAAGGCGAAAGATTTTGTAAAATTGGTTCGCCGAAGATTTGTTTAAAATAGACCGCTGTGCTGACAGAGGACAGATCGTGCGCTGCGATCTGTTCTCTGTCAGCGCAGCGGTCTAATTACCTAAAAAAAGAAATATTGAATCCCGAAGAAGAAAAAAATCGTTTTATTGAAAGTTTGCAATTACCTGTGGTGTTAATTTTAATCATGTTGGTAATTCATATTCTTCGTCAACCCTTTATTAAAGAGTATTTAGATTTTGGCTTAATCTATTGGGGTATTTTTCCACGAAAATTTTATGGGTTAAAAGGAATATTGGCTGCTCCATTGATACATGGAAGTTGGAAACATTTATTTTCGAATGCAGTTCCATTTTTGAGTTTGTTGAGTGTGAGTATGTATTTTTATCGAATTGTGGCGGTGCGAGGATTGGTGATGATTTGGATATTGACAGGTGGAGCAGTTTGGTTGCTGGGTAATTTTTTTGATAATGAGGTAGGTAATTTTTCACATATTGGAGCGAGTGGAGTAGTTTATGGATTGGTGGCATTTGTATTTTGGAATGGTGTATTTGTCAAAAGTAGAGAGTCGATAGTTTTGGCTTTGGCGGTGTTGGTTTTGTATGGAGGAATGTTTGCGGGCATCTTACCAGACCAACCGGGGATTTCTTGGGAGAGTCATTTGTTTGGTGGATTGATCGGAATTTTTACGGCTTATTTTTATAAAAATGATTTGTTGGAGGAAGTGGAACGATTGAAAAAGTTGGAAGAGCCACGAACTTGGGGGGAAGAATTTGAAGCGCAAAATGGAACTGGGCCATATTTTTTGCCGAGGGATATTTTTGAAAAAACTAAGGAGGAAAGGAGACGAGAGGAACAAATGGGCAGAGATAATTATTACGATGATATAAGTTGAAAAATATTTTTTCCGAAAAAAAAGAAAAGCCAAAGTGAATTCAAAATATCACTTTGGCTTTTTTTATGATTTTATTTTCGAGAAATATTATGCTAAATCCTTAATCGCCCGTACAAATCCATTTTGATCATTCTCCTTCATTTTTCTCAACAAAGAAGAAGCATCAGATTTTTGGGAAAAAGTACCCACGACAATTTTATAAACCGTCCGACCTTCCAATTCATTGATACTTACCACGATTGGTTGATCGTATTTCTTTTGCAATTTTTCTGCTTGAATTAAGACATTTCCATATTCCGCAAATGCGCCAATCTGCACACCATAACCTTCTGGTGCTTGTCGCTTCACATTGAATTGAAAAATACCTCGACCTTTTTTTACAGGCTCTTCGATGGCTGGGATTGTAGTTCCCAAATTCTCATCTTTATATCGAAGTGACTCTTTGACCGCTTTGTCTGCATTCACTTTTCCAAAACCATATTTGAGGGAATGACCCGAAGAATCATACTCCAAAGGCGAACCAACTTTGTCTGCTGTTTTGATTAAAATTTCTTTTACTTGCTTTGCCGTCAAATCGGGATTTACCGAAAGCATCAAGCCACAAATGCCCGCTACCAAAGGAGTTGCGCTCGAAGTTCCCCCAAAGTGTTTGTACGTTCCAGCGTTGCCTCGTTCCTTGCCATCTCTCCAGAATTTGTACGCACCTGTTTCCCAACTGACTCCTTCATCCCACCAAGCTCGTGCTGCGATAATTGGCCAATCACCATTGGAGGGTGCGCAAACCGTTAGTTCTCTTCCTCTATTTGAATAGCTAGCATGTTCATCTTTACTCGTCGTGGCACCAACTGCAATTACATCAGGATGCGCCGAATAATAATTGACATAATCTTTAGAATCATTTCCTACGGCAAACAAAATAACACAACCCTTTCCACCTCGACCTTTCGTGGCAGCATTTGCTAAAACTTCTTCTTTGACAGCACTCAAAGTGAAAGCAGGATCAGTCGAACCCCAGCTACAACTAATAATATCTGCATTGGTTTTGACGCAATATTCAAACATTTCCTCCGTCGCTTTTAAGGAAAATGAAGTTCCGCTCACGGGCATAAATTTCGCATTGGGTGCCGAGCCAACCATGCCGACTCCATTGGAAGCAGCCAAGGCAACACTTGCGCAAGGTGTGCCATGAGTGAAACGAGGATCGCCATGTTGGATTTGTGTACTCTTCGACCAGAGATCCCAAGGCTTGTAAACTTTCGATTTTAAATCTGGATGAGAAAGGTCAAAACCATTATCTATGATTGCAATCACCACTTCTTTCGAACCTAGATTTCCGATTCGTTTCCAAGCATCCACGACTTTAGAATCGGCATCTTTTTTTAATCGCCAATTGGTGTCAGCAACAAATCCATAGTTTTTCAAATGCCAGAGATGCTCCAATAAATCATCGGCAGGTTCGACAAATTCATATTCATCGACCACAGCATCCATGTCAGGTTCGACGACTCTGATCAATGAAAAATGTTCCAATTCTGCGGCTATTTTCAAAGGATTTTTAGAACGATAAGTTACTTTGGCAACGATAGATTCTTTGTTTCTTCTTCTATCCAATTCCAAATGATATTCATCCAAAACTAACTCTTGTTCTTCCTCACTTACACCTTCATGAAAAGTGATATAAATTTCACCTGTCGGAATTAACATTCGATCACTTCCATCTGCGTAGTAAACATGAGTACCTACTTCGACTTCATCATATGTTCGGACTTGATCTAATTTTTTATCTAAACTTTTTCCATTTTTTTCAAGACTAACGACATTGAATCCGCCAAGGGAATCATAAATAGAAGTTCTGACGAAGCTAGAATTTTTAAAATTTTTATTAGGTTGATTGAATTGAGGTTTTCTTTTTAACCCAACTAATTTTTTGCTTTTAGCAAGTGTCATTTCTCGCTTTCCTATTTTGACTTTGATGTTGCTCATAATTTTATGGTTATGGTAGGTCGGGTTTCCAAACTCGACTAAATGACAA
>Ga0079203_1001694_pt1 | contig 15745 bp, 18 predicted proteins | sample PorBlaMBantryBay_FD_68602 | JGI IMG/M metagenome (GOLD analysis project Ga0079203, IMG submission 68602) | Marine algae microbial communities from Bantry Bay - Bantry Bay, Ireland | ecosystem: Host-associated > Algae > Red algae > Blade | place: Bantry Bay, Ireland
TCCAGTGGCTGATGTAACATTAAGAAGATCGGCTCCACCCCAAAGAAAATACTTTGCCTTATGATTCAGAATCTCGGTCAATTTATCCTTGTCTACGGTAGGATGCATATGACAATATCTTGTGATAATTCTATCCTGACCGAGGTTCAAAAAGAAATTGATCATAGGATGAATGGTGGCATTTAGTGCCTTTGGATACCAATGTTTATGAGCCTCGAAACTATCTGGTTGAACAACTCTATTATTTGCCATGATTCATGCATTATTATTTAATCCCCTTGAGACGTAAAAGTTAGATGAATAGTTTCTAAAAAAGATAAATAATTACAAATAAAATCAATTTTTTTTGAGATAAAAGTAGAAGTATCTGAAAATCAATAAGATAGATTTTCTCCTACTTAAAGCATACTCTCGCCATAATTCCTGTGGGCACCTGAGAGCAGTAAGCCAACCCAGTAAAATCAAAAATTGAGAGATGCGCAGTGATGAAAAAACTTAAATGGTATAACACCATATATATAGCTCATTTCTGGTTGGTGCCTTATAGAAAACTAATCAGAAATAAGTCAAACCCTCTCGCCAAGCCAATCAACCATAGCTTGCAATACCTTATCTCTCTCAAGTTCTCTCGTGATCTCATGTTTATGATCGAGTAGCGGTGTAAAGGTCTTATCAGAAGATGGACTGAGTTTATATAATGACTCACTGCCTTGTATATTAGCTAATGTATCATCTGTACCATGCATGATGAGAAATGGATAATCAAATTTCTCTAATTGTGTCTGTAGCCATTCAGATTGCTTAAGCATCTGATAGCCTGTGACGGCATAGATACCATCGGTGTAGACAAGTGGGTCATTAATATATTTTCTGACGACTTCGGGATCTCTGGATATGGAATTGGGTCTCGCCTTTATGGTCCTTACGGATGGAAATAGACGGCCGATAATACCGGCAAATTTCTGTAAGATCGGAGACATGTCATCTACTGATTTAATAAATGGTCCTGACATGATGACGCCTCTGAATTGTGGTGAAGTCAGTTTTTCTTTGACAAGATATGATAGCATTACGGTGCAGCCCATGCTGTGAGAAAATAGGAAGTATGGCTTGTCGAAGGTTTTAGATAACTCACTGACGATATGCTTGTAGTCGTTAATGTATTCGTCGAAAGTCTTGATGTATGATCTTCTCTTACCCCCAGATTCTCCATGGCTACGCTGGTCAAATGCGTAGAAGTTATATCCAGCATTGTTAAAGAAGCGGGCTTCGTAATCATATCTTCCAGCGTACTCAAATAAGCCATGGCAGAAGATGATATTACCATTAATAGATTCCTTAGATAACCACGTCCGAGTTCTTAGAGTAGTGCCATCATATGAGCTGATAGAATCATTAATCATTATGCAAACATTTTTTTCTCAACTTGCTCACATATGATATGGCCTAAGAGCATATAGGCTTCTTGTATTCTGGCTGTATCAGTAGAGGGAATACAAATAGATATATCAGAAGACTTATGAAAATCAGTTGTGCCCTCACCCGAGATAGTGATGATTTTCATTTTTAATTCTTTGGCTTTCGTGATGGCATTTTTGACATTAGCTGATTGGCCGCTCGTAGATATTGCGATGAAGATATCACCTTCCTGTCCTCTAGCTTCTAATAATCTTGCGTAGACGATTTCGTAAGAATAATCATTAGATATTGCCGTAAGTGCACTGCCGCTATTATGTAATGCGTCTGCGTTAAGCGGTCTTCTATCGATTTTAAATCTTCCACTGAGTTCTGCTGCAAGATGTTCTGAGTCGGCGGCACTTCCTCCATTGCCACAGAATAGAACTTTGTTGTTATTGCGATATGCATTCACAATGATGTCAATAGAAGCATCTGTAGCAGAGATACATTGCTCTGAAGTGAGTACAGCATTGATGCAACTAAGATGTTCTTCTATTCTTTGCTTGATATTCACATTAATGTGGTTTAATCTACCTAAGTTAAATTGATACTTGCTTGATTGGAACTATCTTCCTAAATTACTTCAAAGATAATTCTGTAACAAAGTTATCAAAAAAGCTCTGCCATGATAATTCTTGCTTGATGTCAGAAAAATCATGATTCAGTAATTGAGGATTATCTAAGTGAATATTAATTTGTTCAGCTATAGATTGTGGTGTTGTCTCAGCGATATACCCGATGTTATGTTTCTTAATGAGCTGAGATAGACTTCCTACGTCAGTTACGATGATGTTCTTGTTAAAGTGGAGGGCTATGGGTACGACGCCAGATTGTGTCGCAGTCTTATAAGGTAGTACGATCAGGTCAGCAGCACAGAAGTACTTAGGCACATCATCATTAGGTATATATTTGTTGACCTTGATGATCTTATCCTTGACGCCTTGCGACTCTATAAGATCATTATATTTCTTCTCTGACTCGTAGAACTCACCAGCTATGATGAGTTTGACATTATGGTTTTCTTTAATATGCTTTAGAGCTTCGATGAGTAGGTCGAGACCTTTATATTGTCTTATCAGACCGAAGAATAGTAAGTACTTACACTTAGGGTCTAGATCCAAGTCTCTGATCGCTTTGTGCTGTTCTATAGGTGATCCGTAGTGGTCGTAGATAGGGTGGAAGAGTGTCTTGACAATTTTATCTGGTGCATTCTGTCGGACTTCATTACTTACATTTTCTGATAGACATATAAGGTGATCTGTTCGATTGACTATAAATTTATTGAGTTGCTGATCTCCTATTCTGCTCTCATGGGGCTTGAAGTTATGGACTATCGTTATCCGCTTAGTATCGGGAAGACCTTTCTTAATTCCTCTGAGGATAGTCCCAAATGCCGGAGCCATAAATGGCATCCAATATTGCGTAATAACAACGTCGGGTTTTTCTGCTACGATCTCCTTAGATATCTTAAGCCAGTTAAGTGGATTAGTACTGTAGATACCTCGCTTGATAGATAAGTTAGGTGGAGCATCATCTGTCGTCAGCTGCGTCTTACCTGGAAATAAAAAATTAGGATACTGCTGCGTGAACGTTATCATCTTACACGTCCAATCATTAGATTGGAATGTGCTTGCAAGATTTTCATTAAAAGCTGCTATGCCGCCTCTATATGGATAAGCTGGACCTATAAATATTGCCTTCATTTATTAGTTATATTTTGGTTTTGATGGCTTTCACGTTCTTGATAACTTATGCGATAAGTTCTAATTGAGCTTGTATCACAGGTTACCTGAGCTGATCATATTATTCATGATGCATTACTCATTTCATATTCCCTTATTAAGACCTCTGCTGGAATATTCAATTCTATATTTAGTTTTCTGATCATAGAGAGACTGAGTTTTCTTTTACCGTTTAGTATTTCACTTGTCCTACTTCTTGTACCTAAAATCTTAGATAACTCTGATCTTTTCATATTCATTTGATCCATCCTAAAGAGAATAGCATCAATCGGATGCGGTGGTTCAATTGGATAATTGTTTTTCTCATATTCTTCGATAAGAATACTTAATAATTCCAATTTGTCCGATTCTTTAGAATTTGGTTTGATGTCCAATTGCATAAGCTTGTAGGCTTGATTTAAATAATCTTTGTGTTGTTTTTTATTTTTTATTGGCTTAATCATAGCTTACTTTTTTAGCATCAATTTTATCATATTGTGAATGGCTGCCAATCCAAACAATGAATATTATTTTCAATCTATATTCAATATCAACTATTAATCTGTACTCATTATCTTTGATATTTAACACAACTCGTTTAGAACTAATAATAAAAGCGTTTCGATATTTTACTTTTAACTCAGCCGAATTTTTCCAAACAGATTTTTCTGCTTCTTGTATCCAAGCTTTTAAGGACTGTTCTGACTTTTGGTTTCTTATCCAAAATGTCTTAATCGTACTCGTTGCTATTATTCTCATAACGATAGAAATATATAAAATGTTCCCAATATGGTTGCATTTGTATTTTTACGCAAAACGTAGCTTTCTTTTTTGTTTGAAATTTTTGAGGACAATTGGAAGAGTCATGACAACTATGAGCATATACTTACAATTCCTCCTCTATCGCATAATCATTCCTATCAGGACTTACCCTTGAGATCATCTCTGCTAAGAATCCTGCTATAAATAATTGTACACCGACTATGATCAGAAGCATACCCAAGTAAAATAATGGTCTATTGGCGATTCCGCTTTCTCCCCAAAATAGTTTGACGAAAGTCAAATAAGCTAACATTACACTACCCAAAAATCCAAGAACGGTACCCATGCTACCGAAGAAGTGCATCGGTCGCTTTCCGAATTTGCCTACGAACATGATTGATGCCAGATCGAGATAACCCCTCATAACACGTTCTAATCCAAACTTAGATACGCCATGCTTACGCGGATGATGTGTGACGACTTTCTCACCTATCTTGGCGAATCCTGCTGCCTTAGCTATAACGGGTATGTATCTATGCATCTCGCCATAGACTTCGATATTTTTAACGAGTTCTTTGCGATAAGCTTTAAGACCACAGTTGAAGTCATGCAATTTGATGCCACTTAATTTTCTTGTTGTTGCATTAAATAATCTGGAAGGTACCGTCTTGCCGAGCGGATCATGGCGTTTCTTTTTCCAGCCAGATACAAGATCATAATCATCTTCCATGATCATCCTATAGAGCTCAGGAATCTCCTCAGGAGAATCTTGTAAGTCAGCATCCATGGTGATGATGACATCTCCTTTTACGTTTTGGAATGCCACTTGGAGTGCTGCAGACTTCCCATAATTTCTTCGGAACTTAATACCTCTTACAGAATCATACTTCTGCTTAAGTGCATTAATGATAGACCACGACTTGTCGGTGCTGCCATCATCTATGAAAAGAATTTCATAATCAATAGACATCTTACTGACGACTTTAGCTATCCAGCTGACAAGCTCTTCTAACGACTCTTCCTCATTCAATAATGGTATAACTAAAGATAGATTCATAATAGGCCTAAGACTTGTTCAGTTTTTTATAATTAGGAATGCCGCTATATTTTATGGCGACATTCCTTACTATATTATTTATATGTTACAGTGTTTCTGAAGATAATGGACGATCATTTTTCATGATGAGTCCAGCTATAAGCCCTACAAATAAGCCTAAGAATAATTTCATAATAAGTACAGAACCTGCCATAAATCCTGGAGACATAACTGAGTCCATAATCTTAACAGCCATCTCTTCTCCTTCGCTACCTCCTGCTCCAGCCATAGCTTGTTCTTTAGCTTCTTCTACCATTTCTGGTGCTATGTAACCCGCAAATATAAAAGTCCATATCGCCATTGCGATACCTGCTACTAAGCATATCAATAATCCTTGGGAGATACCATCACCTAATGTGAGGTATCCATTATTATTTGACTTGTAAGCCTTGATGCCCATTACAATAGCACCTATGGATACAATGTAACTTAGTATCGAAGAAATGATGCTTCCTGTAACGTTACCTGTACTTGACATACCTGTGAGATGCATCACTAATCCTATTAATATCAGTATTGCGGCCATGATGCCTCCCCATTTAAATGCATTGTTCATAATTCAGTGTTTTTGTTTTGTAAATTATTAGAGTTTCGTTTTATTATCATTGATAGCATGGCTGAAAATAAAGCACATGGTACAAAGAGTCTTATAATATATTGCGAGACAGAAAATGAAACTGAATATAAGTGTTCAATGTCAAATCTCTCCATCACTTTTTGATATAATTCAGAATTTATCATGCCTTCCATATCTTCCATGCCCTTCAATGCTAATTCATTCATAGTGACCTTTAGAGAAGGATCTATGTAATTAAATAGCATAAATTCGAATGTAGTACATATAAAGGTGCCTATCACAGAGGCAAAGAATAAGTCTTTAAATGCCTTGCCAAAACTAATGAAGCCCTTATTGGCCCTACGAGCATCTGTGCCTGTCTTGAATAAAAGTAACAAAAATGGCATAAAAAGTACGCCTGATTTTAAGTTAATAAAGCTTTGACTATCAGCTAAGTACAATGAGTAGGAGGCAATGATGAATACCACTCCCATAAAAAGACCGTTGTTGATTGCGTTTTTTGTGATCATTAGAACAGAACAAGTTAGCAATATATATGAGTAAGTTTAATATCTTGAGCCAATATTTTGTGTGATATAATCCAACTCTTATGAAACTTACTATAATTCTCGCTTTAGCCTTGATAATTATTTTGACATCTTGTGTCAATGACTCCAAGACGCCTGCTGCCAATACAACGACAAAGCTCAATGAGACTGTTAATAGAGATAATAAACTCTACGCTAATTATACCGATAATCCTATAAATCAGAATCAAATAGATGAGAACGCCTTAATAGATTATGCCATAAGCAAAGGCCTTGATGTCAAGCGAACAGCCTCAGGGATGTACTATGTAATCGAGGAGCAAGGCAAGGGGCAGATTATGGTTAATGGACAACCGTTCCAAGCTCATTACTCCGGCTATTTTCTGGACGGAAAAGTATTCGACTCCAGTTACGAGAGAGGAGAACCTCTAGCGGCGACCGTAGGTGCTATGAATGCTGCTTGGAATGAAGCCTTGAAGACTTTTCCTGTGGGCTCTAAATTAAAGTTGCTTATTCCAAGTCGACTGGGATATGGTGCCAGGGGTTTTCCAGGCTTTGTACCGCCTAACACGCCACTGGTTTTTGATATGCATATTTTGGCTTTAGGAGAGAAGTAGAATATTTCTAACTTTTTTGTGTTTCGCTAAAAGAATATAAAACAAGGGAAATAATATCCCTTGTTTTACAATCTTTTTTAACATGGATTAAGAACCAAAGTATGACTTAAGGTCTGTCCGTTATCGAATTCAACATTGTGCTCAGAAAAGTTACCTCCGTTCTGAATCCTTCTGTTCGATGATTTATAAATTATAATCTTTTTCTGTACTTTTTTGCAGTTATTGCAATCGTCAGTATCATCATCATTCTGATCTAATGAACAACCACCGTCCAGAAATTCAGCATTTGTTTCAACACTTAATTCTGCTCTATCTCTAACCCATTTCGCTTTATTAGCTTTCCACTTGTATGCGTGAGTAAATGCTCCAACTGTAGACCAAGCCCAAGTACCCTGATTAAACCATAGTTTAACACTAATCGCTCGTTGATTATTAGAAGTTGGTAAAAATTCAGCTTCTTGCAAATCTAATGATGAGCAATTGTCTCCTATAGTGACACTAAGTGTTTCAGAAAAAGTCTGTGAGACCCCATCTTCGTCCATGAATGTCGCATCAACCTTAACAGCATAATTCCCATTTGCATTATAAGTATAATCTTCAGAAATGGACAGAGCATTTGGTACAGACCTGCTTCCACCATCTCCAAATGAAAGCTCGTAGTCTGCCTCAACCCATTCTGACTGAAATCCAGAATCATCAGTCCATTCTCTTTTTACAAATGCAAAGACTGTAATGTCAAAAGGATTAGTACATCCTCCAAGAGAGACGATTGGAATAAGAGTATAGAAGTTTTCTCTTGGATCTACATCAGTTTCAGGATCTATATTTGTTTCATGTCCAATCTCAATATAATCGTTGTCAATTATCACATTTTCATCAATTATATCCCAAGGCACTTCATTTACTCCTTTAGGAGCATCTCTAAATTTTTGTATAGTTGCTGCATCTCCATTCAAAATTGTGAAGTTCAATGTCTGATTAAAAAATACAATAACATCTTTTCCGATACCAACTTCATAATGCTTATTAAGAATGAGTTTTAAAGCTGGATCATTAATGTAATCTGATTCTAACATATTTATAATCTCCGAAGTAGTATACTCTTCATCAGCGTTTCTGATTCCTTTTGTATACTCACTAACATAAAGAGACTTATGACCTAATGTAGTCTCTTTGTCTATGTAGTCCTCTAATTTTTCATCTCTTAAAGAAGAAATATCACTGCTTAATACTCGATACATCTGATTCAAATCATCTGCTGTTCTGAAATATAGAATATCGTTTCTGACTTGATAGGATGGCATAGTTTCTCCTCGATCTGTTCTACGAGGTTCGATTTCAGTGGTATTGGCTTCTTCTAAATCATGATTGTCTCCGCAAGAAAAGATACTCAGTAGGCCTAATGAAATAAAAAATAATAAATAATAAATTTTGTGATGTTTCATAATGAAATAATTAAAAACAGGATGTCTGTTTGCACATAAGAGAAATACTCTCTCATTGAAGTATCCCGAATTTTATCAGAGGTAAACAGTTGATTTGAAAAAACTGATATGTTTTAGTAATAGAATGTCGTATAAGATTTTAACCGGCGTAATTAAGTTCTTATAAAAATATCAGTCAGGAGATCGTTTCGAATGTTAGGTAAACGACTGCAAATCGTCTCCAACTATAGAGTATATTTCTACTATAAAAAAAGTATGGAGATATGAATATTCATTTCATATCTACATACTTTTTTAGTTAAAAGTTATAAATTGATTCGAGTTGCATTTCTCGCCAACACTATAAATAATTCTTACTTCAGATGCTCAATCAACTGCTCTGCCAACTCAATACCAAACTTCTCTTGTGCTTGTGCTGTAGATGCACCCGTGTGTGGAGTACATGAAACGTTCTCATGATTTAAGATGTTTACTAGTGGCTTAGGCTCATCTGTGAATACATCAAGACCTGCTGCGGATACTTTACCACTGTTCAAAGCTGCAAGAAGAGCATCTTCGTCAATTGTTCCTCCTCTGACAGATTGATAATGATAACACCATCTTTCATTTTGTTGAAGTCATCGGCACCGAGTGCAGGTTTTCCTGCGAAAGGAATATGCATTGTAATCGCATCAGCATTTGCTAACATTTCGTCCATAGGGACAGTGTTTATTTTTACATTGACGGATTGATCATGTATATTTATTTTAAGATCAGCTTCTTCTATAAATGGATCTACAGCTAAGACTTTCATCTGTAATCCTAAGGCTATCTTAGCGGCTTCTTGTCCTATACGTCCGAAGCCAATAATACCCATCGTTTTACCTTCGATTTCTTGGCCTCTACTATATGCTTTCTTTAGAGCTTTGAATTCTGTAGCATCTTTATTAGGCATCACTTGGTTAGATTTGTATAAGAATCTATTGACACTCAATAAGTGGTCAAAAGCTAAATCTGTTACAGATTGTGACGAAGCCGCAGGTGTATTACATACAGCAAGACCTTTAGATCGAGCATAATCGACATCGATATTATCCATAGCGACACCTCCTCTTCCTATAAACTTGAGATTAGGACATGCATCAATAGAGGTCTTTCCTTACTTTAGTTGAACTTCTTACACATATCGCGTCATAGTCTTGCAGCTTAGTCGGCAACTCATCTTGCGGAATATTATTAGAGTTGACTTCAAATCCTGCATCTTGTAACATTTTGAGTCCATTAGCGTGAATACCCTCATCTATCGTTTACATTAGATCTTTATCTTTCATAGAAGTATGTAGTTAATGGAATCAATCATTAGCAAGCGACTCCAGTATATTGTGAGCCTAAATTTTTTACATTTTTATAGGAGTTTAACCATGCCAAAGTCCTTTTGTCACGGTAATGTAATTTCAGATGTAAATGATGATAATAGTTTTAGTAAAGTAGATGTGCCATAAACAATTGAGCTATAATTGTTCTTAATTAACCAAGTACAAAAAAAATATTAATGAGAATAGCATTTACAATAATCGCATTTATTTCTTTATTATGTCCAAATCTATTATTTGGTCAGATTGAGCAAGTTTCTACTGGCCCGTCATACAGCCAGCAAGCTTATTATAAAATATCTACTGGAGAAGTAACACAAGTATCTAATGAGGCTTGGGATATTGCATTTTCGAGTCAAGGACTTCAGGATGCTGGTGTTCTAATTAATGAGTCATCGTCATTCATGTCTAGCTCTCTCAATGTTTATTTATCATCACAAACAGATTGGTCAGTGCCGATAACTGATGCAGCTTCTTACGTTGAGGCTGATAGGTTACTTAATCCTAAGGATAATTGGACACAAGGGGCATTCAATACATTACAGAGATCGCCTTCTCCATTCGACTATGGATGGGGTTCTTACGATCCTATGACTAATCAAGTTACGGGAGATAGAATATTTGTAATACAACTCAGAGATTTATCATTTATAAAATTCCAAATACAGCAATTGTCTGGTATTGATTATACATTCAGATATGCAGATCTAGATGGCGCTAATGAGTCCACTGTTACTATAACTAAGAATGGCGATCCAGATAGTCCTCTTATTCATTTTTCATTTGATACCGGGGACATTGTAGATGTACCTTCTGATTATGACTTAGTATTCCAAAGGTACATTACACCTTTACCTGATGGAACGGGAGATACTATTGATTATACAGTGACAGGAGTACTTCTTTCTCAAGGTACAGAAGCTGTTGCAGCTGTAGGTGTGGACCCTATGACTGTAGACGAAGCTGAATATAAAGATCAATATTCTCCTAAGCTAGAAACTATAGGTCACCAGTGGAAGATATTTGATTTTCAGAGTGGATGGTTAGTAGATGCAGATAAAGCATATTTCGTTAAGACCAATGAAGGCGAGATATATAAGATTGTCTTTTTAGACTTTGAAGGTTCTTCTACTGGTGTGACTACCTTCGAGAAGACCTTAGTTAGGTTATCTACAAGTACTCAGAATATTGAAGATCTTGATATCGCAGTATATCCTAATCCGACATTTGATTTCTTAAATGTAACAACGGCTGAAGAAGATCTACAAGTTCTATTATACGATGCACAAGGAAGACTTGTCTATACACAAACTAAAGAAGGGACTTCAGAGCAGATTGATTTGACTTCTTTTGACTCAGGTGTCTATAACTTAATACTTAGAGGTAAAGATGTATTTGTGACTCAAGCTATAATCGTTAATAAGTAGCATTGCAGAATTATATTTGTAAGGCTTTAAGATCTCTAATTACAATTATTAATCATAAATTATGAAGGTAATACACAAGCTTCTCGTTCTTATGTTTTGTAGCGGAAGTTTGCTCTGTCAGGATCATTATGATACTGATTCTATTGCCTTTAATGTTGACATTGATGAATTTATTGTAACGGCACAGTATGAGCCTACTCACTATAAGGAAGCAGTACATCGTGTTGATATCATATCAAGAGAAGAGATAGAAAGTAGAGGTGCTATCACATTAGATCAAGCACTGGTTATAAATCCTTCTATAAGAGTGTCCTATGATCAGGCGCTGGGGTCTAAGATACGTATGAGAGGTATCGCTTCTAATAATGTTGCGGTATTGATTGATGGAGTACCTGTTGTAGGAAGACTTGACGGTGCCATAGATGTCTCGCAGATTAATATGCAGAATGTAGAGAGAATCGAAGTCGTAGAAGGTGCTCTGTCTAATATCTATGGAAGTAATGCTGCCGGTGGAGTTATCAATGTTATAACAAAAAAGAGCCAGATCGATGAGTGGAAGGTAAGGATGAATACTCAAGTGGAATCAATCGGACAGCAAACCTACGGTACGAGCTTAGGCTATCATAAAGGTAGGTTCTCAGCAAATGTAGAAGGTAGAGTACTTAATTATAATCAATATCCTGCAGACTCACTGCGCCTCATAGAACTTGTACAAATAGGCGAGAATCAATTCAGTAGGCAGTCCAAGTATCCATTTAATCCAAAAGATCAAATGGGCGTAGGGGGTTACTTGCGCTATAATCCGGATTCAGAAAGTTCTGTAATCTTCAAGTATGATTATAATCATGAAGAAGTTAAAGATTATGGAGTTATAAAACGTATACAATTTAATCCTTATGCTGAGGATGGATTCTACAATACCGTCAGATCAGATTACTCTCTGAATTATAAGAAGAAATGGAAGTCCTTATTCATAGATTTGACATCAGCATATAATAATTATAGCAGAAGAGTAGATGATAAGAGGTTTTATTTGGAGACGGAATTATTCGATTCTCTGCTACAAGTATCTGACACAACTCTGTTCAATACATTTTTTAATAGGGCTGTTATATCGCAGACAATCAATGATGACCTCACTGTCATTGCTGGCGCTAATTATTCCTTAGAAAAGGGTAATGGTGACAGGATAATCAATAGAAATAGTGACGATGTAACTCAAGCTCAGTTTTCTGAAATTGCCCCATATGTAGAATTTAAATATTCTGGTATAGAAGGTATAGACTTATCGGCCTCTGCAAGATATACGATGCATAGCGCTTATGATTCTAAATTGACACCTGCATTGCATGTCAAATATGAGCTTGCTGATACATGGACAGTCAGAGCGAGCTATGCTCAAGGATATAGAAGTCCTAACCTAAAAGAATTGTATTTAGAATTCGTTGATATCAATCATAACATATTAGGCAATACGGCATTAATGCCTGAGACCTCACATGACCTACAGATGACCTTAGATTATAATCCATCATCGTCATTAGGTATTTCACTTAATGCTTATCACACCACAATTAGTGACAGGATAGGTTTAATTCAGTACGAGACCTTGAAGTTCCGATATGATAACATTGATGAATACAAAGTCTTCGGATTCCAACCATCAGTAGATTATAGAGTAGGGTCTTTATCTTTAAGTTCGTCAGCGACTATTGGATATTGGGATACGCTTGTAGAGAATGATTCCTTTTCATCTTTCGGTAAGGTAGTAGATGTTAATAATTCTATCTCTTATCTTATCGGAAAAGGCGAGTATAATCTTACTCTTAATCACAGACACATAGGCAGTCAACCTAATTATACTGTGTTCAATGATATCGTAGAAGTAATAGAAATCCAAGGTTATGAGCTTATAGATATCTCATTGTCCAAAGCACTGCTTAATAAGAAAGTCAATCTTACTTGTGGGGTTAGAAATCTTTTAGGTACAGTATTTACATCAGTAGATACTGCCTCAGGAGTCGATCACAGCCCACGAGGAAGGAATGCCGTCAGTCAAGGGAGGAATGCTTACTTTACTATGGTTGTTAATTTGTAGTAAGGTATAATATCACATACACTTTAGAATGTAGCATATATTCAAATTGTATTAGTCAATCTCAGCCTTAATCATATATACCTGCGGAAAGGCAGACTCTCTGTAACTACGACGACTATGATGCAATCCACACACTATTGTAGTTCGCTCTAATAGAGCACTATCATACTCGATTCGTCTACGGAAAAACCTTTCGCTCACGCCTTGATTTTAAGCAACTTTTATAATCTTATCCGAGATCTTAGGGTAGTATAAGAATCTCCTTGGATAGAATTAAGTATTATAAAAAAAAGACCTTTCGGCGATTACCAAAAGATCTTTTATATAGAACATATCCCGTTATGAGGTTATGCAGAATAGGATATATTTTGCTATGATTTTAGATGATCTATTAGCTGTTGCGCTAACTCGATACCTATCTTTTCTTGCGCTTGAGCTGTAGATGCACCTGTGTGAGGTGTACACGATACGTTACCGTGATTTAATAAGTCAGCACGTGGTTTGGGCTCGTCCGTAAATACATCGAGACCTGCTGCTGATACCTTACCACTATTCAGAGCTGCAAGTAATGCGTCTTCATCTATAGTGCCACCTCTGGCAGCATTGATTATGATGACACCATCCTTCATTTTGTTGAAGTCATCGGCACCAAGTGCTGGTTTTCCTGTGAATGGAATATGCAATGTAATCGCATCAGCATTCGCTAACATTTCGTCCATAGGGACTGTGTTTATTTTTACATTGACTGATTGATCATGTATGTTTATCTTAAGTTCAGCTTCTTTTATAAATGGATCTACAGCTAAGACTTTCATCTGTAATCCTAATGCCATCTTAGCAGCTTCCTGTCCTATACGTCCAAAGCCTATAATACCCATCGTCTTACCTTCGATTTCTTGGCCCTTGCTGTATGCTTTTTTTAGAGCTTTGAATTCTGTAGTACCTTTACTTGGCATCTCTTGATTAGCTTTGTACAGGAACCTATTGACACTTAGCAGGTGACCGAAAGCTAATTCTGCTACAGATCTCGATGAGGCCGCAGGCGTATTACATACTGCAAGACCTTTAGATCGAGCATAATCGACATCGATATTATCCATTCCGACACCTCCTCTACCTATAAACTTGAGATTAGGACATGCATCAATTAGGTCTTTTCTGACTTTAGTTGCACTTCTTACACATATCGCTGCATAGTCTTGCAGCTTAGTCGGCAATTCGTCTTGAGGTATATTGTTTGTATTGACATCGAATCCTGCGTCTTGTAACATTTTGAGTCCAGTTGCATGGATGCCGTCGTTGATTAATATTTTGGTCATATTGTTAATCTATTTATAGTGCAAAGGACGCTATTTTTTATATGATATTAGAAGAAAAGCATTTAATAAACTTAGGTATAATCAACTTTTCATCAGAAAATATTCAGTTATAAAGGGGAGAATAGAATTGTAGCTTAGAATCACTCATACGGAATGTGATGCATGCAATAATATGATTGATGCATTAACTACAGCTTAAAGTTAATCCCTAACCCAAACTGAAAATATTCACGTAAGAAGTCCATGTTAAATTTTCTATTCCTCTGAAGGTTTAATGAAATGTTTGGATTTTTAATCCTGTCGATTCCGTACCCAATATTTATTAGGTTGAAATTTGAAGATAAAGTAATGGCAGTGTTGCTTCCAAGTTTTTTCATAACAATAGCTTTCGGACTTATACTAAGGCAGTAGCACTTAAAAGAAATACTTGAATTTCCAGTTATGCGATAGGGGATAGCTTTTTTATATAGATAATTGATTGATCCCTGCAAGCCAAAATTTACAAATAAAGAGTTTATTTTGATTTGTCGTATCGCTCGATAATATTCTAAACCATAGCTATGGCCTTTTAATAAAGAACCACTTGGGCCGCCGGGTCCTAATCTTAGAAAATCTTTTTCATAGAATTTATAGAAGAGATTTATCTCTGAATATTTAGTATCATTTTGCTTAACTAAACCAATCCTGTAATCTGTAAATGTCAGACCTAAATTAGGCCTATAGTTTAATGCATTTTCAAGCTTTAGGTAGCTTGTTATTTTTCTTGAGTTACTTCTTTTTCTTCTGCTTTGAGAATTGCCATCGCCTAAGAATAGAAAAAAGAGAACTATAAGCAATGTATATCTGATAGCTATTAAATATTTAATCATATAAATTCTGTTCTATTGAGACTTTTCGATCTTGGCTTTTACAAAGCATTGCATGGATAAAGGTATCCATAATCCTAAATTTTTTATGTCAATAAAATTTAGTATAAATATCAGGAATTAAGTACCAATACGTTTCTTGTTCAACACATCCCAACCTTACTTTAAAATAGAGGGAGTAAGAGTCCAATTTAAGCCAATTAAGAGGTCAAAAAAAGATGATCTTTTTGAATAGAATTTAAATTTTTAACATTAGTACCTAAAAGCCGATAGGCATTAAATTTTGATTAAAATTCTCTTTGGTCTTTGGTTAAAAATTTAACAATACAGCAATTCTCTCAAAATTCTGAGTTGCAGAGCATTATTTTTGTTAAAGAATAGGATTGTCTTAGTAGTTAATCCTAAGTTTATTCTAACCACAATTAGTATTTATAAAGTATACATTATTATAATTTGTAATATGTTTTTTATTCACTATTT
>Ga0079203_1001696_pt1 | contig 15740 bp, 10 predicted proteins | sample PorBlaMBantryBay_FD_68602 | JGI IMG/M metagenome (GOLD analysis project Ga0079203, IMG submission 68602) | Marine algae microbial communities from Bantry Bay - Bantry Bay, Ireland | ecosystem: Host-associated > Algae > Red algae > Blade | place: Bantry Bay, Ireland
TGTGCATGCAGGGCAATATCTTCTTCGTGCGTAACTAAAATAACTGTATTGCCTCGTTGGTGTATATCTTTTAAAATATCCATTATCTCGTCTGATGTTTTGGTATCTAAATTACCGGTAGGTTCGTCTGCCAAAATTATGGAAGGGTTGTTAATTAGCGCTCTTGCAATTGCTACGCGTTGGCGTTGGCCACCAGAAAGTTCATTTGGCCTATGATCTAAACGGTCTCCTAAACCTACTGCCTCTAACATATCATCTGCCATATCAAGCCTTTTGTTTTTTCGCAAACCCGCATAAACTAATGGCAAGGCAACGTTAGCAGAGGCACTTAAACGAGGCAATAAGTTAAAGGTTTGAAATACAAAACCGATTTCTTTATTGCGTATTAAAGCCAACTCATGATCTACCAGGCTGGCAACATTTGCACCATTTAAAATATAGTCACCAGCAGTTGGGCTATCTAAGCATCCTAAAATATTCATTAAAGTACTTTTGCCTGAGCCACTTGGTCCCATTAAAGCTACATATTCGTTTCGATAAATATTTAAATCTACCCCATTTAGGGCTTTTACAATGTTAGTGCCTAACTCATAAAATTTTGTGATGCCAGCTATTTCGATTACCGGTTTTTCTGTATTGTTCATTTTAAAAAGATGTTTATTTTTTAATCACTTTTGGTACCAGAAAAAAATCATCAGTTTTTTTAGGTGCATTAGAAAGCGCTTCTTTTTTTGTTATTAATTGTTTCGACTCATCTTTTCTAAATGCATTTTTATTATTAGTAATATGAATTAGTGGTTCAACACCATCCGTATTTACTTGGTTTATCTGTTCAATAAAGTTTAAAATATTTTGCAAATCTTGCTTGATAGCCTCTTTTTCAGTTCCTTCAAAGTTTAGTTTAGAAAGTTTTGCTAAGCGATTAAGCAAGTTATCATCAATTTTCATTTTGTTGGCTTTATTTTAAAATTGAAAGTACAATATTAGTTTGTAAATGAATAAAAAGTTGATTTTATTTTTTTAAATGTTCAAAATTTTGAAGGATAGTCAAATGATCTTATCGTATACCTTCCATAGGTTTGCATTGGTCAGATTGTTTTATGTCATCATATCTGTTTACCTTCCAACATTTACCATATACTGAGCAATAGCAATACTCTAATACATACAACTCACCAATTTCATTTACAATAGATTGTAAATTTAAGTCGCTTTTCTTATTTTTTGATATTTTTATAGTAACTACATTATGAATTTCTCCGGGTGCTAAAACAACTTGATTTAATGCTGCATTTTGAATTTGACGTATTTTTAACAGACTATCATACTTTTCTACTAATTCTCTGCCCAAACTCGAATTGCTAATTTCTTTATTATCAAATTTATATGTTACCTCATTTATAATTGCCGGGCCAATTCCTTTATTTTCAACAGAATAAATAAATATTGCAATTGTATCTCCTTTAAAATTGTTAGCAGGTATATTTTGAAGATATGGCCAGGCAGATGTTTCTTGTTGGCTAAGTGCAATTTTTTGTTGCTGCATTAATATTTTTGACTCTTTAAAACTAATGTAGGCAGATAAAGTACTTATTAATACGGCTATCATTGCTATTAAAATTGAAAAATTCCATTTAAAAGGTTTTCGTTGCTGTTTCTTTTCGTTTTCTTCCACTTTTTTTTTAATAAATAAATTTAATAATAGTTTGTAATATTAGGAACAAAATAAGTAAGTATTTGCTCCTTCAATTTTATAAATGATGTAAGTAAAAGCATAAAAAACTCCAATTTTACAGGATTGTGATTTAAGTTTGAATAAATATAATAATTATTTGTTGAGATATTTCGCCTTTTATAAACCTTTTATTTTTTTAGAAATACAGTTTATCTATTTTCTTAATTATTAAATTGTCAATTTACAAACCTAAAATATTTTACTTTTTTTCAATAAAACTCAATTAAAAAACACCTTAAAATCAGCTGATTAATCCACAATCAAACATTAAATTTAATTTAAAAAAAATACTGATTATAAAACTTTAAAAATCAATAATTTAAATTATATAATTCAACATTTCAACTGTTGATAAATTAGCTTAAAATGTTCATTTTTAAGGTATAAATTCCTTATATTTGCAAATTGTAAAATACTATGGCAGAAGATAGAATAATTAAAATTAACATTGAAGATGAAATGAAAACCGCATACATTGATTATTCAATGTCGGTAATTGTTTCAAGAGCCATTCCTGATGTAAGAGATGGCTTAAAACCGGTACATCGCCGGGTATTATATGGCATGCAAGATTTGGGTTTACAGCCCAATAAATCACATAAAAAATCTGCAAGAATTGTAGGTGAAGTTTTGGGTAAATACCACCCACATGGTGATGGTTCGGTATATGATGCAATGGTTCGTTTGGCTCAAGAATGGAGCATGCGCTATATGTTGGTTGACGGACAAGGCAACTACGGCTCCATGGACGGTGACCCGCCAGCTGCAATGCGGTATACGGAGGCAAGGCTTAGGCAATACAGCACCGAAATGTTAGCTGATATTGATAAAGAAACAGTTGATTTTCAATTAAACTTTGATGATACTTTAGAAGAGCCTTCGGTTTTACCTGCTAAAATACCAAACCTATTAGTAAATGGAGCGAGTGGTATTGCAGTTGGTATGGCTACCAATATGTTACCTCATAATTTAACCGAAGCTATTGATGGCTGTGTTGCTTACATAGAAAACCCTGATATTGATATTGCGGGTTTAATGCAACACATTAAAGCACCAGATTTTCCTACTGGTGGTATAATTTATGGTTACGATGGTATAAAACAAGCTTATGAAACTGGCAGAGGACGTGTAGTATTACGTTCTAAGTGCGATATTGAAGAGCATAAGGGCCGCGAAAGAATAATTGTTAGCGAAGTGCCATATCAGGTTAACAAAGCTTTAATGATTAAGAAGATTGCCGATTTAGTAAACGAAAAAAGAATTGACGGCATTTCGGCTATCAATGATTTATCTGATAGAAGGGGCTTGAGAATTGTAATTGATGTTAAGCGAGATGCCAATGCTACCATAGTTTTAAATAAGTTGTATCAGTTATCTTCTTTACAAACTTCTTATGGTATTAATAATATTGCCTTGGTTAAAGGCCGACCAAAATTATTAAGCCTAAAAGAAATTATTAGCAATTTTGTTGAGTTTAGGCACGAAGTAGTTGTTAGAAGAACAGAATACGAGCTGCGGCAAGCCGAAAAGCGCGCTCATATTTTAGAAGGTTTAATAATTGCAGTTGATAATTTAGATGAAGTAATTAAAATTATCAGATCTTCTGCCAGCCCTGATGTAGCAAGAGAAGGCTTAATGAACAGGTTTGAGTTGAGCGAAATACAAGCCAGAGCGATATTAGATATGCGCTTACAGCAACTAACTGGCCTTCAAATTGAAAAACTACGTAAAGAATATGAAGAGTTAATGAAACACATAACGCATTTAAAGGCCATTTTAGCTAGTGAAGAAATGCGTATGGATATTATTAAAGAAGAACTGGCCGATATAAAAGCGAGATTTGGCGATGAGCGTCGCTCAGAAATTGATATTAGCGGCGGTAGTATTGATATTGAAGATTTAATACCAAATGATCAAGTAGTGGTTACTATTTCGCATTTAGGTTATGTAAAAAGAAGCTCTTTAGAAGATTATAAAGTACAAGGCAGAGGTGGCAAAGGCAGCAGAGGCGTTACTACACGTGATGAAGATTTTACAGAATACATCTTTGTACCAAAAACACATTCTTATTTATTAATTTTTACAGAGTTAGGCAGGTGTTTTTGGATGCGCGTTTACCAAATACCAGAAGGTAGTAAAACCTCAAAAGGGCGAGCCATTCAAAATTTAATTAGCATACCTAAAGAAGATAATGTAAAAGCCTTTATTACCGTACCTAATATAACCGATGAAGAGTTTTTAAACAATAATTACGTAATATTCTGTACTAAAAAAGGCATCATAAAAAAAACCTTGTTAGAACAGTTTAGCCGCCCAAGAGTAAATGGTGTTAATGCCATTACCATACGCGAAGGCGATCAATTATTAGAAGTTAAGTTAACCAATGGTAATAGCGAAATTATTATAGCAAAAAAATCGGGTAAAGCCATACGTTTTAACGAACAAAAAGTACGTTCAATGGGTAGAACTGCTGCTGGCGTTAAAGGTGTAACTTTAGAAAATGAAAACGACGAAGCTGTTGGTATGGTTTGTATAGATCCAACTGATGCCGACAGAACGGTTATGGTACTTTCTGAAAAAGGTTATGGTAAACGCTCGGTATTAGATGAATACAGAATGACCAACCGCGGCGGTAAAGGAGTAAAAACCATGAGCGTTACAGAAAAAACAGGGAAATTAATTAGTATTAAAGATGTGACAGAAGATGATCATTTGCTAATTATTAATAAAAGTGGTTTAACCATTAGGCTTACAGTAAAAAAAGTAAACTTACAAGGCAGAGCAACACAAGGTGTTAGATTAATTAAGCTAAACGAAAATGATGAAATAGCCGGTATTGCTAAGTTTGAATACGTTGAAGAAGAAGGTATAATTGATGAAGAAGAATAGGCGTAACTTTTTAGTAAAGATTAGAAGTTAGACCGCTTCGCTGTCAGAGGTCAGATAAATTCGGCTGAGTGAAGTCAAAAACGCTCTTTTTCTCCCAAATTATGTCTAACTTCTGACTATGAAATGGTAGGAGTTCTGAATAGTTACAAATAGGCTATCTGACAATTAATGCTAATAAGCACAAAGCGCCTATTTCTAATCAATAAAGTAATAAAGAATGTAGTATTTTACTATGTCCTTTTTTTTTTAGAAATGAGAATATTTATCAAAGCTTATAATAACATTGCTATATTTTCAGTTAAGCCTAAAAATAGCTATAAAATATGCTTCAGCAGTACAATGAAAATAGATAAACCCTATATAACTGTTATCTAATGTTAATACAACAGTAAGTTTATAAGGTAAAAATTATGTTTGCCAAAAAAGTTGAAGTATTTTTCGCCATTATAGGCTTAAACCTTTAATGCCAAATTTTATCTGATAAAGCAAATAAACTATAAATTTATAAAATGAAAATTTCATTAATCTTAACAGCTGTGCTATTTATTTCAACAGTAACAGCTAATGCACAAAACAGCAAAGTTGTAGCAGCTTGGAACTATTTAACCGAATTTCAAAGAGATGGGTCTGAAGAAGCTATTTTGAAGGCCAGAGAAGCCATAAACGAAGCTACAACGCATGAAAAAACTATGGCCAATGCCAAAACCTGGAATTATAAGGGTATGATTGAGTTAGCCATTTTGGGTAGCGAAGCCCATCAAGATTTAGCCCCAGAAGCTATGAAAGCCGCAACGGAGGCCTTTGAGAAAAGTATTGAATTAGATACTAAAAAAAGATTTAAAGATGATAATGTTCAAAATTTGAGATTTTTAATTAACTCAATTTACACTAGTGGAAGCGATTTTTACAACGCTAAAGATTATAAATCTGCATATGGTGAATTTAGTCAAATTTTAGAAATTAGAGATTTGATTGACGCCAACACAAAAAAAGCAGAACCAATGGATACCGCTAGTTTACAAGCAGGTGCAATTTGCGCCCAAAATGCTGGTTTGGATGATGAGGCAATGACCTTATACCAAAAAATGTATGATGCTAATATTAAGGAAGATTACGTTTTAAAAGGCCTAAGTGGGCTGAATAAAAAAGCCGGAAATGATGCTAAAGCTAAAGCGCTTAGAGAAGAAGCAAGAGCTTTATACCCAGACAACCAAGGTTTACTAATTGATGAAATTAACGAAATGCTTACTGCTGGTGAAAATGAAGCAGCTATGAATTTGTTAGAAGAAGCAATTGCAAACGAACCCGATAAAGCAGAGTTACACTTTGCATTAGGTTCCGCAAAAGATACGCAGAAAGATTATGAAGGCGCACGAGCTGCATACGAAAAAGCTGTAGAGTTAAATCCTGATTATTTTGATGCTTATTATAATTTAGGTGCAATTTATTATAACCAAGCTGCAGAAATTACAAAGAAAATGAACGAGTTAGGTTTAGATGAACAAGATGCGTATGACAAATACCAAGTAGAGAGTGTGGAGTTGTTTAAAACAGCACTGCCATTTTTTGAAAAAGGTCATAATATTAACAAAACAGACAGAAATACGCTTATTGCTTTAAAAGAGATTTATGCTAAAACAGGTGATTTTGAGAATAGTAATGCAATGAAGGCATTATTAGAAACTGAATAAAAATTGACTTAAGAAAATATAAAAAGTCGTTTCGGTGTAAAACTGAAACGGCTTTTTTTATGTTAAAAATTTAAAAAAATTATCTCTATTAACTGGTATTGAAGTGTTACTCATATTGATGTATATTTAGCAAATGCAATATGTTTAAGTTCAACCAATAACAAATTGACCAACACAAGTTTTGGTTTAATATTTAATTACTGAATCAAATTTAGTGTAAACTCCGCTTTTAAAATGTTTGTCTTAGCATGTTGGCTATCTCTGCAATTTTTGCCTTAACTCAACATATTCAAAATTTTTTGATTCTCCTTTTACATTTAAATTGTTGTAGAAAAATTCAAATACTGTAATATTTTTAAACCGAATTTATCTAATTTGAGATTTTATTAACTATTTAAAAAAAAGTAAATTAAAGAATTCGTTTTATTATTTATTAAGTAAAGTCAATATCCAGCATTCTGCTTAAAAGTACCGTTCGATAAGTCAACCTCAGTTTGTGGTATTGGTAAAAAACCTTTTGTAGAAGCATTAAAAGTTACTTGAAAAATTACATCATCTCCTTCATAGTTTGGCCCTATTTTGCTTTGTGCATTAAGTTCTGTTGTTGCTACTGCTAAGCCCTGGCGCAACAAATCAAAATAACGAATGCCTTCTAAAGCTAATTCTAACTCTCGCTCTTTTAAAATATTTTTTTTAGTGGCAGTTATACTTTCTAAACCAACTCTTGAGCGTACCTCATCTAAATATTGTTGTGCATTTGGGCTACCCAATTCTGCTGCCATTAGCAATACATCGGCATACCTAATAACACGATAGTTAGCAGTACGGTTGTGTTCAAATTGCCCATCGGCTCCCCAGTGTTCTGCATCACTGCTATATTTTTTTGAAAAATAACCTGTATGCTGGTAGCCTTTAACTAAACTACCATCCAACTCACTTTCCATTAGTACAGTTGCATTTAAACGAGGATCATCGCCAAAAGCATCTACTAATTTTTGAGTAACCGGAGCAAAACTCCAACCTCTGTTCCAGTTATCAGAACCTGTTACCCGTGGGCCTTGCATTTGTGCGGCTAAGTTGCCTTCGCTACCTCGTAAGTAACCCCAATCCCACCAAGCGGGGCTGTCGCCGTGTGCAATTTCAAAAACCGATTCGCTGCCCATTTCACTTTCTAACTTAAACAAAACATTGTAATCAGCAATTAAATTGTGTCCGCTACTAACAATTAATTCTTCAATGTAACTTAAAGCTTTCATGTTGTCAACCACAACTTCTGCTGCTTGAAGATTGCCACCATAAACGCCATCATAAAATAAAAAAGCTCTCGCCAATAAAGCCGCTGCCGACCATTTTGTAACTCTGCCATTATTATTACCCATCGTTTCTTCTGGCAACACATCAATTGCCTCTACTAAATCTGAAGCAATTAAGTTATACACTTCCTGTACTTCATTTTGTGTTTGTATATATTGCGATGGGCCTTTGATTGTTTCTTTTAATAAAGGTATATTTTCAAACAATTTTACCAATTCAAAATAAAAGTAAGCTCTAAAAAATTTACACTCTGCAACTATCTCTTTTTTAAAATCTTCACTTGCATCAATATCAACTATTTTCTCTAACAATAAATTTGCACGGTAAATGCCAGTATAGTTTTTTGCCCATAAAGAATGTACAATTACATTAGTGGTTAATATATTAAAAGTATTTAGTTGATCTTCATTTATACCATTATTTGCATCTGCACCACCTGCATAACTATGATCTGATAAAACATCGCTTATTGTTAAAAAAGGTGCCCAAGAAATACCTGGCGATGATTGATATTGAACAGCATCATAAACCGAAATTAGTGCTTTCATAGCATCATCTTCCGTTTGATAAAAATTGGTTGATACAACTTGATCAAGTGGCTGGCGATCTAAAAAACCATCTGAACAACCGCTTAACAAAAAAAATATTACACTAAAACTTGTAACTAATATTTTTGATTGTATTGTTTTAAATTTTGATCGTTTCATAATTTTTGAACTGTTTTTTTAATTTAAAAAATAATTTCTGCGCCTATTCTAAGCGTTTTTGCTTGTGGATAAATACCTCTGTCTATACCAATATCGAAACTACTAAAAGAGCCAATTTCTGGATCAGCACCCGTATATTTTGTAAGTGTTAGCAAGTTTTCGGCAGAAACAAAAAATTTCACTTTTTCTAACTTCGCCACTTGTGTAAGATTGCTTGGTAATGTATAACCCAGTTGAATATTTTTTAAACGCATAAAAGAACCATCTTCAATATATAAATCGCTTACTCGGTAGTTCATGTTATTGTCTGCCCAAGTATATCGTGGTGTTGAAGTACTTGTACCTTCGCCTGTCCAGCGGTCTAAATTTTGTGTGGTTCTATTAGTAAAACGCAAATCTTGGCGTTGGCTACCATTAAAAACATCGTTGCCTTGGCTGCCTAAAATAAACAAGCTTAAATTAAAATTTTTGTAAGATGCGCCTGCATTAAAACCAAATGTAATGTCGGGCGTTGGGTTACCAATTATGGTTCTGTCATCATCATCAATTATACCATCATTATTAAAATCTACAAACCTTACATCGCCAGGTACTGCATTGGGTTGCAATACTTCACCGCTACCATTTATATGACTAAAAACTTCTGCCTGGTTTTGAAAAATACCATCGGTTTTATAACCCAAAAAATAAGCTATTGGCAAGCCGACTTCTGAACGAGTAATAGTACCACTTGTTGCCCAACTTGCACCAACAAGAATACCTTCTGTATTACCAATTTTCGTCATTTCATTTTTGTTAAAAGAAGCGTTAATACCAACATTATATTTAAAGTTGCCAATTTTATCTCTCCAATTTATTGATCCTTCAATACCTTTGTTTTGTACAGAACCAACATTGGCAACTGGCCCAGCATTACCTACGTGTGCTGGTATAGGTATTGTTTCTAATAAATCTTTTGTTGTTTTTACATAATAATCTAAGGTAACTTCTAATTGATTTTCGAAAAAAGCGGCATCTAAACCAATATCTAATTGTTCTGATTGTTCCCAGCCAATATCAGCATTTTCAATAAATAAGGGAGAAGAGCCAACCGATCTGCCATCAATAAAAGTATAACCTCTAGTATTGTCAATAGTGGCAACAAACTGATAATCACCAATTTCCTGGTTGCCATTTATTCCCCAAGAAGCACGTAATTTTAAGTAATTTAAGGCTTCAAAATCTCTAAAAAAGGTTTCATCACTTATAACCCAAGCTGCGCCAATTGATGGAAAAATTCCAAAACGACGATTTACTCCAAAGCGAGAAGATCCATCTCTTCTAACAATAGCAGTTAAAGTATATTTATCATTAAAATTATAATTTAACTTACCAAATTGAGATAATATGGCAGAAGCAGCTGCTCCACCATTGGCCACCCAAACGGTATCTTGCGCTAAATTTAAATACACATTTTCAGGGTCATTTACTGGTACATCTGCGTTAAAACCAAACAAGTTTTCATACTTAAATTCACTTGCAGTTGTACCTAATAAAACGCCCATATTGTGTTTGCCAAATTTTTTGTTATAAGCCAAAGTATTTTCTAATTGCCAGGTAAAATAGCGTTGAATATGTTTGTTTACAGATGTTTTATCATCATTAAATTGTGCACCATTTAAATAAAACAAAGGGCGAAATCCATCATCTAACAAATAAGCTAAATCAACCCCCAGGCTGCTTTTAAATTTTAAATCCTTTATGGGTTCTAACTCAGCAAAAATACTACCAACAAATTGATCTTTTCTAGTTTCATTATTATTAGTTTCTAATAATGCAAATGGATTTACTACTTCACCGCGAACATCTTCAGAAATTCCGTAAACATTACCAGCAGTATCTATAACTACTGGTTCTGTATTATATGGAGGATTGTCTAATACATCTAAATCTGATTCAAAAACTGGGGTTAAAGGATCCATATTTAAAGCACTACTGAATACGCCGTTAAACGATTCGTTGGTTCCAATACCTCTTTTTATAAGATGTGTATATGAAAAATTATTGCCTACGTTAAGCCACGTATTAATGTTATGTGTACCATTTAGGCGAGCCGTGTAACGGTCGAATTGAGATTTAGAACCACCAATGATACCTTGTTGTGAAAAATAAGAAAGGCTTGATGCAAAGGTTGATTTTTCGTTACCACCTTTAAAAGTTAGCTGATGATTTTGCATTGGTGCATTTTGTACAAACAAAGCGGCCTGCCAATCGGTATCAAAAGTAGATATTTCATTTAAATCGAAAGGCTCACTTAGGCCAGCGTTTCTTGCGCCCTCGTTCATTAACATTTTATATTCATCGGCGTTTAACATATCTAATTGTTTAGCAGCATTTTGCCAACCGTAATAGCCATCGTAGCTTAAGTTTGCTTTGCCAGCTTTGCCCGATTTTGTTGTAATTAACACCACACCATTGGCAGCACGTGCACCATAAATTGCAGCTGAAGCCGCATCTTTTAATACGTCAACCGATTCAATGTCGCCTGGGTTTAAATAATCAATTCCGCCAACGGCCATACCATCTACTATATACAAAGGTCTTGCGTTTCCTGTTGTGCCAATACCTCTAATGCGTACCGTAGGTTCATCACCTGGTTGCCCACTTTGGTTAGTCACTTGCACACCCGCAGTTCTACCTTGCAAAGCTTGTTCTACTCGTAAAATGGGTACTTCTTTTATTGTTTCATCACTAACTCTCGAAATAGATCCTGTAATTTCACGCTTCTTTTGCCTGCCGTAGCCTACCACAACAATTTCGTCTAACTCGCTGGTTTTTGAATTGAGGTTTATTTCAATAAAAGATTTCCCTTCAACAGCAAGTTCTAAAGTTTGATAACCTAAATAAGTAATTATTAAAGTGTCGGTTGCTGCAACATCTTTTAAGGTAAAGTTGCCATCTAAATCAGTAACTGCACCGCGTGTTGTATTTTTTATTAAGATGTTTGCGCCAATTATAGGTTCATTGTTTTCACTATCTGTAACAATACCAGTTAAGTTTTGTGCAATGCTATTAAATGAAAATAGTATAATAATGAGAATGGTAAAGGTCTTATCCATTTAACTAATTATAAAGTATGAAATATTAAAAATGAAGTAATTAGTAGTAATTAGAAAATGTTAATTATTCTTTTTGAAAAACCCTAATGTAGTCAACAAACATTCGGGTAGGAAATTCTGTTGAATCATCTGGGTTGCCGGGCCAGTTGCCACCTACTGCAATGTTCATTATAAAATAAAAAGGTTTATGAAATTCGGTTTTATCGCTTGTAGTAATGTAGTTGGTATGAAACAAGCTATCATCAACAAAGTACCGTAGTTGTTCTTCATCCCAAATAAGGGTAAATACGTGAAATTCATCATAAAAATTACCTTCGGTTAATGTATAGCTGCCCGAAAAATCGGTTACGCCTTCTCTATACCAAAAAGCATTGCCGTGTACAGATTTTTCACGTCCTTTGCCACCAATCATTTCCATAATATCAATTTCGCCACATTTGGGCCAACCAACTTGTGCGTGGTTTTGCCCCAACATCCATATAGCAGGCCAAATGCCTTGGCCTTTTGGTAGTTTTGCTCTTATATCAATTCTACCATATTTAAAGGTTTGTTTTTCTCTAGTTATAATTTTAGTTGAGGTAAAGCTATTTCCTTGGTAGCTTTCTTTTCTAGCTTCAATAACAAAAGTACCATCTTCTAACCAGCTGTTTTCTGGCCTATAATATTGTAATTCATTATTACCCCAACCACAAATACTTGGGCAACCTGTGCCGTTTTCATAACTCCAATTTTGCATGTTTAGCTGTGAGCCACTAAACTCATCGCCCCAAACTAATTTCATACCCTCATAACTTAAAGGTGTGTTATAACCCTGGCTTACGTCTATAACTTCACCTGCATCAACCAATACATTTTTTTCTTTTTTTAGATACCTACCATTGCTACCATAAGCTCGAATTTCAATATTATAACTGCCTGTGGCTTTGTAAGTATATTCATAATCGCCGCTGCTTTGCAAAATGGGTTCAGAGTCTGCATCTCCCATATCAAAATAAAACTCTGTTACATTTTCGGCAGTAGCTATTATATTAACAATGCCAGATTTATCATCATATACCAAAGTTTCTACAGTTAAGTTTGTTGGATTTGCTGGATCAATAGTTGGTTCTCCGCTATCGCATCTTACCAATAAAAATAATAAGGACAGTATTAAAAACATTCTCATAAGGTAAATTGGTTATAAATTTTAAAATATTGGTTATAAAAAAAGTTATGAAGGGCAATTACAAACCCTTCATAACTCAAATTATATTAAAAAAATTATTGTGCAACTAAAGTGAAAGTCCAGTAGCCTGTACCAGCTTCACCTGCGCTAATGTCAACAGCAATTACTAATAGTTCTGAAGTGCCACTATTAACGTAGCTAATTACCTGGTATGTAACGCTTCCGTTTTCTGGTGGAGGAGCCATTGCAAATTCACCGCCGTTATATGCTTTTGGTAAAGCAATAAAAGCACCAGTTCCTTCTACTGTTATGTAAGCTGGTGCATCGCCTGCTGCTTCCGTTATGGTGTAGGTATGATTACCGCTTGCCCAGGCCTTTGCACTTTCTGGCAAATCAGCTTCGGCTATACAACCGTCTGGTTCAACGCCCATATATGGTTCTGCCCATAAATCGCCATTGGTATTGTATTCGTAAGCACCATCTTTTGTAAAGGTGTAGGTATCGTCAAGCGTACAATCTCTAGTAGCAACTCCTTCTCCGCCATTTGGCCACCATTCACTACTTCCAATACCGGGGCCAACAATTAAGGCTTCTGCATTAGGTACTAATTTCCAGCTTTTTGAGTCCTCTCCAAATAAAGAGGCAGCAGAGAAAACAGAATTTATAGCAATAATAACATTTTGAGAAGCAGTTGAACTACCATCGCTATTATAAGCGGTAAGTGTTACGGTATAGTTTCCATCGCCCATATACGTATGTGTTGGACTTTCTTCGGTTGAGGTTGCGCCATCACCAAATGCCCATTCATAGCGATCGGCATTTGAAGTAGTGTTAGTAAATGTGGCTGCATTACCATCAACCGTAACACTAAACGAAGCGCCAGGTAAGGCAGCACCTAAAACTGGCTCAAGATTAGGATCATCATAACTTACCAAGTTAAATTGCCAGTAACCATCATCAATAGTTGTTTCTAATTGTAATTTATCAATTGCACCTTCTGTTTCTAACTTTGTAACTTTATAAACCACCATTTCTTGTGGTGATGCCACCTCGGCAGTTGAGCCCACTTTTGGTAAGCCGATATGTGCGCCCTTGCCAATAAGTGTTAACGTTGCTTCGGCAGGATTGTATTCGAAAGTATGTTCACCAGAACCCCAGGCACTTAAATCTTCGCCAGCACCACTTTTCATATTTTCAGGATTGGTTTCGTCTACGCAATTACCTTCTACTTCAGCAGCCCAAACACCAAAGTCTGCAAAAACCTGACCTTTTGAATCGTAGGTAAATTTACCATCAGTACTAAATATATATTCTTCCTCCATCATACAAGAACGAAATGCTAATGGGTCTTCTCTACCAAATGCCCACCATAGCTGGCTTCTATCAACAGGGCCAACAATTAATGGAAATTCTTCTTCGTCAGTATTTCTGGATAGTTTCCAAACTTTTTGATCGTCTCCTGTTAAATCTTTTATAGCAGAATTAGGATCGGTAATGGTTACTGTTTTTGTTTGGGTATGGGTTGTTCCATCTGCATTACTGGCAGTTAAAACTACGCTATATTCGCCTGCATCGGTATAGGTATGGTTTGGGCTTTCTTCTGTAGAGCTGTTGCCATCACCAAAATTCCAACTGTATGCAGTTGCATTTTGTGAAAAGTTATCAAAACTAACTGCTCTAAAATCGCTTTCATTATATTTTATTTGAAAACTTGCAATAGGTGGTGTTTCCGTTATTGTTGGATCATCTTCTTTATCTCCACAAGAAAAGAAAACTAAGCTTGTTAAAAGGTAAATACTAAATAGTTTAATACTAGAGAATTTCATTTTATATTGTTGATTTTTTTGAATTTAAACAACCAAAGGTATATAAATTTATGGTTTAATGGTAGTAGAAAAACAAAGGTAAAAGTTAAACTTTAACACCCCAATTGAAAGTAAAATTATTTAATAAAAATAATCAAAATTTATTGATTATTCATTATTAATTACTTGTATGTGTATTAAGATTAAAATAAGCTTATTAAACACTTACAATTTCAACACCACTTGAGGTACCAATTCGGTTGGCCCCAGCATTAATATAAGCTTTTGCTTGTACTGCGTTTTTTATGCCTCCCGATGCTTTTATTTGAATAGAAGCTTGTAGGTGCTTTTTAAGAAAAGCAACTTTGTTTAACTCTGCTCCTTCTCCATTAAAACCGGTTGATGTTTTTATAAAATTGGGTTTTAATTGATTTGCTAACTGGCACAACCTTAATAACTCTTCTTCATCCATTAAAGCACTTTCAATAATTATTTTGAGGGGTAAATTATTTGCTTTTGCTGTTTTTATTATGGCTTCCCATTCTTGATGAATATATACCCATTCTTTATTTTTAATGGCGGCAATATTGGTAACCACATCTACTTCTTGAGCGCCATTTTGTGCTAAAACATTTATGGCTTTGCATTTTACTTTGTAGTTTTGATAGCCTAATGGAAAACCAGCTACGCTTATTAGTTTAGGTAGTTTATTTTTCAGCATTTTTTTGGCGTGTGGCACATAATGCGGCGGAATACAAATACCGTAAAATTGGTATTGAATGGCTTGTTTAACTATTTGCACAATTTGGTTTTGAACACAATTGACTTTTAACAAGGTATGCTCTATGTAGTTGTTTATTTGCAAGGTTTGTATTTGTTTTGTTTAAAAGCAAAAATATGTAGAATTTTTTAGAATGAATTATAATATAAATTGCAACCAAATGATTGTATTTGCGTTAGGGATGGAGCCATTGTTTGAGCTCGTTTTTTTATGCCCGAAGGGTAAAAAAAACAGCGAGTGGCGAGAGCCCGACCCGAAGGGAAACGCCCAAATTACCTTTTGTAAGATTTTCTTAATAATGATTTTATTGTATTGAATTTACATAATTTAGCTTAATTTTTTCTCGTTCTTTTGGCGTTATGAAATATTATTTTAATGTTGCTTTTTTGTTGATTTTTTTTAATCTGTTTTGTGTTGGGCAAGATGATTTTTACAATAACCTCAAATCCGCATACTAATAATTTTGTTTTTCCACTTTATTAGCATTTCCACTATTCCGCAAGCTGATATGGCAGTCGGAATTGCTCTTATATATTTTTATTTTGACTATTAATT
>Ga0079203_1001713_pt1 | contig 15663 bp, 15 predicted proteins | sample PorBlaMBantryBay_FD_68602 | JGI IMG/M metagenome (GOLD analysis project Ga0079203, IMG submission 68602) | Marine algae microbial communities from Bantry Bay - Bantry Bay, Ireland | ecosystem: Host-associated > Algae > Red algae > Blade | place: Bantry Bay, Ireland
CATAGCATTTAAATAAAAGCCACTTTCCTTATGTCCACTTTGCTCGATAAGATCGGCTACCATGTAAACCAGTGAAGAGCCCTTTCGCTCTAAATAAGATGGAAGTAGCGCTAAAATGCGATAGTCCGAAATAGCACCATAAAATTGGGCAAATGCCTTTCTGTAGCTGGTTTCATAGATGGAAATATCCGTGACAAAATGCTTGCTTACTTCGCTGCCTGTGGTACCGCTGCTATTAAAAATTGTGGTGGGTGTTTCAGGCCCGGAGATTATGCTATTCTTTTTGAAGAATTCAATGGGCAGAAAGGGAATATCGCTAATTTTTAGAACCGATTCGGGATTTTTTTTCAGATGATTGCAGAAACCGCGATATATCGTATTGTGCTGGTATTGCCATTTGAACACCGAGAGCGCTATAGCCTCAAAGGTCGCTTTTGATGAGTCTGAAGATTTGCCTGTGCAAATGTTAAAAATGTTTTCGGCACCGATCATTGGGCAAAAATAGCCAAATTAATATCGGTTTAGGACCGCTCATTTAGACTTTTGCCAGTGCGATTTTACTATATTTTAATAAAAGTTGATTTTGGCGATGGTCTACCCAAATTTTTAAGCTGCTCATTTGGGGTTCAATTGGTAGTAACCAAGGTGTCTACCCCTATATTATTTAACCGAACTATTTAACGACCAATTTGCGTGTGGTGCGTCTGTTGTTCTCGACAACTTGCAATATATAGATGCCCGGATCTAGGTTCTTAATATCTAAGTTCGTGCTGTAGATCCTATTTTGAAGTACCACTTTACCGAAAACATCAAAGATTACGATTTCTTTCTGGGTATTTTCAGCGGTGGTAATATAAATGACATCTTCGAATGCCGGATTTGGATACAATTTAAACCCCGGGATTTCTACCGCATCGACAGGTGTCGATTTGGGTTGAATTTGAGCTGATAGGGATATGGCAAAAGCCATAAAGAGGGTAGTGTAAAGTATTTTCATGAACCATTGATTTGGGACCAATACCCTAAAGATAATCAAAGCATTGCCTCAGGTTCTAAAATTGTTGTGAAACCGAAAAAATTGTATGTAAAAAATAAAAAGGATGTTTTTCATCGATACTATTGGTAATTCAACGGAAGAAAGACGTTAGAAAAAACGTATAAGAGATGCCAGAGCCTAGGAAATAAGTTACTTGATAATCAATTTTCTAGTTGCCACTTTGTCCCTTTCGACGACGCGAAGTACGTATACGCCGGCATCCAAATCGGAGAGACTCAATTCAGAGCCTAGAATGGTGGTTTGAAGTACTTGCGTACCCATTACATCGAAAATCAAGATGTCTTTTGGGGCATTTGCCGAAGTGATGATATTCACTTTGCCTTCCATAACCGGATTCGGATACAATTTGAAACCATCGATATCACGTTTAGCACCCGATTCTTGGGCGTAACTAAAGGAAATAAAGAAGATGCAAATAAGAAAGTAAAGTTTCTTCATACAAGGGTGTATAACACAAAGATAATAATTTTGGGGATTTATCGTTGCGGAATGCCATAAACAGTTCAAAAATTTAGCCAAAATGTACTATTTGATGTAAAAAATTCAAAAATTAACAAAATTTGCCTATGAAAATGATAAGCTCAGGATAAGGTCTTTATAGGTATTGCACTGTTTAATGTTAAAAGGTATTGATTGTTAACACTTTATAGTTTCAATGTTACCTCAAGGTTATGATATGATGCAGTCTCCTTCTTTTGACCTAAAATAAAGGTTTTATAATTATATTTGAAAGCAGCCGCTAAGTAGAATTAGGTTTACTATGAAAAAAAAGGATATTAGAATACTTTTAGTAGATGATGAGCCTGATATTCTCGAAATCGTCGGATATAATCTATCTGCGGAAGGATATCAGATCTTTACCGCTCAAAATGGCGTCGAAGGAATAGCGAAGGCAAAAAAGAAGTTGCCCCATTTGATACTATTAGATGTGATGATGCCTGAGATGGATGGTATCGAGGCATGTGAAGTGCTCCGAAGAACATCTGGTCTGGAAAATGCCATTATCGTTTTCCTTACAGCGCGAGGAGAAGATTATTCCCAAGTTGCAGGTTTTGATGCCGGAGCCGATGACTACATAACAAAACCCATCAAACCCAAGGTGCTGGTAAGCAAGGTAAAATCATTGCTGAGAAGATTAAAGGACGATACGGCAGAATCTGAGGATATTATTACAGTTGGGGATATTGTTATCAATCGTGAAGAATATAAGATTGTTAATAATGGAACCGAAATGGTACTCCCCAGGAAAGAATTCGAATTACTTTCCTTATTGACCTCCAAACCTAATAAAGTATTTAAAAGAGAGGTGATTTTAGATAAGGTCTGGGGCAACGAAGTGGTCGTGGGCGGCCGCACCATAGACGTTCATATACGAAAACTTCGGGAAAAAATAGGAGAAGAGCACTTCAAGACAGTCAAGGGCGTAGGGTATAAATTTGTAATCTAAATAGTACCGTTATCCATTACTATACAGATCTGGCACCAAATTCTTGAACATGCTTTACAAGCTGACGAAAAAAACCAGGCCAGCACCATGACGGCTAGCAGGTTTCAAAACTAGCGCTAATACCTCCTTCTAATGTTTATATGGTTTAATCGTATTTTGTACATTGCTCTCGTTCTAGAAAAGCTGCTAAACCTTCATAACGGCCAATGTCAATAAAGCTAAAAAGGTCTTACCGATTTGCGTTTCGATCAGCGGTGTTGATCAGCATTGTTTCTGCCTTATTCATGGCGGGAATTCTTTATGTGTTCCATTTTGTAGATTGGAGGATTCTACTTTCAATTGGCATTACCATTTTTGCAATTTCCTTTGTTGTGCTGCAGTTGCGAATTGAACGGTTTATTTATAGAAGGATAAAAAAAATATACGACGATGTCGCGCTATTGGAATCATCTACACTAACCTCGGATCCCATTACAACCGATATGAAAACATTGACGGCCGAAATTGAAAAATTCGCCAAGGACAAGAAAATAGAAATCGACACGCTAAAAATAAGGGAAGAATACAGAAAAGATTTCTTGGGAAATGTTAGCCACGAATTAAAAACGCCCTTGTTTACGGTACAGGGCTTTATAGAAACCCTGTTAGACGGTGCGATAGATGATAAAAAGGTACGAGAAAAATACCTTCAACGAGCCAATAAAGGGGTAGATCGATTGATCTATATTGTAAAGGATTTAGATCTGATCACCAAATTAGAGGCAGGCGAACTTGCCATTGAACCGCAGGATTTTGATGTCCTTGAGCTTATTAAAAATGTTTTCGAATTGCTGGAAATGAAAGCTGCGAAAAAGAAAATCGCGTTAGTTTTCGATATGGATTATCAGAATCCTATTTGGGTAACTGCTGATCGGGAGAAAATACAGCAGGTACTGACCAATCTTCTGGTCAACTCGATAAAATATGGCAACGAAGATGGTACTACCGAAGTAAGCGTAGAAAATCTTATACAAAATAAAGTGATTGTACGGGTTACCGACAATGGTGAAGGAATTTCCGGGCAATACCTTCCGCGTCTTTTTGAACGATTTTATCGCATTGATCGCAGTGGAAGTAGAAAAGAAGGTGGTTCCGGACTCGGCCTGGCAATCGTCAAGCATATAATCGAGGCCCATGGCGAGAAAATTTATGTTGAAAGTGTCTTGGGTGTGGGCTCCGAATTCTCATTCACCTTAGAGAAATCTGCTGCTATGATCAAAGAAGCAGAACTACTGGCCTTCGATTAGATTTTATTAATTTCGCGCCATTAATAGGGCATTGAAAATGGGGAGCAAAAATAAACTAAAGCGATTTAAGGAGAACGAAACTTTCGAGAATGTACTACAACCCACACGCGAAGAAGTACAAAACGGCTTCTCCTTAAAAGGCAAGTGGGCAGTCCATTTTGGGAACGACAACCCTATAGTACTGGAGCTTGGCTGCGGAAAAGGGGAATACACAGTGGGTCTTGCAAAGCAAAATAACAAGAAAAACTTTATAGGAATCGATATCAAAGGTGCACGTTTTTGGCGGGGCGCGAAAACGGCCCTGGAAGAGGAACTTCATAATGTTGCCTTCCTGAGATCACAAATAGAATTGATAGATGCCCTATTCGCAGCCAATGAAGTTTCCGAAATCTGGATTACTTTCCCAGACCCACAGATCAAGTACAAACGTACCAAACACCGAATGACGAATAAGGTGTTTCTTGAAAAATACAAAAAGGTGCTTACCCCTGGAGGGTTGGTACATCTAAAGACCGATAGCGAATTTATGCACGGTTATACCTTAGGGCTTTTGCATGGCCTTGGGCTCGAAATAAACTACGCCAATCACGATGTATATAAAAACGAGGGAAGTCCGGACGAAGTGTTAAAGCTACAGACTTTCTACGAAAATCAGTACCTTGAAATAGGAAAGCCAATTACCTACATTCAGTTTAAGGTTCACTGAACTCCCGATGGGTTCACTAGTAGAAAACAAAGTAAATGCACCAATTACTGCTTTTATGCACGGCAACATTAATGGCTGCCTTTTTTGCTTCATTACCACCAGGGTTGTTAAATATGAATGCGGCTAAGACCAGTGTCGAGACAGGTAAGAAAAATGGGATTATTTTTGGTTTAGGAGTTGGTGTTGTTGTAATGCTCCAGGCGTATCTTTCTGTGCGCATTTCAAAATTCCTGTCGCGAAATCCGGAAATTATTGAAATATTGATGCAGATAGCCTTGGTCATTTTTGCCTCATTAGCCATTTTCTTTTGGTTAAAGGGTAAGAAACAACCCAAAGACACTATTCAGTACGACGATAGCAAAAAGAGAAGTAGTTTTACAAAAGGGATGTTTTTGGCCGCCTTAAATCTTTTGGCCATACCGTATTATGCAGGTTTGAATACGTTCTTTCACAGTCAGGATATTATGAGGTATACGATAGTCGATGAGATTATCTATATCGGCTCGGTAGGCTGCGGTACGTTCTTGGCAATGTACCTTTATGTGTTCTATTTTAATAAGATGGAGCAAAAAACCAACCGATTTTCAAAAAATGCAAACTATATCATAAGTGGACTAATGGTACTGCTTTTCGCTTTTACGCTCTTTAAACTTGTTACAAATAAATGAAACCAGAGAATAAAAATTTCTTTCAAAAAGTATACGAAGTTGCTAGCCAAATACCTGAGGGCAGGGTAACATCGTACGGTGCCATTGCGAAATATTTGGGTGCCGCCCGCAGTGCTCGAATGGTCGGTTGGGCAATGAACGGATCGGGAAGTATGGAGGACGTACCGGCGCATCGCGTGGTTAATAAGGCTGGCCTACTTACCGGAAAGCATCATTTTGATGGCACGAACCTCATGCAACAACTACTAGAGAACGAAGGAGTTAAAGTTATCGATAATCAAATACAAAATCTAGAGAAACATTTTTGGGACCCCTTCAAAGAACTACAGGGAGATATTTGATTGGTTACTACTTTTCAAAAATCATTTTAAACCCCAAACGCACAAATTTTAACCTTATGTGCTGATTATCCTGCTGTTCGCATATTCCCGCCTTGGCCGCTACAGCGAAAACTTTAGTGAACGGTAATGTTTCAAAACTTCAAATTCTAAATTAATCAGTTTCCATTTTAAACTTTAAAACCCAATCTACAATTCAATCTCGGCACTTTACCTTCTCGTCCCTAAGCCCTATCTTTGTAATTTAGAATCAATTTGAATAGAAGCATTAGCGCTACATGAAAATAGAGAAGAAGGCAGTCTTAAAAGCACTTGAAAACATTACCGTTCCCGGGGAAGGCAAGAATATGGTCGAAAGCGGTGCAGTAACCAATATCCAAATATTTGGGGATGAGGTAGAAGTTGATATTACCATAACCAACCCCAGTCTGCAAGCAAGGAAGAAAACCGAAGTTGAGATTTTGAAAATCATTCATCGCGAGGTGTATGAAAAGGCTAAAATCAAGATAAATATCAAAGTAGATGCTCCTGTTAAACCAAAGACCAACGAGATAAAAGGGAAGCCTATTCCCGGGATTCAAAATATAATTGCGGTCGCCTCCGGAAAAGGCGGTGTCGGTAAATCTACGGTAACAGCGAATTTGGCCGTCACCTTAGCGAAAATGGGCTTTAAAGTAGGCTTGTTAGACGCTGATATCTATGGCCCGTCTATGCCGATAATGTTCGATGTGGCACATGAAAAACCATTGGCGGTTAACATTGGGGGCAAATCAAAAATGAAACCTGTCGTGAGCTACGATGTTAAGCTTCTTTCCATAGGGTTCTTTACCCAACCCAACCAAGCGGTGATATGGAGGGGCCCAATGGCTTCGAAGGCCTTAAATCAAATGATATTCGATGCCCATTGGGGCGATTTGGATTTTATGTTGATCGATCTTCCTCCGGGAACTGGTGATATTCACTTGAGCATTATGCAAGCAATGCCGGTAACTGGCGCGGTTGTTGTTAGTACGCCGCAGGAAGTGGCTTTGGCAGATGCCCGAAAAGGTGTTGCAATGTTTCAGCAGGAGTCGATTAATGTGCCGGTTTTGGGTATTGTGGAAAATATGGCGTATTTCACACCTGCCGAGCTACCAAGCAACAAATATTATATCTTTGGGAAAGAGGGTGCAAGGCATTTGTCCGAAGATTTAGAGGTGCCTTTTTTAGGAGAGATTCCTTTGGTTCAAAGTATTCGCGAGGCAGGTGATGTTGGTAGGCCGGCAGCAATGCAAACGGGAACACCGATTGAAGAGGCCTTCGAAGAATTAACAAAAAATGTTGTGCAGGAAACGGTAAAACGCAACAAGAGCATACCACCGACCGAGGCGATTAAAATAACGACAATGGCAGGCTGTTCCAGTGTCACAAAAAAGTAGATTATGACAACAATGACCTCAGAAGAACTGAAGGATAAGGTCGAAATGGCATTAGAGGAAATCCGGCCGTTTCTGCAGAGCGATGGCGGCGACATCACCTTGGTTTCCATAGACAACGAAACTTCTGTAAAGGTGCGGTTAGAAGGAGCGTGCGTAGGGTGCAGCGTGAACCAAATGACACTTAAGAGTGGCGTTGAAATGACCATCAAAAAGTACGCTCCTCAGATTGAGGAAGTAATTAATCTTTCGTAACACCTTCTAAACGTCATACACCTTTGAAATTGAAGGCAGTATTTTTGCCTTGTTCTTAAATTTGGTTCTTAATGATCACAACGGATATTTTGATAATAGGTGCGGGCCCTACGGGTCTTTTTGCAGTTTTTGAGGCAGGCCTACTGAAGCTAAAGTGCCATCTTATCGATGCACTGCCACAAGCTGGCGGGCAATGTTCTGAAATTTACCCCAAAAAACCCATTTACGATATTCCGGGCTTCCCAGAAGTATTGGCAGGTGATTTGGTAGCTAACCTTATGGAACAGATCAAACCTTTTCAACCAGGTTTTACCTTGGGCGAGCGTGCGCAATCAATTGAAAAGCTCGAAGATGGTTCCTTTATGGTAACGACGAACAAAGGCACAAAACATCAGGCGCCTATTGTAGCCATAGCAGGTGGTTTGGGTAGTTTTGAACCTCGAAAGCCACTGCTTGATAATTTGACGAAATATGAGGATAAGGGTATCGCATACATTATTAAAGATCCCGAAGTGTATCGTGACAAAAAGGTAGTGATTGCAGGTGGCGGCGATTCTGCCTTAGATTGGAGTATTTTCCTTGCCGATGTAGCTTCAGAGGTAACTTTGGTGCATCGTAGAAATGAGTTTCGCGGTGCGTTGGATTCTGTTGATAAAGTACAGGAACTAAAAGATCAAGGTAAAATAAACCTGATAACACCTGGTGAAATCGTGGGCCTAAATGGTTCGGAAGTACTAGAGTCTGTAGTAGTTCGCAAAACAACCGATGTTGCTGAAGACATTATCGTGGAAGTCGATAATTTTATTCCCCTATTCGGACTTTCCCCAAAACTTGGTCCTATTGGGGACTGGGGGCTTGAAATCGAAAAAAATGCCATTAAAGTAGATAATAGGTTAGACTACCAAACGAACATTCCCGGTATTTACGCTATAGGGGATGTGAATACCTATCCCGGAAAATTAAAGCTCATTCTTTGTGGCTTTCACGAGGCTACATTAATGTGCCAAAGTGCTTATCAAAGAATTTTTCCGGATAAGAAATATGTAATGAAGTATACCACAGTAGGTGGTATAACTGGTTTTGATGGCTCTAAGAAAGAAGCGCCAAAAGCAGTTGTTAAAGCGATCGATTAAATGTCAGATATTAAAATAAAGATTACCGATAGAGAAGGAGTGGTTCATAAAGTAGACGCCCCGACCGATATGAATATGAACCTTATGGAGCTTGTGCGGGCATACGAACTTGCTCCCGAAGGTACCATTGGTATCTGTGGTGGCATGGCCATGTGTGCCTCTTGTCAGTGCTACGTAAGGTCGGATCACAAACTCCCGGAAAAATCGGATGATGAAGATGCAATGCTCGCCGAAGCATTTTATGTGGAGGACAACAGCCGGTTAGGGTGTCAAATTCACATGACCACAGATTTAGACGGACTTGAAGTAGCGCTTGCTCCCGAAAGTTGAAACTGGCGGTCATTGCGAGGAGCCTGCAGCATCTTTAAACTTTGTAAAGTAGTATTGGCGACGAATTAATCTGTTGAAGTTGTAATATCTTGAACAAATTGCCACGTCGCGAAATGCTCCTCAAAATAACAGCTAACAGCGTAGCGGTCTTTTTAAATCCTCGCCTGATACGTAAACAGATTATAATACCTACCTTCTTTGGCTATCAGTTCCTCATGCGTGCCTTGTTCGGCAATTCTTCCGTTTTCAATGACTAAAATTTGATTCGCTTTCCGAATCGTACTCAAGCGGTGGGCAATAACAAAGGTGGTCCTGCCTTTGGTCAACGTAGCCAAACTTTTTTGAATCAAAGCTTCGCTTTCGGTATCCAGATTGGAAGTAGCCTCGTCTAATATCAAGATTTTTGGATCGGCCAAAACAGCTCGGGCTATCGCAATACGCTGGCGTTGACCTCCTGAAAGTTTTACGCCACGCTCTCCGATCAAGGTTTCCAGACCATCTTCAAAACGATCTGTAAATTCATTCACATAAGCGGCTTGTACCGCTGCTTGCAATTCCGCTTCAGTGGCATTGGGTCTTGGGAACAGAATATTTTGTCGAATAGTTCCCTCAAATAAAAATTCATCTTGAAGCACCACTCCAAGATTTTTTCGAAAACTATTCAGGTTTACCTTAGAAACATCTTTTCCATCTATAGATATCATACCCGATTGCGGGTTCAAAAAGGTAGCCGCCAATCCTGCAATGGTCGATTTTCCGGAACCCGAACTTCCCACTAGTGCCACAACATCCCCGGATTGCGCTTCAAAACTTATGTTGTGCAATACTTCTTTATCTTCTTCATAGGCGAAAGAAACATCGTCAAAAACAATATCCCCTTTTATGGCGTCCAACACAATAGTTCTATTTTCCTCATCAGATTCTGGAGTCATATTCATGAGCTCCTCGGTACGATCTAGTCCTGCAAGCGCTTCGGTCAGTTGACTTCCGATATTGCTCATTTGTACGATGGGAGCGATCATAAGTCCCAATAAGAAAGTAAAGGTCAGGAATTCTCCAATAGTGAGCTCGTCAATCATAATCTTATACCCTCCGATACCCATAATGCCAGTGGTGGCAATACCCAGCAAAAAGGTCGATGAACTGGTCATGAAGGCCGTGGCCGTTAAACTTTTTTTAACGTTCTGGAACAATTTCTCAACGCCCTGTTCAAAAATCTTGTTTTCCTGGGCCTCGGCATTAAAGCCCTTAATTACCCGAACACCACCCAATGTTTCGGTCAGCCTTCCGGTAACTTCTGCATTGATCTTGCCCCTGTTCCTAAAAATCGGTCTGATAATTTTAAAAGCTTTCATGGCAATAAATGCAAAAATGGCTAGTGGCACCAAAGTAAACAACGTCATTGTCCAACTGATATCCAAAAGCAGTATCAGGGAGACTACCGCGGTAATCGTACCCCCGACCAATTGCACCAATCCGGTACCGATAAGGTTTCGAACGCCTTCTACATCGGTCATGATTCTCGAAACTAATGCGCCGGATTTGGCATTGTCGAAAAACCGGATAGGCAATGACAGTACTTTCTGTTGCACTTGGGCGCGCAGCTCCGAGATAAGATATTGCGCCTGAACGCTCAATATTTTGGTCAGTAGAAAGGAAGTAACCGCCTGTACCAAAATGGCCAGCGCTACCGCGCCAACCAGTAATTTTAGAAAATCAATATCTTTGTTCGGGATGATGTCGTCCATCAAATATTTTAAAGAGAGCGGAGCAACAAAACTGGCCGCTTTGCTAATGACAATGAGCAATAGCCCAATAAAGACAAGATTTCTTCGAGGCCAGATAATGGTTTTAAATGCGGTAAGGATACTGACTTTTTTTTCAGCCATTAGATTGTTTGTATTTATTAAGGTTGTCCGGTCGAACGCAGTCGGGACCTACTGTGAATCCGGTTTTAAATTTGAGGTGTCACATTTCGACATTCCGCTTAAATCTGTAGCAAATCATATTTCCCTTTTGCTAGTGCCAATTTCTTTTTGCCACGCCATTTCTTGATTATCTTTTCAATATATATGGCTTGATGAACATCGGTAAACTCCTGATGGCAAATTAACTCTAAAGATCTTCTTTTTTAAGTAAAACAGTTCTTTGCCTACCAAGGTGATGCTCGTCAAAGCTATGAGAGATATTGTTTGTAAAACCCGTATAGGTAAGGCTATCAGAACATCATAGCATATAGACGTAATACAACTTCACAACCTCCCAAATAGGTCTCGACTGCGCTCGATCAGACAATATCGCTGCAAGTTACCTTATAAAAATTAGCATTTCAACAACAAGTCCAGTAATTTAACTGTGACTAATTCTATTTTCATGAGAACATTATTTTTTCTTTTTCTTATTGCCTTATCAGCGTGTAAAACCGAAATTACATCTGAGAAACCGTTTACTGAATTGAGCCTCGCAGAAAAAGCCGAACGTGTAACTATCATCCGTGATGACTATGGCGTACCCCACATTTATGGAAAAACGGATGCAGATACCGTTTTCGGTTTGCTTTACGCCCAGTGTGAAGATGATTTTAACCGTGTAGAACAAAATTATATTTGGGCCACTGGCCGACTTGCTGAAGTAGAGGGGGAGGAAGCTTTGTACAGCGATTTAAGGGCCAAACTTTTTATGACCGAGAACGAAGCCAAAGCCAACTATGAGAAAAGTCCCGATTGGTTGAAAAGCTTATGCGACGCTTTCGCAGATGGTATTAATTACTATTTGGAAACCCACCCTGAAGTAACTCCAAAATTACTTACCCATTTTGAACCATGGATGCCGATGTATTTTAGCGAAGGCTCGATCGGAGGGGACATTGAGCGCATTCGCACCGAAAAAATAAAAGCATTTTATGAAAGTTCAATGGTCCTGCCCGAAGCCGAATTGCTCGAAATACAAAAGAAAGAGGCAATGGCCGAACCACAAGGCTCTAACGGTATTGCCATTTCCGGAGCATTGACCCGATCGGGGAATGCCATGCTGCTTATAAATCCGCATACCTCATTCTATTTTCGGGGAGAAGTACATGTGGTGAGCGAGGAAGGTCTGAATGCCTATGGTGCCGTTACTTGGGGCCAGTTTTTCGTCTATCAAGGCTTTAACGAAAAAACGGGTTGGATGCATACCTCTACCTATACCGACGTTATGGATGAATTCTTGGAAACCGTTACCAAGGTAGATGACAACTACCTATACCGTTACGGTGAAGAGTTGCGCCCCGTAGAAACTACTGAAATAACCTTAAAATATAAAGACGGTGATGCCCTGACCGAAAAAAGCTTTCCCGCGTACCGAACCCACCATGGCCCGATCACACATCGCACCAATGGCGTCTGGACGGCTTCCGCTATGATGTGGGATCCTGTAAAGGCCTTAGAGCAATCGTTTGTTCGTACCAAAAAAGAGGGTTATAAAGGTTTTCGAGAGATGATGGACATTCGAACCAATTCGAGCAACAACACCGTCTATGCCGATGCCGAGGGAAATATCGCTTATTTTCACGGCAATTTTGTACCTGAAAGGGATGTCTCGTTCGATTATTCAAGACCCGTCGATGGCAGCGATCCGAAGACCGATTGGCAAGGCCTTCATACTGTAGACGAGAATATATTGGTGCTTAATCCTGAAAATGGGTGGATTCAGAATTGCAATTCTACGCCTTATACGTCTGCACTGGAATTCAGTCCGAAAAAAGAAGATTACCCCTATTATATGTCGAAGGACCAGGAGAATTTTCGCGGGGTACACGCCATTGCCTTGTTGAAAGACCGCAAAGGATATACCTTAGATAGCTTAATTTCGTTGGCTCATGATCCCTACCTGCCCGCTTTCGCGGCCTTGATTCCGGGCTTAATTAAGGCCTACAATAAATACGACGATAAGAACCCAAAATTGCTTGAACCTATGCGTATTTTGGAAGCTTGGGATTTTAAGACATCAAAAGAATCGGTAGCGATGACTCTCGCTCATTTCTATGGAACGCGTTATTATCAAAAAGGAAAATATCCGAAAGGAATGAATGCTATGGAGCGCATTCTATTCTGGGGAAGTGAATATGGGGAGCAGACTAAATTTTTGGAAGAGACCATTGACCAGCTTACTGCCGATTTTGGTACGTGGAATATTCCTTGGGGAGAAGTAAACCGGTACCAAAGGTTAAACGGTGACATTCGTCAGCCGTTCGATGATACTAAACCGAGCATACCTATCGGCTTTGCTTCGGGTACCTGGGGCGCGCTCGCTGCATATGGCGCACGGTATACAAACAACACCAAGAAATTATACGGTACACGGGGCAATAGTTTTGTCGCTGCGGTAGAGTTTGGTGAAAAAGTAATAGCGAAAACCATACTGGCAGGAGGCCAAAGTGGCGACCCAAGTTCCCCACATTTTGACGACCAGATTCAGAAATATGCCGATATCGACTGGAAAGATGTGCCATACTACAAAGAGGATGTGCAAAAGCGGGCGAAAGAAACGTATACGCCCGGGAAGAGGAAATAGATGCTTTCACTAAAAAAAAGGTCTTTGACAGGATCAGACTGGACGATTGTAGTTAGTTAGATTAAAATGTAAAGTGAATAATATTGTAACACTGCTCACTGCAACTGCCAACGACAAACTACTCCTTGGTAATGATCAAACTAGCTTTTGACCTTGCGGAAAGCAACCATTTGTTAGAATAGATCAATTGTCCTTGATCATCATAGACATCTACTTGTGCGGTATTAGGAGGAGAAGAACCTTCGTTCAGGGCTTCGAATTCTATGCGATTGAATCCCTTTTTCAAATCGATATTAACGCCTTTAAATGTACCGGTTAGCATTACATTTGGATCGACGACATCACCATTTAGATAAATTCTTACACGGTCGCCATCAACATATTCATGGTCGCGGCAAACGACGCCCACAAATTTACCATTGCTCTTAACCTCACCCATATACATATCGCCAAAATAATTCTTAGAACCTTCCTTTTCGCTTTCGCGAGGCCCTACTTTTGGATCTATCTTCATTCCTGTTCCCGCCTGTACGAGTTCTCTGTCGGGATACATTTTTATCGGCTTTTTTCCGTTTAGGGAATCTTCGAAGTTGATTTCCTTTTTACCTACTACATCAGGCATGCGAAGTGAGGTGCCCTTTTTTTCTTTTCCTTGTTCGTCTTTCTTGTTCGCCACCTCTATTTTCAAAGGCTTTGCTTTTGGGGTATCGCCAACCTGCGACCATCCCAAAAGCGGAAGCATCATAAGTGCTAGAAGTGTTGCTAATTGTCGCATTGCTTAATATAGTCGAATGTTCAGGATAAAAATAACAAATACCCTGCCACGGGATATAAAAACGCTGTTAAATTCGATTAAGGGAGGGCATTTTGTGAATTAGGGAAGATTTCGTCGAAGAAACCCGATGAAATTACCATGCATTATTTGATTGACGTCTTTGTCCGCGTACCCTCTTTGCCTTAATAAAACGGGAACTTTTTGCAAATCGGCTATGGTATCAATATCCGACGGACACTGTTCTGTACCAAAACCCCCATCCAAATCGGTGCCAATGCCCACATGGTCAGCATTACCAGCGAGTTGGCAAATGTGGTCGATATTGTCTAGCATCTGAGCTAGGCTGACTCCCATACCCTTTGGAGTAGATTTTCCCCGTACCCAATTCGGTACCATCATCCAAGCATCTAACGCGACACCTATAACCGCTTCTCTTGAGATAAGTTCTTTGATTTGTTCATCGGAAAACTGACGGTTATGGTCGATCAACGCACGGCAGTTGTTATGGCTTGCCCAGATGGGACCGCTAAAGACATTCATAGTTTCCCAAAAACTTTGGTCGCATAAATGTGTGGCATCCAGAATCATTCCGAGGCGGTTTATCTCTTTAAGAAGTTTTTTGCCCTTTGTACCTATTCCCCCGATAGCGTCTGTTCCGTATGCGTATGTTCCCGGTCCGTAATGGGCTGGTCCAATGGCCCGTAATCCTTGTTCATGGGCGATTTTTAGCTGTTTGATATCGTAAATAGAATCTGCTCCTTCCAAACTAAGGATATAACCAATTGGTTTTTTTTCAGCATTCGTTTTCCAAAATTTCAAGTGCGAATCCAGTTGGGTCCGATTGCGTATCTGAACCAGTTCCCCTAGGTCTTCCATGGCACGGTACCATGCCAATTGGGCCTGTGTTTGTGCCCATGCCTGATGGGGCGAATGCCACCCGGGCAATGTATTGTCCGGTTTTACATAACGTGCGATTTGGGTTGCCATACAAAGTCCTATATTTCCGGTGCGCATTGCCTCAAAGGAAACGGTATTATTGCCCCGGTCGGGTTTGTCGGTCATGCCCTGTTCGCTTTCGCGGATGGCCTTCACCGACCAAGTGAGATCACGGTTCCATTCCATGGCATTCATGGCAAGGTCTAAATGGGCATCGAAAATGAACATGGGTATTGGTTTTCTAAAAAATGCCATCATGCGATTTCCTTGACAGGCTTCCCTCCGTATATAATTTTGGAAGTGAAACGCTCGGGATGACCATTACTATATCGTTATTTTTCTATTCTGGGCTGCGACCTTCCACGCTCCGGTAACCTCACCTTCCGTAATTGTCAAGGCTTCCGCATATTTAGCGACGGTCGGGCAGACATGTATCGGAATGGCATAAAATATGTCACCCACATTAAATTCATTGGCCCTATTGGTCTTAACAACAAGATGTTCCTCGCTCTGACCTATCTGCTCACTGTCTTCCAGGCCGAAAATAGTAACCCTTGGGAATTCCATTTCGGGCGCAACCGACTTATGTCCCAAATCAAGGCATATGGTATTTTCGCCGGGTTTGCTGATAATACGTATCAGTAATACCGCGGCATGCAGAAAGGCCATATCGGGAAACAGTTCGCCATAACGCGCGTCCCATAATAGGGTGGTGCCCGGAGCAGTTTCTACATTGGTGCGCAGCGCATGTACCGGAAAGGTA
>Ga0079203_1001732_pt1 | contig 15532 bp, 16 predicted proteins | sample PorBlaMBantryBay_FD_68602 | JGI IMG/M metagenome (GOLD analysis project Ga0079203, IMG submission 68602) | Marine algae microbial communities from Bantry Bay - Bantry Bay, Ireland | ecosystem: Host-associated > Algae > Red algae > Blade | place: Bantry Bay, Ireland
AGTCAAAAAATTATTAGCTTTTAATTTACCTTTTCTTACTCAATCCAAATCCTAATCATCAGGAAGTTCCAACACTTTAATATTGTCAATTAGATAAGTCGAAGTAGTTTGCCCTGCAGGAAGTAGTCCACCAAAAAGAACTCTGAAATGCTTAAATCGACTCCCATAATTTACTAACTGATTCGTCAAATCGATATAAATTTTATTCCAATCCGACTGAGGATTGAGCGCAAAAAAGTAAGTCAATACTGGAGGTGAATTAAGATCTTCATATCCTAATAATGCAACTTGTAGGATTCCTTCATTTTTATAATGCATCTCCATAACGGTTAAGTCTCCCTTGGTTTCTAATTCCATCGAGGAAGTAGCTACTTCCATCTTCGGGTTATCTTCATCCAAAACAAACCCAATGGAACTTCCTTCAAATGCGAATGGAGCTTCAAAATGCTCAGTATTGATCGAAATAGTCGTATCAATTATTTCATCCAAGGTATTACTATTCGTTTCAAAATCTTCTTTATAATGAAATATTACACGCGAATCATATTGAGTAACTGGTTGAATCGTATCTAATACATTAGGAGCTAAATCAACTTCTATTTCGTACGAGGTAAGTAAAGAATATATATTAGGAGTTACTTTAATTCCATTTTCCAAAATCCCAGGTGCGATGGTTAATTTTGTGTTTCCATCAGCAATAATCGGAAGGGTGGCAGGCAATTCATACACGCCTAAAAAATCTCCAGTTCCAAGATCACTTACCCATGCATCGGTAATTTGTTGTTCCTTAGTTCCTTGATTTCCATTTGTATTGACATCGACGATAAATGGTTTGATGTGAATATAAGCAGGAATCGGCTCTTTGTCTAAATCACAACTTCCAATAAATAACAGTACAATTACAAATAAGTAAAACTCTATTTTTTTCATATTTTTTTTTTTAGTTGATTAGGAAATCTGCTTCTCCAATCAACTATTTTCCTAATTTTATGATGCACCAACTTCAATAGTTTTAATAATTTCATGAGCCATTTTTAATGCTCGATAGCCATCGTCGATACTGACTTTTGGTTTTTTATTTTGCAATATACTTTCTGCGAAAGTTTCTAATTCTAACTGAATTGCATTGACTGGTTCTGTTTGAGGCATGTCAATGTGAATATGTTTTTTCCCTTTGGCAGTTTGCAGATCCATCAAATTAGCATCCTTGGGAATATCAGGCGAACCTTCATCGTACAGCCGAATTACCTGCGCGTTTTTTTCCAAAAAATCCAAACTAATATATGCATCTCGTTGGAACAATCTCACCTTTCGCATTTGTTTCATGGAAATTCTACTCGCCGTCAAATTCGCCACACATCCATTATCAAACTCCAAACGAACATTCGCAATATCAGGTGTATCGCTTACCACACTTACGCCACTTGCATGAACGCCTTTCACTTCTGAATCGACCAAACTCAACACTATGTCCAAATCATGAATCATCAAATCCAAAATTACTGACACATCTGTTCCTCTCGGATTAAAAATTGCCAGTCGATGTGCTTCAATAAACATGGGCGACAATTTGGTGTTTTCCAAAGCCAATAGTGCTGGATTAAATCGTTCGACATGCCCAACTTGTACTTTGACATTATGCTTTCGACAAGCAGCTAGAAGCATTTCCGCTTCTTCAACTGTATTACATAATGGCTTTTCTATAAAAACGTGTTTGCCATGCTGAATGGCTTTTAGGGCAAGTTCGAAATGCGTAATCGTAGGAGTTACAATATCCACCACATCAACTAATGCTAGCAATTCTTCTACTCTTTCAAATCGCTTAACTCCTTGGTTTTCAGTTACTTGTGCTGCATTCTCGTCATTTGGATCAAAAAATCCAATCAGTTCAAAGCAATCAGTTTGTTGAATACATTTGACATGAATTTTTCCTAAATGACCAACACCCAACACTCCTATTTTTAGCATGTTTGTTATATTTATTTTTTCTTTGACAAATCCCGTGTTTTAAGTCCGCTAAAAGTTGAAAATAACACTTTCCCATTTTTGAACGGGATCGTTTTCATTTCCAACTTTTGTCTGACCACGGGATTTGTCTAAGAAGATATTTTATAAAACTAAGAACGCTCAACTCATTGAATCTGCTTCTTAATTAAAGTCAGCTAATCTACATTTTTGGGGAAAAAGATATTTTTAAATGGCGTGAAATTACCAATAGTATTCTAAAAAAAGGAACGGGAGAAAAATAGTTTTGGAGAAAAAAGAGATGGGAATATCGAATAACGATTTCAGAACAAGGATTTGAGAAGTTTGACGAGCATGATGTGAAATCCTATTTTATATAATAATGGAAAAGCATTTCATGTTAAAAACTGACCATGATTTAATAATGATTAAAGAAGCAAGGTTTACACCTAGTTCGTCAAACTTCTCAAATCCTTGTTCTGAAATCGTTATTCGATATTCAATTTTTCTCCAAAAAAAAATAGGCTGAATGGAATCCCACTCAACCTATTTTTTTTTTTTCAAAAAAAGAAAAATTACATTCCACCGCTATTCATCGCAGTCATATACATTTCATTAAAGTAATTAAATAATTGCTCCAATGAATTCATTTTTTTATTTGCAAAATTCAGTTTGAACTCAGAATTATAACTTCCTTTGATTTTTTTATCTGTTTTCATCACTATACTTTCAAAGCTTTGTTTACTGACATTAAGCATTTTTTCAGCCATCTTATCATTCATGCCTTCCTCTTTTGCAAATTCAGAAGCAGCATTCAAAGATGTAGGAATATCCCAGAAAAATGCTCCCCCACTTTCTTTCATCAACTTTTGCTGATCCTTAGTCATTCGATCTGATTTGGAATATCCATCTTTCAATTTTCCTGTTGCCAATTCAGTATTATTGGTAATAAATAAAATTCCATCCTTCATCGTCAAAAACATATCCATTGGAAGTTCTTCCATTGGAACAGCCACTTTAAAAGAGTTGCCCACCTTAGTCAACGCACCTGCATCCACTCCCATTTGAATGATTTTTTTCAAATCTGCTTCTCTTCCATAAGACATCATCGCCAATACTTCTGGCAACATTTGTTGCGCTTCCACTTCCACTTTATTAAAGTCATCATCATACTGAGTTTTCTTAATCGTAAACTCTCGCATACCAGTTACGGCAAAAACCATATCTCCTCGAATGATTTCATACAATCCTTTAGCATCCATTTCCAAGCCCATAGAATTCACCGCACCCAATGCCATTCCTTCCATTGATTCTCTCGTCATTCCCATTTCTTTAATCATTGGATCAAACATTTGGAACATTCCATCTGCAAAGTTTTCTGTTTTCATAGCCATAGAAAAATAGCCCATCAAATTGTTCTTTGGCAAATACTTAAAGAAGTTTTTATTCAAATCTCCTTCCGTCATCTTGGCAAACATGTCTGATGCTTTTTTATTCATAAACATTTTAGAATCCATGACAACAGCTCCATCATTGAAGTTCATTTCGACCAAGTAATCAGAGTCTTTATATAATTCTTTCATTGCAGTCATCATTGCTTCCATCCCTGGAACGCCAGCCATTTCGTTACCGCCCATTTGCATTTCCATCACCCAATTGTAGTCCATCCACATTCGCATATCGCTCTTTCTACCTTTGGTCGCTTTATTGAATCGCATATCAGTCATGATCGAATTCTTCGGTGTTCCGTTCAATACTTTTTTGACAAAACCATCTATTACAGATTGATCCGTTCCAGCATTGGGTTCACCGCCTACAATGATTCCTACTTTATCATTCCAAGCGAAAGTAGCTCCATCTTCTGTCATGGTTTGGAATTTTCCCGTCATTCCCATCACCGCACCTTTTGCTTCTGGCAAGATTGAATTTTTAAAAAATTTCGAAAATTTCTTGCTGTCAGAAATATTAAATGCGACTCCAAAAAAAGAAGATTCTTTAGAAATATCTCCAAACATATAAGTCTCACTCATCACATCAATTCCATAGGCAGCTGGATTTTTTAATGCTTCAGCGAGTTCCTTTTTTTCTCCAGACATTTCTTTGTCGAATTCTTTCATTCCTTCTTTGTAGAAGTCAAATTCTCGTAGTTTATCAAAACTAATTTTTTGATCCAAATTAGCTAAATCCATACTTACTACGAATGTCGCATCACTTGGAATATATTGTTTTAAGTTTTGAGCTTGAACACTCATTGCTGCGACAACGAGTAAAAATAATAGCGCAGTTATTCTAAAAAATTTCATCGAATTGGTTTTTAATAATTTATGATTAAAAAAATAATTGTTAGATATTGCTTCCATGTTTTTTTGATGATGGATGATAAATTAATGATGATGTTAAATTACCACAAGGCGACTTCGAAGTCACCTTGTGAGTAGTAATCGTTAAAATGAAATATGATTTTCCAAAGTCTTTTTCCCAGTTGCAAATTCTGAAATATTCCCTTCGAGCATGACTGCTTTTTTGGAAGGAGATATTTTCGCTTTTGAGTTGGAGACATTTTTTATAGATTCTTCAAAACGGTAAATACTCACCACCCTAGCTGATTCCATCAAATATCGTACGACACTCATCAATCCATCAAATTCCTCTTGCGTAAATCGCTCCTCCGTATAATTAAAAAGTCGAGAGAATTTATTTTCTTTAAATGAAAAATGTTTAAATCGAGGGAGCGGAAAAGGTGTTTGATTAAATGTTTTGACGGAAGCATTAATTGCTTTATTCAATGCTTTCATGTTTTTAAAATCCGCCGTCACTTCAAATACGAATTCATCAAAATCGCTTTTGGCTTTTACTTTCGAAATACCTTTTATTTTGGATAACGCTTTTTTGAGTTTTTTGATCTCAGATTTAATTTCAGCTTCTGAAGGAATTTCTACTCCATTGATTTCGCCTGCATTCATATAACCTGCGAGGTTTACTTTGCTTTGACTCAAATCAATATTTAATCGTAATTCGCCCGAACCATCTGCATTCATTTTTACTTCCTCTGTCACATCAAAACAACTCGTGATTGAAATCAGAATAGCAAAAAGAAATGTAGTTTGAAAAAGTTTTTTCATAAAATGTTTTATTAAAAAAATTCTTGGCCAAATGTAGTAAACACCTCATTTTAGAACGAAAAACGATTGTAAATTAGTCTTTGTGATCTTTAATGCAAAGTTTTTACAGACGAATGATTGAGAAAAAAGGATGAAAGAAAATCTTCTTAATCTTAAATAGAAATTTAACTCATGTCCCTACTTTTCTTATCTCTATTTTTTTTTCAAAAAAAAATGCACAACTAGAAGAAATTTAAATCTCAAAAAACATCACACAAGTTATTCATTTTTGACTTTTCTTTAAAATCAAGAAACTGACTTTTCCCCTTCAATTCGTAGTGACTTGTGGATATTATTTTGAATATTTACAAAGTTATTTAAAGCACGTATAAAAAATGATTCTTAAATAAATTTCGTGTTTTCAAGTCAAGTCAAAATTTGTCTAAGAACAAAAAAATCAACTATGTCATTCAGAATAATTTTTGCCATTTTTATCCTAAGTACTTTTTCAAATTGTAAAAGTGCCAAGCTCCGTAAAGATACTGTTACCGATCAATTAAACAATATGCAATCGGGGGCAATGTTTATTCGACTACCCACTAATAAAGCCAAAATTGCCAAACTTAAAAAAGCAGGAAGAAATGATTCTGCCAAAAAAGAAAGTGCAGAGATGGCCCAATTTCATACTGACATTTTAAAAACATTTGAAAAGCATTTTACTTTTTGCCCAGTCTATTATTATTATTCTGATAAAAGTGTGGAGGTCAAAAATGGAAATTTCGACGGTAATCTTTTTGATGCGAAATTGAATAATGTTTCCTCTTTATCTTTTTCCAATAAGCAAAAATTTTACGGCGAATTTGGATTTGTTCATCAAGAGGAACTAACCGTAGAAAGAAATGGGAAAACTGAAAAAGTCGCTGGCATCGGTGGCAAAAAAGCATTCGTCATCAGAACTCATGAAGGCTTGCAACCGCTTCGTCCTTTTCCATACACCATCAATTATTATTATAACGGAGAAGGAACTTTAACCAAACCTGTCCAAAAAATAAATGACGACCTTTTTAACGCAGTAAGTAATATGAAGAGAAGGAAATTGAGAAGGCAACGGAGAGGGAAGTAGCAGTTGATAGCTTTTCAGTAGGCAGACTGCCAATTGAGAAACTGCCTACTGAAAACTGAAAAACTGTTTACAGCGAAACTACCAACTGAATATGTGCCAAATGATGCTGACTATGCCATGCATACAATGCGATCATTTTTTTTAGAGAAATTTTTTCGCCAGATTCAGGGTGAGTGAAGCATTTTTCTAAATCTGATTCGCTTAAGTTTTTCAACATGATGACCCAGCGTGTATGCAAACCTTTTAGCAATTGGAGACTCGATTCGATGGGTGCATTTTTTCCATCTTCCAATTCTCCCCACAATTTTTCATCGTAAGCTTTGATAATTGGTGAGTCTTCCGTCAAAGTCCATTTGAATCTAATATAACTATTCATATGACTGTCTGGCAAATGATGCACTACTTGGCGAACCGTCCAACCACCAGGTCGATAGGGAGTATTTAATTGTTCCTCCGTCAATTCATTGACTGCTGCGGCGATTTGTGCAGGAGTATTTTCGATGATGGAAATCCAATTAGAAATATCTTGAGGAGAAAAAGATTTGGGTGTTTTAAATTTACCGATGGGAAATTTAAGTTGCTCAAAATTCATTTTTGTTGATTGATTTTTGTAAACCTCATCCTTGATCCTTCTCCTTTTGGGAGAAGGGTCGAGGATGAGGTAATAATTAGTTAGGAATCCCGCAATCGCCAGATTTCCCAATGACCAAATCAAAAGATCAACCATTTAGTTACAAGCATAAACATTTTCTTCTAGCTCAGATAAATTGCCGCAACCTCTTCTAAAAGATTGGATAAAAGAACCAAGATACAACTTGCCTACTTTTCGATCATCTTGAAAATCTTTGGCATTTTCTCTAGTCCTAAAACCTGGAATAACAATTTTATAATTTGGTTTCCCACCTAAATCTTTTTGCAAAATAATCGCTCGATCAAAACTCATTCCTACTCGTTTGCGTTTATCTTTTGCTTGATCGAGTTCAGTATAACTGGCAATTTGAATAAAGTATTTTCCAATGCTTGTAGAAGAAGGTTTAATTACTTTTTTTTTGGAAGAAGAGGAAGAGGACGTATTTGTAGTTTCTTTTTTGGCTTGTTTTTCTTCAGGGATAACGCTTGCTTTATTTATTTCTGAAGCATCAGCACTTGATAAAAATCCTTCTGGAATAATTTTTTTCACCATTTCATTTTCCAAAACTTGATCTTTAAAATAATACCCAGCAGCACCACCACCCAACAATAAAAAAAGTAAAATCCAAGGCCAAGCAGATCGTTTTTTTTTGGAAGAAGTGTTGCTAGAAGGATTGTTTCTTTCTATTTGCTTCATCGCCTTTTTGGAAGGCTCAGTCAATGTACTCACATTGACATTTCGGCGAGAATGCGCATCTTTTAATTCTTTGATTAATTTAATAACATCTCTGATTTGTGTTTTTGGAGGACTTCCAACACCACCTGCGGGAATCATTAATTTCTTATTCGCTCGAAGTTTTAAAAATTTTAAATCTCCATTCAAAGTAGGATCAGACGACGAAGCATCCGAAAGGATTTGAATCATTTCGCTCACTTTATTTTCGACTAACAACTGTGTCAGATAATCGAAAAAATTTCCAGAATTCGTTTGATAAGCCATTCGGTAAAATTACGAAAAAAATTAATACTGAACTAGGAAAAAGTTGAATAACCAACACTCAACAAGGAATGCCTAATAGCGAAGTATGACACTATTTCTCATAGTGAATACTGCTAGTATCGTCAAAGTTGGAAATTCGACATTCCTTGTTGAGTCTTGGTTATTCAAAAAAACTATGGCACCGCAGCTTTAAAAACTACAGCCGTTCCATCACTCGCCAATGTGTACTCCGCCCCACTCGCCACAAAAAATGCTCCTCCCCTTTCCAAACGAAATTCATCATTTTCACTCTGCACCACCACTTCGCCTTCCATCACAATTAAAGTCTCAGGAGTCATTGCATTTTGGCAAGAATATTTTTCTAAATCCTTCAAAAAAATTCGAGTCAATTCAAAATCAGGTGCGGGCGTTTGGTACACTTTTACACCTCGATCAATTTCAGTTCCAGTCAAAATATTTGGAATCACCGTTTTAAAACTCACCTGTTCTAACAATTCATTTACATCCACATGTTTGACCGTCAAACCACCTCGAAAAACATTATCAGAGTTCGCCATCAATTCCATATTCACTCCTTCCAAATAAGCATGTGGAATTCCTGCATCTTGAAATATGCCTTCCCCTTTTTGTAAACAAACTAAGTTAAAAATATAAATAGAAAAAACGCCTCGATCAAAATGACCACCTTCCAACATGTTATCTCGAAACGCCAAGGCAGTCCAATAATCAGGACTGTTTTTTTGTATTTTATTTTGGGAAAAATCTAAACTTAATCGCTCCGCAAGTGGTTGCAAAATCTCATCCACCGTCCTTTGCGACATCACCATCAAATTTTTATAAAAGTGATAAAGTTTCTGATCTACTTCTTTTTGCAAAATTCGTTGGTAGTATTCCAACAACATTTTAAATTCAGGAACTGACTTTAAAACTTCTTCAATCGCCTCCAAAGATTTGAATCCATGCAACAACCAAAACTCGGTCAGCGCAACCATCACTTCTGGTTTGTGATTATCATCTTTGTAATTTCGATTAAATGCGGTGATCGCAATGCCAGCTTTTTCTTCTCTGGCAAAACCAATTTCCGCAGCTTTTTTAGTCGGGTGAGTCTGGATGGAAAGCATTTTTTTTACATCCAAAACTTTAAACAAATATGGCAATCTTTCCCCAAATTTGTTAATTACTTTTTCGCCCAATGCCTGAGGATTTTTTCCCAAAAAATCTTTCAAGGAAACTTCTTTACCATCCATATTCAACTGTGCTGGTCCACGCTGATGCGCTCCCAACCAAATCTCTGCAAAGGGCTGACTATCAACATTTTGCAACTTCATCAACTCAGGAATAAATTTTTTTCCTCCCCAAGCATAATTCTGAATCGCTCCTTTTATTGGAAAAACTTTTTTCATATTTTTATATCTTTCAACGAAAAATCATAAGTGATAAAACATGAATAAACTTTATTATCAAATTTAAGTTCATGTTCACAATTATTAACCTCGCATTTTCTTATAATTATTAATCAGACCATTCGTAGAAGAGTCATGAGATTTTACCACTTTTTCATCTTCTAATTCAGGCAATATTTTCTTTGCCAGTTGCTTTCCAAGTTCCACGCCCCATTGATCGAAACTATAAATATTCCAAATAATTCCTTGGACAAAAATCTTATGTTCGTACATTCCAATCAAACTTCCGAGTGCTCGTGGTGTTATTTTTTTTAATAAAAAAGAATTGGTAGGACGATTACCTTCAAATATTTTGAACGGTAAAAGTTTTGCAATTTCCTCTTTCGATTTACCTGCTGCTTTTAAATCTTCGGTCGCCTCTGCTTTTGTTTTTCCATTCATCAACGCTTCCGTTTGAGCAAAAAAATTAGATAATAATTTTACGTGATGATCGCCGATTGGGTTATGCGAATTAGCCGGTGCAATGAAGTCGCAAGGAATTAATTTGGTTCCTTGATGAATCAATTGGTAGAAAGCATGTTGACCATTTGTGCCAGGTTCTCCCCAAACAACTGGGCCAGTTTGGTAGTTCACTTTCTTTCCATTTCGATCTACATATTTCCCATTGCTCTCCATATTTCCTTGTTGAAAATAAGCAGCAAACCGATGCAAATATTGATCGTAAGGTAAAATCGCTTCCGTCTCTGCTCCAAAAAAATTATTGTACCAAACCCCAATCAACGCCAACAAAACAGGAATGTTTTTTTCAAAAGGAGTTTTCTCAAAATGCTGATCCATTGCATGAAAACCATCCAATAATTCTTCGAATTTTTCAAAACCAATAGTACATGCAATCGACAATCCAATTGCCGAAGTCAGCGAATATCGACCGCCTACCCAATCCCAAAATTCAAACATATTTTTACCTGCAATTCCAAAATCTTCCACCCCTTTTTGATTGGTCGAAACTGCAACGAAATGTTTTTTTACAAATTCATTCTTTTTCGCTTTTTTCAAAAACCAATCACGAGCAGACCGAGCATTGGTCATCGTCTCTTGCGTCGTAAAAGTTTTGGAAGCGATAATAAACAGCGTGGTCTCAGGCGACAAATCTTTCAAAGTTTCTGCAATATGAGTTCCATCTACGTTCGAAACGAAATGCACTTTCATCCCTTTTTTCCAATATGGCTTCAATGCTTCCGACACCATCACAGGCCCCAGGTCACTTCCACCGATTCCGATATTTACGATATCAGTAATTCGTTTTTGAGTGTAGCCTTTCCATTTTCCAGCAATAATTTTATTGGAAAAAACTTTCATTTGTTCCAAAACAGCATTGATTTGAGGCATCACATTTTTACCTTCAAATTTTACAGCTCGCTTCGAACGATTCCTCAAAGCGGTGTGCAAAACTGCTCGACCTTCTGTTGCATTTATTTTTTCACCGGCAAACATTGCTTTGATTTCAGCTTTAAGGTTAGTCTCTTTGGCTAATTGTAACAATAGTTTTACGGTTTCTTTGGTGATTCTATTTTTGGAAAAATCCACCAATATCTCTTCAACAGTCAAAGAGAATTTTTGAAATCGACGAGCATCCTTTGCAAACAAATCTTTCATCTGCACACGCTTCATTTCTTGATGATGTTTTTTTAATTTTTTCCAAGCATCCGTTTGAGTTGGGTTTATTTTTTTAGCCATGATTCTTTTAACGGTTAATGATTAACGGTGAACGGTTAACCTTTTGTAGTGATTTTTTAAATAGGGAAAAGCAATATTTCAAATCCTGTCCGACGAGCAGGCGGGTTCAATTTTTTGAATAAATATTCTTTATTTGCGGCGAAAATAAAGATATTTTCCGATATTCGACTCGACAAAGGAAGCAAAAATATTAATTCATTTTTTTTCAAAGCTTTCATGAATTTCACCAAAACGTTCTCTCGACAATTCGGGAGACAGGAATATGAGTTGGAATAACGTACTTGGGAAACGAGGAGAACAACTCGCCGTTTCTTTTTTAGAAAAAAAAGCTTATCAGATTTTAGCAACCAATTGGCGATATCGCCGAGCGGAAGTAGATATTATTGCCAAGGATGGAGCCATTTTGGTTTTTGTAGAAGTGAAAACTCGGAACAATAATAATTTTGGAGAACCTGAATTTGCAGTCAATCAAAAAAAGGAAGATTTACTCGCTTCCGCAGGCGCAGCTTATATGCGAGAAATAGAACATGATTGGGAAATTCGTTTTGATATTATTTCGATTATTTATAAAAATGAGCAGAGTTTTACGATTAAGCATTTTGAGGATGCGTTTTTTCCTAATGATTGAACCGTTGGCAGTTTTTCAGTAGGCAGTTCGCAGTTGCTTACTTTAATCAAAAGCAATAAAGCAGTTGCTAATAATTCGAACTTTATCACTAATTTTTTGCATGAAATACTTAATATTTTGAGTCTCAACATTAAACAAATTATGACATTTCTCAAAATCACAGATAAAAAAGATACTTTTTTACATCTTTATGTGAAAAAAAAATCCTTTTTCGTTTTAATTCAACATTAATAAACTTATCTTTGCACTCCAATTTTGAAAAAAAGATATTACAATGAAAAAAGATACTCATCCAAAGAATTATAGAAAAGTAGTCTTTAGAGACATTTCTAATGATGTAGAATTCATCACTCATTCTTGTGCAGATACATCAGAAACTGTAGAGTTTGAAGGGGAAACTTACCCACTTATCAAAATGGAGATTAGCGCAGCTTCTCACCCATTTTTTACTGGAAAAATGCAGTTTGTAGATACAGCTGGTCGAATAGATAAATTTAATAAGAAATTTTCGAAGTTTGCAAAAGCAAATCCAACTGCTCAAGAAGCAGAAGCAGCAACGGAAGAAAAACCAGCGGAGTAATTTCCACTACTTATTATTTTTTCTTCGAAAAAAAAGTCTTGAACATTGTTCAGGACTTTTTTTTTGCTGTAAATCGTAGCGGGACTATCCGAGTCACGTCAAAAATTACGGTACTCGGAGAGTCCCGCTACGAATTAAAAAATTATTTGTGATTATTTTCTAAAAACATGGCTGAAAAGAATATTTTTACAAAAAAAAACACACACATAAACCACTATGCAGAATATCATACTTTTTGACGACGATATACGTGATCGATTATTGCCACTAACATTTACTCGCCCCGTAGGTGAATTACGTGTTGGAATTTTGACTATCAAAGAAAAATGGCAGCGTCACCTTTGCGTAGATAATATCTCCCACATTACTCAAGACTATTTGGTAGATAAGTTTCCGATTAATATCGAAGAGGATAATATTGTAATTAATGGATCTGTTTTGCCTTCGCCTGAGTTGGTTCAATTGATCCAAGTATTATCGCCTAACGAAGCTTTGTTGAAAGATGGAGAATTGATCGCCACTCGTTTGGATGAAGATCAATTTCAGCATTTGATTAATAATGAAGAAATCGAAGAGTTGGGTGGATTTGATGTGTTAGAGACTCCTTTTTTGAAAATTAATAACCTTTGGGATATTTTTAAAATCAATGGAGCAGCGATTCAAGAGGATTTTGACTTGTTGACCAAAAACAGAATTTCAGCTCCGATTTCTACATCCAATCGAGTGATTGCACCTGAAAATATTTTTATTGAAGAAGGAGCGACAGTTGAATGTGCGATTCTAAATGCCACCGAAGGTCCAATTTTTATTGGAAAAAATGCGACGGTGATGGAAGGTGCAATGATTCGAGGAGCATTTGCTTTATGCGATCATTCGACCGTAAAAATGGGTGCCAAAATTTATGGCCCAACGACTGTTGGTCCTCACTCTAAAGTTGGAGGCGAAGTCGGCAACTCTGTGATCATCGGATACTCCAATAAAGGTCATGAAGGATATTTGGGAAATTCTGTTTTGGGTGAGTGGTGCAATTTAGGAGCAGATACTAATACTTCTAATTTGAAAAACAATTATGCAAATGTGAAATTGTGGGATTATCCAAGTGAACGATTTGTTCCAACTGGTTTGCAATTTTGTGGTTTAATTATGGGCGACCATAGCAAAGCGGGAATCAATACGATGTTCAATACTGGAACTGTGGTGGGCGTTTCTTCCAATATTTTTGGAGCAGGTTATCCTCGAAATTTTATTCCTTCTTTCTCTTGGGGTGGACCGCAAGGATTAAAAACTTACAAAACTGACAAAGCATTCGATACTGCTGAAAAAGTAATGTCTCGTAGAAAAATTGAATTTGACGAAGTAGAAAAAAAGATCATGGAAAAGATATTTGAACTGACTTCAGTTAGTCGAAGTTGGGAGTCTTAATTGAAAATTGAGACCGCTGCGCTGACAGACTGACGGTAATGACTTGAATGACGATAACTATTTTGAATAATCGCCAAATCAAAATTCCTCTCGTAAGTCTGACAGCGTAGCGATCTAAAAAAAAAAAGTTATCAAACCAAATCAACCTCCTTTTTGGAAAAAAATACTAAGTTACTTTTTCGAATTCCACATCGAAAGTGCACCGAGTGAAATCAATCCACATTTATATGTAAGTCTTAGTCGAGGTCGATATCAGTTATCGACTGCCAATGCGATTTACTCTTTTGAAGATTTGTATGACAATTTTTTTGACGCATTCAAAGCAGTAAATTTAGATCAATATCCAATTGAAAATGTGTTGATTTTAGGTTTAGGTTTGGGAAGTATTCCTTTGATGTTAGAAAAGAATTTTGGGAAAAAATATAACTACACCGCTGTCGAAATTGACGAATCTGTCATTTATCTCGCTTCCAAATATGCTTTGCCACAACTCGAATCAAATACTCAAATGATCTGCGCAGATGCTTTTGCTTATGTGATGCAAACGGAACAAAAGTTTGATTTAATTTGTATGGACGTTTTTTTGGATGACATTATTCCAGAAGAATTTGAGGAAAATAATTTTTTGGGGAAATTAAAAACGCTACTTAGCGACGATGGCATTTTATTATTTAATCGCTTAGCGAGCCACCCAAAAGATGTAGAAAGAACGAAATTTTTTTATCATAAAAATTTCAAAACAGTTTTTCCCGAAGGAAGTTATTTGGAAGTAAAAGGAAATTGGATGCTCGTTAATTTAACGGTGAACGGTTAATTGTTAATAATTAACACCATATCGGATTAACCATTAACCGTTCATCATTAACCATTAATAAAACATGTTTTTAGCACGAATTAGATTTTTAATTGGAATTGTCATCCTCGTTTTGGGTGTGCTTCTTCACTTTAATGTAGGTTTCGGTTCTGCTTGGTATATGTATTTGGCGGGCATAATTATTTTGGCGACACATTTTTTATTTGGAAATGTGATGTTGGCTTTTGGAAAATTAAACAAAGGAGAAGTGGATGCCGCAGAGGATTTAATTTCGCAAATCAAGCGTCCTGATTTTTTATTAAAAACTCATCAAGCCTATTATTATTTTGTTTTGGGAATGATTGCTTTGCAAAAAAAACAGACTGGTTTTGGCGAACAACATTTGAAACAAGCATTGAATTTAGGTTTGCGAACCGATACTGATAATGCTTTGGTGGCGATCAATATTGCGCATGTTCATTTTGTGAAAAAAGAATACAAATTGGCGGATGAATTTCGAATCAAAGCGAAAGCATTTAATTCTAATGATTTGATGATTAAGGAAAATTTGAAAAAATTGGAAGGCGCATTAAAAGGACTAATATGAAAAGAGAAAAGTCATTTTAAATTTATGTATGACGCTCGACTCATTTATCGAAGGAGCAAATGGCGAAATTGATTGGTGTTTTACTGACCAAGATTATGGGATGACTGATTTCTTAAATCAAATTGATTCCATCTTTTTTGGACGAAAAAATTATGAGCAATTATTGGAAATGACTCCTGATGCTTTTGCGGATAAAACGAAAATCGTATTTTCAAATACTCTTAAAAACACCAAATTAAGGATCAAAAATAATTAATGGAAATATCGAAGAAGAGGTCAACAAAATAGTCAATTCTGAAGGTAAAGATATTTGGCTTTTTGGAGAAGCCAATATGACGACTGCCCTAATTAAATTAAATTTAGTGGACGAATTAATGATTGCTGTTCATCCTTTAATTTTGGGAATTGGAAAACCTATTTTTGAAAAAATTAAAACTAACTGATACCAAAACTTATTCAACTGGTTTAGTTCAACTTTTTTACGAAATTCAAAAGTAAGAGCTTGTTGAGGAATTAAATTTTGAGCTAAAAATAGTTCATTTT
>Ga0079203_1001740_pt1 | contig 15464 bp, 10 predicted proteins | sample PorBlaMBantryBay_FD_68602 | JGI IMG/M metagenome (GOLD analysis project Ga0079203, IMG submission 68602) | Marine algae microbial communities from Bantry Bay - Bantry Bay, Ireland | ecosystem: Host-associated > Algae > Red algae > Blade | place: Bantry Bay, Ireland
GTTGGAACAGCTCCCAGGTTGAACACGTATGCAACTACCGTCTGGTCAAATCCCGGACGAGCGGCGCCGGCAAAAAACTGCACTGCTAAATCTTGTACCTCAACATATTTCAGCCAAAAATTGTTATTTTCAGAATGATCTCCAGAATCTAAAACCTCTACCGTGACTGGATCAACACATATTGGATCGTTAATAGCATTTTCTAAATTAACGATGACCTCATACGAACCCGCCTCTTCCTGAAACTCATAATACCCATTTTCATCCGTAAAATCCATGGAACCATTACTCAATTCTACCAATACATAATTGGCTGGAATAGTAGCTGCATCTTCGGTACAATCCGGTATTTCTGAATCCAGATATACATAACCCGAGATCTGCACGTAACAGGATGGATCTAATTTGACTTCCACATTTTGGTGGGTTCTGCAATCTCTGACATCATCGGTTACCGTTACGGAGTACCAACCTGCAGCTACATCTGACAAGGTATCTCCGATCTGGCCGTTGCTCCATTCAAAGATCGGCGTAATAATAGTATCTGGGACAGTAGCGATCGCTGTACCATCGTTGTTTTCACAATTCACAAAACTACTATTCAATTCCATTGAGATATCTGCATTACTTATGAGAATGGTATCGCATTTATTTTGACAGCCGTTTATGTCAATTACGCAAGCGTAGTATGTTCCGGTTGGAAGATTATTGCTATTATAAATATTACCATGTTCATCCGTAATAGTTTGGACATAAGGTCCATTTTCTCCTTCTACTAAGTCAAAACTAATAGTTCCTTCGGAAGTACAAGTGGCATCGGTGTAGGAGGTTTCCAGAAACACCTCTTCAGAAAGTGATTCAATTTCAAACTCCATAATATCTCCGCATCCATTTCCGTCAGTTAACTGCAAAAAATATTGGCCTGAAGATAAGTTAGCTATAGAAGGATTAATGGTCGTAGCTGTAAATCCGTTGGGACCTGTCCAGAAATAAATCATTGGAGGTACTCCAATAACATCGACTGTGATCGACCCATTTTGTTCATTTATACAACTATTATTCTGAATAATTAAATTAGATAGATATGGTCCATCCGCATTTCCAATAGCAATAGAAATAATTTGCGTACATCCAAGAGAATCCATTACCTCAAAAGCATAAATACCGGCACACAAATTATTTACCACAACTGTATCGTCAAATGACAAGATAGTACCATTACCATTACGTTGTATTGAATACGGTACATTTCCACCACTTGTAAATAAGTCCACCGAGCCATTACATAAACCACACGAGGCCTCGTTGACCGTAATGTCAGAGATTATATCAGATATTTCTTCATCGATAACTACAAAAATAGTGTTTGTACACCCAAGGGAATCTAATATATCGAATAAGTAATAATCTGGAGTTAAATTATCTATTACGATCGTACTCGTAAAGACGATCTCTTCTTGACCGTTCACTCCTCTTATCATATACGGAGGGCTTCCGCCACTAGCAAATAGCTCTACCGAACCATTCGTGCAAGAACTCGCAGGATTGACGGCGACAACATCTATATTAGAAAGCGGATGCACGGGCTGTATTTCGTGAAAAACTGTGTCCAGACAACCATCCCTATCTTCGATTCCGAAATGATAATTAATACCTGAGGGTACAGTAAAAGAGCTATTTTGGTGTGGAAGGTTTCTTTCATAGGCAATTCCTTCGTGCTCCCAGGTAACTACATAAGGTCGTTCACCACCGGATATATTAAAAGAAAGCGATAGTTCTAAAGTATCCACCGAGCACTCCTGGATGATTTCAGTTTCAATATCTGGACATTGCGCATTTAAGTAAGGAAGGAAAGGAAAAGATAGGGAGAGGAAAATTGATTGTAGTATAATTCTTCTCATAGTGGTTTTTAAGTGATGATATTAACAAGAGTAATCCAAGAAATGTGCCGTCTCTTATTCTTATTATTATTTAAAATATATCTTAGGTGCTTGTTGTCTTTTTTAGAAGCCTACCTGTATACCTCTCTACTAAGTTCTCATAGTAGATTTTATAACGAAGATAGTAGATTTAGTACCTCACTGCACGTCATTCAATGAGAGCAGATAAAGATCAGAATCATCAACCTTTATAAGAAATTCAAGAAAAAGAAAGGACCGGCTCGCCCAGAATTTTTGTTTTAAATCCGCTCTATTGCACCCTCAAAATCGGGTGAAAAGCAGCCTAAAGCAGGGCGAAGAAATGGGAGAAAAAAGGCAAATGTTTACCCTATGTTTACCCCAAAAATAAAAATGAGCCGTAACTCATTGATTATCAATATAGTTACGACTCATATAAGTGGTCCCACAAGGATTGCCCATCTAGTAACTACATACTGTTAAATAATTTTATCTATTTAGATATCACTTCTTTATAAATTTTATTAAATCATCTGAAAGTAAAATAGAGCATAAAAAAGAGCCAAATGTTTGGCCATTAGTTGAGCCTTCTTATACCTTTCAGAAAAAATTTAAGTGAAATAAAAAAGTACAATTCCGATAGATCAGGATATTTCCCCCAGGAAAACAGCCTGCACTTCTCTACCCTTTCCCAATTAAATTTAGATAAAAGCAACACTTCCACATCGTCCTTCTTTTTGTTTAAAATTACTTAAATTTTAATAAACATTTTGTTTTATTTATGATATCTTTTGTGTATCTTTAAAGGACAAACAAAAGATGAAAAATGATTACTATAAAGATATACATGCGAAAAAACAGGACCAATAAATCGGGTGAAGCTCCTCTCTATATTCGCATCATTAAAAACAGGAGGTCAAGATATATTTCATTAAACTTTAGATTGCCTCCCAAATTTTGGAATCAGGACGAGCAGAAGATTAAAAGTTCCTACCCAAATTCCACAAGGTTTAACTCCTGGTTGAAGACAAAGGTTTCCGAGACACTTAAAGATGCAGTTGAACTTCAGGACTTTGATGTAGATTATAAAACCAAGGATGTCAAAGCAAAAATATTGGGAAGTGCTTCTCCGGTGTTTCTCGAATATGCCCGTAAGTACATCAAGCAGGCTTATCTGGATAAAGGGAAAGAACCTACCTACGAACGATATTGCGGTACTTTAAATAAACTCGAAGCCTACCTGACCAAAATGGGCAATCCCCATTTTACGCTTATCGATATGGACGTTAAATTTTTGAAGGATTTTGAAAACTGGTTGATCGTAGAACGTGGGAATAAGAAAAATACGATTGGCAAGGATTTAAAATCTTTCCGCCGAATACTCAATGAAGCGGTGATGGATCAGCTTCTCCCCCACGAAAAAAATCCTTTCCTCCGATTTAAATTAACCTGGGAGAGTGTAGAGAAATGCTTCCTGAGCGAACATGAATTAACAGCGATCGAAGAATATGATATTGATCCAAAACTTAGCCGATCTCTTCACCGAGATATTTTTGTTTTCTCCTGCTACGCGGGAGGATTGCGGATATCTGATATTTGTACTTTAAAATGGATTCACTTTGATGGCTCAAATATCAACATGACCGCTCAAAAAAACAAGAGACGAGTTTCAATTAGACTACCTAAAAAAGCATTGGCTATTTTGGATAAATATAGAATGGAAGGTCAAAAGCCAGGAGATTATATTTTTCCGATTCTGGATCGTGGCGATGATATCAAGAGAGGTAACAGATTATTTAAAAAAATAAATTCTAAAAATGTCCTGGTAAACAACAGTCTGGCTATCATCGTTGAAGATATTGGTATTGAAAAGCATATTACTTTCCATACTTCCCGTCATACGTTTGCTACCCGGGCTTTGAGCAAAGGGATGAAGATTCATCATGTGTCTAAATTATTGGGGCATGCTTCGGTAAAGACGACGGAGGTGTACGCAAAAATTGTTGATAAGGATTTGGATGATGCGATGGGGGTGTTTGATGAGGAGGAGTAATTCATTACAAATAAACTCGATATAAATATCACATAAATGGAATTAATTTCTATTAATTTTAGTTTGTCTAGAAAAATATTTAAATCATTCCAAAAGAGGATACAAATACTAAAACATGAATCTCGGAACTATAAGTCACCCTAATCCCATAATTGACAGAAAGGTAAAACACTTTTACGATCACTTAAGATATCTAGCCTCGCCAAATAAAAATCTGGTTACCTGTCCTTTAGAAAATCATTTACATCTTTTAGAACGTATTCAATTCAAATTGAATAATCCGGTTTTGTATCCTTCATCTGTAAGAATCATTGAAAAATATTTTAATTCTAATCCTTTATTTCATACTGGATCTGATTTTTTCTCTAGAAAAGCAAAAATAAGAGCGTTAATATCAGTACTAAAGGGAGCTAATTCAAAAAGCACCATTGATGAAAGCTTTAGATCTACCTTTAAGGCGCTTGTAGTTGAACTGAACGGTGAGAAAGAATTAAATGGCGATAAATATTTTCTCTCAATCTTAAATGAACTGACAAAATCCCTGAACAGTAAAACAACTATTGAAGAAGAGAAACATAAAATAGAGTACTTCTCAAATCTATTCCTATCAGAATTTTTAAGGTCCAGGTTTCATGTTGATGATTTTGCAGGGTTCCGAGGTATAATGAGTAAAATCCTTTCCAAGCGAGTTGAAATTTACGATGGAATAGAAAGTGACTTGTATTCCGCGTTTCCTCTACCTCATGATATTGAGAGCCAAAGAAATGAAGATGGTTTTAAGAAAACGGTAGAGACGTTTTTAAATAATAGAACATTTGCTCAGCAGTTTGAAGGTTTCCATACTCAACTCAATACAGAAAAGGAAGCTGAATTTTTATTCAAAATATTCAATATTGTTGAAAGAAACCCAACGTTTCATTTTGAACATAATTCTGTTGAGTTGTTTCACCAAAATTGTTTAAACGTAAATATGAGCACATGGGAAGTTGATTATATTGATAAATTCAAAAAATTCACGGAGGAAAAAGATACTATACTGGCTAAGGTTAAAATAAAATATAAATCCCAAAAATTAGCGGCGCAAGCTGCCATCTTGAAAATTAGAGAAGCGATAGATTTCCTAAATTTTGTCAGTAAAGACAAAAAGAAAAACTATAATGGAGCCATTCTTGGGGCTAATCAGTATTATATTATTTTTAAAGGAGGTGAGTCAATTCGTGGGGTCTGGCAAGATGATAAAATACACTCTGTTAATTTTAAAATTCAACCAGTCGTAGATTTTTTATACCCAAATGGCTTTAAGAAACTAAACATAGGATTACAAGAAATTTTCCTTCAAAATGATAAGGTTGTGTTTAGAGCTGAAAACACTAATTATTGGGATGAAAAAGTTAATAATTATTGGCGTTTTTTGGATGGCGTTTTTGGTCACGGGTTAGGAATAATTTATGGTGAAGAAATAATTAAAAAAGCAACTAATATCATTTTACTTTCCGAAAAAGATTTTAGACAAACAAGACTTGGATATACTATTACAAATGCGCTGCATAATTCTGACGCTAAGATCATAAAACTGACAATGAAGCCTGCTCCTTTAGCAGCTAAAATAGATCAGATATATAATGGCAAGGGAGATATTCTGGAATTAGAAGGGATTTCAGATTATCCTTTTATCAACGATAAATTTGAAGCATACAAAAAGAACGAGGTTGACTATCTGAAAGCTTATAATTTTTATAGTACTTTATTATGGGAAACTTATGAACAAAGAAATTTTGCTTTTCATCAAAACAATTTCTGCTTTTCCACGGTAGAAAAATTAGTAAAAATTTTACCTACGGTGATTAATAGATTGAGAGAAGTTATTGTGAATGAGTTAATTTCGAATAAGGAATTATCTATTCAGGGAGCTATTGAGCAGCTTAATAAGAAAGGTACCAACCTCAAGAATCAAGTATCTTCCAGGGTGCAGTAAAAGAGTTGAATGAAAAAAACTTTAGAGTATCAAATTGTTGTTCCGTTGATGTAATTAATACCTTTGTCTGTTTTCCTTTTTGTAATCCAGAAGTCTTATTTAGTTCGATAAACTATAACTGACAAAATGAGTAGCAATAAAAAGTTAACCTTTATCATTTCTCCGTATATTGCACATTGAAATATAGAATTAAAAGACTCGCTATTAAGTCTGAGAAAAGGCAAAATATGTATGAAATATACACGGCCCTCACAAAACACTAGTAAATACTAAAAAATACATAACGTATCGTTTATATTTATGGCTATTCTAAATTAATATCAAATCATGAGTGAGATAGAAAGTATAAAAATTGGAGTTGAGTTTCTTGAATTTTTTAAAAATGAATATAGTATATACGAAAAGTTAAAATTACTAGAAGGTAAAAAATATAAAGATGAGGATCAATTTATAAATGATTTAGAGCAGTTGTTTCCAGGTAGAAAAGAAACTCAAAAAAAAATATTTGAAAAACTTCAAGTAGAAGATGATGATGATACTATAAGCCAAGAGAGGTTGGAAAACGGTTCTATTTACCCATATGATCCTTCTACTTATGATATAGATATTAGAGAAGACCCACAAACCATTTACGAGCTAGTAATTAGAAAATGGGATCAAGGAAAGTTGATTCTTGATCCAAAGTTCCAAAGAAAATTCGTTTGGAAAATAGAACAACAAAGCCAGTTTATCGAATCAGTAATTCTTAATTTCCCTCTCCCTGCTTTTTATATTAATAAAGATGTCAAAGGAAAATATATAATAGTGGACGGAAGACAGAGACTTACTACTTTGAGACGATTTTTAAAAAATGATTTCAGACTTAGAAATTTAAAAGTTCTTACTCATTTAAATGGGAAAAATTTTAAAGAAATAACGGAATTGGATTCTATGTACCAAACCAAGATAGAAGACAAAAAATTACATATCTATCTTATTCAACCTTCTGTCCCAATGGCAATGGTTTATGATATTTTCAATAGAATAAATACTGGTGGAACACAGTTGCAAAGGCAAGAAATAAGAAGTTGTATTTATCTAGGAAAATCAACTGAATTACTTGAAGAATTAGCGGACCAGGACTATTTCAAAAGAGCTATTGACTATGGGATTTCACCTTTACGAAAAAAAGATCAAGAAGCAATATTAAGATACCTATCTTTCAAAATCATGGACTACGAAACGGAGTATAAAAACAGTCTTAATAATTTTGTTGAAGATGGAATGAAAAAGATCAATTCAGCAATGTCTGATGAAAAAATTAATGAACTGAAAGAAGATTTTAAAAGAGTAATGGAGAAAACTTTTGCGTTTTTTGGAACAAAAAATTTCCGTGTTCCAACAAGAAGCACAAGAGGCCGAATTAATCTAGCTCTACTTGAATCTGTATCATATTTTTTTTCTAATCAATCAGACGATTTCCTTGACAAACACAAGGTGCAAATCAAAAAAAACTTCAAATTACTTTTTGATAACCCTGAATATCTCGATGCGATTAAAGTATCTACTGGTGACCCTCAAAGAGTAAAAAAAAGATTTCGACTTGTTGGAGAAATTCTAGGAAATGTATAATCAATTATGATAAATAAAATTACAGTTAAAGGATTTAAAAGTTTTAAAGAGATCGACTCTTTTCCACTTTCTGCTATAACATTATTAACAGGTATAAACGGAAGAGGAAAATCTACATTTCTTCAAGTTTTGCTCTTGTGCAAGCAATCAATTGATGTTTCAGAAAGTGATTGTAACAGGTTTGTCTTAAATGGAACCTGTGTTCAACTAGGAACATTTGACGACGTAAGAAACGTATCGAATTCTCGTGAGGAAAACATTATCTTCTCTTATGAATTAGATACAGGTGAAATTTTTGAAATAAAGCTTAGCGAAAATCCTGATGACGATATGATTGCTAATCTGGAGTCTCCACTTTCTTCGAACTTAAATTTTCTTCAAAAAATTCACTTTGTAGCTGCTGATAGAGTTGGGCCTCAACAATTTTATTTAAGAGACACGCTTCCATCTTTTTTGACGGTTGGCACAAAAGGAGAGATTGTTGGTAATGTACTTTTTCATAAAAAGTCAGATTTAGTCTCAGATCAACTGTACATAGGACAGGAAGAGAATATGTCGCAAGAATTAATTATCCAGACAGGCGAATGGATTAGTAAAATTTTGGCTGTCGACAATCTAAAAGTAGATATCCAAGACGTTGGAAATGGTGTTTTAATTTTGTCTTTTCAATTTGGAAATGATGGTAAAAAATACAAACCATCAAATGTCGGATTTGGATATACCTATATATTGCCGATAATTGTTTCAGGCTTAATTGCTAAAGAAGGTGAAATTCTTGTTATTGAAAACCCTGAAGCTCATTTGCACCCTAAGGCTCAATCTGAACTTATAAAATTTTTATCCTTAGTGGCCAAAGGCGGGATACAAATTTTCATTGAATCTCATAGTGAGCATATTTTGAATGCTTTACGTGTACAGATCGCCAATAAACAATCATCCCTTAAATCAGAGGATGTTTCTATATTATTTTTTGAAAATAAAAAAGAAAACAGGATTAGAGCGATTCAAGTTGATGAGGATGGAGGTATTGATACCTGGTACAAAGATTTCTTTGACCAGACAGAAAATGATTTAAAAAAGATTTTAGGATTTTAAGCTATGGTAATATATCTTAACGATACCTTTATTGAAAAAGATTTTGACGACTATGATGTTGATGACTTTAAATCATCATTATCCAAGCTTGTCAATTTTAGTGATGTTATTTTAAAAAAACGTATTGAGTTTAGTAAAAATAAAATCTATTTCAAAGCTGATGCTAAGATCAAGGATTTTTTTCTTACCCTTGACGAAGCTTATTTTTTACGTATTCTGACAATTCTTGATAGACTTAAAGTAAAATTCTGGAATGAAAATTCTATTGTTGACCCAGAATTTCACTATTATTTTCATGATACTTCTCTTGTTCCTCCCGTATCAATAATGATTACAGATTCGTCTTTAGCTGAAATTACAGAAGTAAAGAGAAGAGGAGAGCCCTTTACTCTAGCACTTAATTTACCTGATTTACGTTTTTCAAAAATTATAAACTTGGTAGCTACTCTAGTGTCAAAGAGTGACATCTCGAAATTTTTAACTTATAACATTGATTGTGCTGATTCTGAAGAAACATTGACTGCATGGATTGACCGATGCTTATTAGAGAAATTTAAATATACAGATTATGCACGTACACCACTTGATGAAGAAACTTGTCTGATTAATGAATCAATTTATAGTGTTGTACAAGGAAAAAAAATTCAAGGGCGACAGGTTTATAAAGATAAGAGCAACTATTATTGGTATGTCGATAATATACATAAAGGTGAACGTGCCGAGATAGAAGTCTTTAATTCACAGGGAAGGCACGAAGGAACTGCTGATTTACGTGGAAATATTGACTATTCGAAGAGAGATCCGAATAAAAAAATTGATCTTAGCTGAAAAGAGTGCCCTATCAACTGCGTCACCGTTTAAAGATATAAACATTTGATAGAAAACTCTCGTAAAAATACTCTTAGCGTTACAATTAAGTTTTCACCTTTTTCTTTGCAACCACTTTTCTCCTAGATTTTGGCTTTACTTTAGTCTTATTTCTAGTTTTAGGCTTAGCCTTGGCTTTAGATTTAATTTTTTTACTAGGCTCCCTTTCCTCATAATCATACGTCAAAGTCAAATCAATAAACTGATCATTATTAATTAGATGATCAAATTTTTTCATTATGGAAACGTATTCGCTATCGCTCTCTTTTACATCACTTCTTGAAATTGTGTAATGGCTAAGTAGTTGCAATATTTTTGGATTTGCTGTTTTCTCTTCCAGATTTGTAAAATCGCTTGAATCGATCACAAACTTAGCTTCTACTAATTCATCTTCCGTCAACGACCGAAATAGTTCCTGCCACTTTTTTGTTAAACCTAAATCTACTTCAAATAATTTTCGGTAAACAATATAGGTCTCAGGCATATGAAGAATTTCAAAATATTCTTCCTCATTTTTACCATAAGCCTTTTCAAAAAAGGTTCTTTCGGGAGGTACTATTCCTCGAGTTGCGTTGCTGACTGATTGTATCGCTCTAATAAATTTTTTATTCCAAAATTTTCCAGTGTATTGTCGGCCTTTTGCCTCTTCTCCAAAGAGAGGAATATACTTCATTGGGAATGAATAAATATGAATATCTAATTCTTCAGATAAATCCACATTCAATTTCATTCTTTTGTAAAGATCTCCCGGCCTGTCTTTAAAATTAAAAAGTAAATAATTTGATAACCTTCTGATATCGTATTTTGCGGCTAATCGAACTGCTTTTTCATATTGCTTTTTCATTCCCCAATAGTCAAAAGCAATCCTCAGCGGATGAATTGGAATCTCACTTATCAGCTTCATTATTTCATCCGTAACGTATCTAGCGTCCGTTCCCTGGTTAAAATCTACATATCTATTTCGAGGAGCTTTATTTCTATACTTTTCATAAATATCTTTTAGTTCCTCATATGCTAGCAATAAATTTGCTTTCGTCAACGTCTCTTGTTTCGTCAATTGGTACGTATCATAAATAGCATAAACCTCTTCTGCAACTTTCTTTTTAACTCGTTTATCAATAAAGTCTGCAAGTAGGATGTAAGATCTCTTAATATAAGCAATATCATTTATTCCTTCCTTAAGATTCCTAATAGCAATATCAAGTTGATTAGGCTCAACAAATTTTGCTCCTTTCGTAAATCCCATATCTTTTATCTCCTGAATTATTTCTGGAAATTTTGGAGATGCAAGCACGTTGTTATCCATCAAAAGTAAATGCTGCTGCTCACCGTACAACTTAGTTATCTTTTTAAATTTAGCTATAGTTGGTATTTTCTCCTTATAGGTGGGTTCCAACTTAGGCACAGAACAGAAAGCACATGTTCTGGTACAACCTTTAGTCATGAAAGTAAAATAAGCACTTCCTGTTGGATATTTATAATCAATTTCATCCAATATGGAATAGTCCAAAGGCAAGTCGTCAATGATAATTTTATTTCTGTCCAAAATCCCGGGTTGGTCTAGTAATCCTGTTAGGGGAGTAATCCCAGTTTCTACTTCAACCTCTTTCGTTAGCAATGATGCTAAAACACCACCAACCTTTAATTCCTTCAAATCTTTAACAAGATTCTTTGCTTCATGAATTGCTTTGACGGTAATTTTCCAGTAAAAAGTAAATAAAGTCGTCACATAAACCCTATCCCATTTCGGCTCTTTAATGTATTTTTTTTGCCTATAATAATCAGAAAAATGTTTTAACCAAAGCTCAACCAAAGGGTAAGAACTTTTCTTATTAGAAAAAATATCAGGAACATCCAACAAAATCTTATTTAGATACTTGGATTGACCAACCTTTATATATTTTTCGATCAAATCAATCTTATACTTCCAATCAATCTTTGGATCTATCTCAGTTAATTTCGCTAAGCAATCATTGACTATTTGATTTAAGATAAATTCTCTGACATCACCTTTATAAAAAGTGACGTTATCACCGAGCATACGGTGGTAGGTGGCTATTTTCATTAAGCCGATAGGGGGGTATTTGTTTTTGTATCCTGGCTCTATGAGTAGTATGTTTCGATCTTTCCTTTTTCTTCTTGCCATTATTAGTTATAGTGTTTCGCAATAATTTGTTTAATTCGCTCAGCATCATCTACATTGAGATTTTCCTCAATCAGTTTAAAAATTTCATAAACCAAATTTCGCTCTTTTTTATCTAATTTTGCTAAATCTGGTTCATTATATTGCTTAACAATTAAAGATTTATCTTCATCATGAATAACAAGGTCTTTATCTTCAATCTTATGATTTAAAATTGTTTTAATAACTTTATTCGAATTTGATTTTGATTCTACTTTTTTTAGAGTTTTTTCACCTTTCTTTGCATCTTCTTTGAGCTTATCAAGTTCTTTTTTTCGCTTTGTTTCCTCATTTTTACTTCTAAACTTTTGGGTTTTAAATTTTTCTTTTGCTTGTTTAAATTTTTCAACTTTTTTTATTCCACTATGAATCTCTGAGGAGGTATGAGCGTATTTATACAATTTCTCAAATTCAAGTTTTAGTTTTTGTTCAAAAATTTGAACAATTTTCGTATCATTAAAATAATCTCTTCTCGCATTTGGTTTAAATTCATCGTCGATTTCAAAGCTATTACCTATAACATGAATTTCACCAATAAAATGATGATTGAATCTCTCTTCTTTAAAAAATCGATTTAATGTATTTTCATCACCAATTTGAATATTATTTTTTCTTATTCTTATTCCCCTTTCGTAGTCATCTTGATGAATAATATTATTCAGCAAACCTGAAACACCATACCACCCAAAAGCAATTAATAAGTTATCATTATTTCGTAATTCAAAAAAATCAATATCAATAATCTTAACAATTTTTTGACCTGTTTTGCTATGAACGATTGACTTATAAGGCTTGAATAACGGTTCATCATTAATATTAAGATGAACATCATATTCCTCAATCTTTATACCTCTTTCATCAAAACATTGATGAATTTTATCTGCAAAAGTGAAGTCTTCACTAAATGGGATAGGTGCAACAATTGATAAATATTTTCGAACATCATTGACATCTAACAATTTCTCATTTGTCACACCTTGCAACTCAACCTTAAAATAATGAGCACCTTTTGCTTCATAGTCTTTGTCTAAATTTGTAATAAAACTTATTACTTCAGCTGCATCCATTACTACAGAATCATCTTCAATGAATTTCTTTAATTGTTTGGCATTTAAGGTGATAATGCTCTTTATATTTTCTCCTTTATAGCTTGTTTCAAAAATTAATTTTTCACAATAGCCCAATCCACCTAAACGTCCAATACCTCTAAAACCTTTTCGTTTTGTTCTATCTTTCTGGGAATTTGCGATATCTCCGAGAAATTGTAAAACATCTTTTTCTCTTATTCCTGTAGCATTATCCTCAACTTTTATTTTTTTCTCGTTTATGTCAATTAAAACATTAATTTCTCCTTCATTTTTTTTTGTTAGAATTTTTTCCTCAACAGCTACATCAATTTGGTCAGCTGCATTTTGTATATACTCTCGGTATATGAATCGAGCATCCTCGTACATTCCCAGAGTTAATGTTTCTATTACATTTTTACCTATATGTGGTATATATTTATCCATTCTTACTATTAAAATGATCTTTGACTTTCAAAGGAATTTTTTCAATATTGTTCTCGTTGTATTCATCATAACCATGGTACTTATTAGTTCCGTGATTTCTAAATACTACATAAACAAAATTATCATAATCATATCCTATGTAACGGCTATCTATTTTCTGAGGATATCTCTTATTAAGTATATCTTGTGGTTTCTCATTATCGTATCCATTGTAGCAACTTAATTGAGAAACAAAACCTAACTTATCATCAGACCTTTCCCATGCGATTTTATTTCTACTATCTTTTATGTTATGTTTCGGATTATGTTCAAAAACTGGTTTTAATTTTGAAATGAAATCATCTAACTCTGTTAAATCATTATTCGCATTCACTTTTCGGTCTACAACAATAGTTTGATATTCCTTTGATTTTTTTTCTAATTGAGTTCTAAGTTTTTCCTCATTATCCCAAAGATAATTAAAAGTAAAATATACATTCTCAGATTCAGAATCTGAATGCATTTTTGAAATTAGAAGATAAATCTCTTCCTTTACTTCAATAGTATAATATCCTTTTATCAAATCAGGAATTGAAATAATATCAGAGATAGGAAGAGACGGATACTCACAAGTTTCGACTTTACTTAAAAACTTTAAAGTTTGCGTTTCAAAATCGCTTCCATTATATGGTGGTTTTCCATAAGGAAAATTGGCTAATAATTGGTTTCGTAAGTTTCCACTTAATAAAACTCGAGGGTTTTCATTTTCTAATTTTTCGAAAAAATAAGTTATCCCATCAACTAAGTCATAGTATTTGTATTTATTGTTCATATAATCATCCTCATCCCAAATTACAGAAGATACATCTAATACAACATTAAGGTTTTTCATTCTTTTTTCTTTTTCTTGTTTGTGCTTTTACGATAGCTCTAAGTTCACTATTAGATGGTTCAATAAAATTTTCAGGATAATAATTCATTGTACCATAATCATTTAACCCAATACTTCTAAAAATATTATCTTCAATAAACGTAAGATTGATTTTGCCATCCATTTCGTCATTTTCGTCCTCTGCGATTCGTCTCCTCATTCGAGTGATAAAATGACTGCTGTGTGTTTCAACAATTATATTTTTTCCTTGAAGTGTTAAACCATATAGAAAATCAAAAAGTAAACTTTGAAGTTTTGGATGTAAATGAATTTCAGGTTGTTCCACAATTAAAGTTCCACCACTAGGCATTCTTAATCCCTCAACAACAATAGGAAGTAGTTGACTAATTCCAAAACCAACATGCTTGATACTGGTTAATAATTGGGTTTCACTTATTAAGCCTATTCGGTAATTTTCACCAATTTTTTCAGCTTGCAAATCTTCTGCAATCTTGAAAATATCACACATCCAGTATTTTACTGCATCAGTTAAGAAAGCATTTTTAGATTGATATTTGATCACACCATCAAGACTGGTAATTTGATAATATTGGATTGATTCCTTAGCAAAATTTTCAAGAATTTGAGCTACATTATCTCCAGTATGGTTGACGCTCTTAAGATTTCTCTTAGGTAGATATTCTTCCTGTGGAGCTACACGATAAGGACCGATGTAAGACATTTTTCCAAAAAAAGAATTAACCAAATTTTTCACCCAATCTAATTTTATTACTATTTCTTCACTAGGGTAATTTTCGCTTTCCTGAAGTATCAATGGATAAAAAGAAAGAAATTTTACTGATGCCATATTTACCTTATTCCAAATTTCTTTACTAAACAAAGTATCATTAGTATCTACCAAATAACTTCCGTCATTATACTTAAAATTGATATATGGATTTTTTACTTCTTCAAGAGTTTCAATTTTTGCTTCAAATTCTTTAACAAGAATTGAATCATCAATAGAACTAATTTTTACAGTAATGTGAATTAGAAAATCGTATAATTTAAAAATATTTATATCAGAATCTCTTAAACTCAAGACTTCATTTTTATCAAATAAAAAAGAAATATTAATACTATTTGCTAAATTATGATTAGACACAATATCTTTGAATTCCCTTACTGGATATAAGTCTCCGTCTAAATAAAAAGGTTCATCTGCTGAATTTCGTTCTACTGTTTGTTTTAAAAGCAATAGAAGCTGTACAAAAGAAGACTTCCCCGAACTATTCACCCCCGACAAAATCGTCATCGGTTTTATTTCAAAGTTGTGTAACTTCTTTATCGATTTAAAATTCTCAATAGATATTTTCATTGCAATTCTTCCTTAATTTTTTCTTTTAAAATATTCGACAAATC
>Ga0079203_1001742_pt1 | contig 15459 bp, 11 predicted proteins | sample PorBlaMBantryBay_FD_68602 | JGI IMG/M metagenome (GOLD analysis project Ga0079203, IMG submission 68602) | Marine algae microbial communities from Bantry Bay - Bantry Bay, Ireland | ecosystem: Host-associated > Algae > Red algae > Blade | place: Bantry Bay, Ireland
CCCGCCGGCGGGGCAGGAGTTCGAGCTGGGCTACCTGAAGCACGAGGTCATCCTCGAGAAACTCGAGCCCGTGCCAACCGAGAAAGAGGTGTCCGCATGAACAAGCCCGTCGCCGAAGCGCCGTCCGCGTCCGCACGCTCCGCCGCCGACCTGGCCACGCAGGTGCCGGGGTTCGACCGCCGCCACCTGCTGACCACCGCGCAGATGGCCGCGTTCGTCAGCGAGGGCTTCCTGCGTTTCGACGCGCTGGTGCCCGCGGGGCTGTGCAACGCCCTGATGGCCGAACTCAACGACGGGCTCTACCGCCCCTACGAGACCGAGGGCGCGGACTGGGAGGCCATCTGGCCCGAGCCGCTGGCCGCGGGCCGCATCTTCCGGATGCCGGAGGTGCGCGGGATCATCGAGAGCCTCGTGGGCCCGCACCCGCGTTACGACCACCACTGCCCCCACCTGCGGACCGGCCCGGACAACGGCCACCAGGGCCTGCACCAAGACGCCGAATTCGACCCGCGGCCGTCGGGTTTCGACATCCAGGTCTCGTTCTTCCCCCACGACATCGGCCCCGAGCACGGCGGCACGTTGTTCGTGCCCGGCAGCCACTTCCGCCGCGTACACGAGAGCGAGATCGGCCGGTACCAGAACGTGCTGGGCCAGGTGCAGACCGTGTGCAAGGCCGGCACGCTGGTGTTCTGGCACGCCGACCTGTGGCACGCGGGCCGGGCCAACCGCACCGCCACCGAGCGCTACATGTTCAAGCTGCGGCTGAACCCGATGGTCCGGCAGTTGAAACTGTGGAACACGGACGACCTGCACGACCCGGCGGTGATTGCGGGCGTGAAGAAGGCCCTGAAACGCGGCCAGCCTTGGTTCGGTCAGCAGAACCGCATCGAGACCATGAACCGCGTGCGGCTGTGGCGCGAGCTCACGGGCGATCCGACGTTCGACCTGAACATGTACTGGACGCGGACGGGCAACGCGCCGCATGCGGGCTACCGCCCTGTGCGGTGAGTTGCGGAGTGCGGGAAGTTGGCAATGCGCCCTGAACATTTGCGTCGGGGCGGTGTTCCGTGAAGGCGTTCAGGCTGCCGTTTGGGATGACGACCGGGAGGTTGGTCCGGGTCTCGGAGGTGGATTCGGGGTTGGCGTGCGGGTGCATGTGCCCGGGGTGCGGCGGACACCACGCGGCATCCGACGGTTCGTAACGCTCTCCCTTGCGATTCGTCACCCCGGGTTCCTCGGGCGCAGCCAGCGCCTACGGCAACGTGTTACCCGCGAATATCCCAGCAGCTAGACTAGGGGATCGAAGCGCCTCGCAGGAACCGTCCCATGCAATTGTGGCAGCCCGCCATCCCCGACCGATACCACGCGATGTCCGAGGCCGACCTCGACGCCGCGATCACGCAGCGCAAAAAAGAGCTCGGCTCGGACCTGGTGATCCTGGGCCACCACTACCAGACCGACGAGGTCATCCAGCACGCGGACTTCACCGGCGACAGCTTCAAGCTCAGCCAGCTGGCCGCCGAGCAGGTGGGCAAGGTGGGCGCGAAGTACGTGATCTTCTGCGGCGTGCACTTCATGGCCGAGACCGCCGACATCCTCACCGAGGACGGCGTGGCGGTGCTGCTGCCGGACCTGGGTGCCGGCTGCTCGATGGCGGACATGGCGGACTACGAGCAGACGGTGGAGGCGTGGGAGCAGATCCACGCGGTGCTCGAACCTGACGACACGAACTGGCGCGTGATCCCCGTGTGCTACATGAACAGCACCGCGGCGATCAAGGCCTTCTGCGGTGAGCACGGCGGGGCGGTGTGCACCAGCAGCAACTGCGAGAAGATTTTTGCGTGGGCGCTTGCGGGCGGCGACACGCCGCTGGCCGACGGAGAGCGGGTCAAGATCTTGTTTTTGCCCGACCAGCACCTGGGCCGCAACACCGCCGCCCAAGCCGGCTTCGACCCGGTGACCCAGATGTGCCTTTGGGACCCGCGGGCCAGCGACGGGCTGGGCGGCATCATCGAGCGCGAACCCGGCGGCCTGGACGGTGGCGGCGGCGCGGGCGACACCGCCGCCGGTGAGCAGCGGCTGATCGACAGCACCTTCATCCTGTGGAAGGGCCACTGCAGCGTGCACAAGCTGTTCCGCAACGAGCACGTGGACCAGATCCGCGCCGAGTGGCCCGACGTCACGGTCATCGCCCACCCCGAGTGCACCTACGAGCTGTGCCAGAAGGCCGACCTGACCGGCAGCACCGAGGGCATTTTGCAGGCGCTGGCGAACGCCGAGAAGGGCAGCCGCTGGGCCATCGCCACCGAGGTGCACCTGGTCAAGCGGCTGTGCGACGAGGCCGCGACCCGCGGCGTGACGGCGCGGATTCTGAGCGAGTGCCAATGCCTGTGCACGACGATGTACCGCATCGACCGGCCGCACCTGCTGTGGATCATGGACAATCTGGTCGAGGGCAAGGTGGTCAACCAGATCAGCGTGCACCCGGAAGCGCGGCGGCAGGCGCTGCTGTCGCTGAATCGGATGCTGGAGGTGACCGGGGCGCCGTCGCTCGACGAGGGCGGGGTGGCGGCGGGGTTGGTGGATTAGCTGATGCAGACCCAGGTGGACGATGCGCTGGCGGGGTCGATGTAGATGTCTTCGCCGAAGCCGCGGTCGCCCTGCTGGCTCAGGTGGGCCTCGCGGTCGGCCTGGGATTGGCGTTCTTCGGGGGTGGCCTCGCGACGGTAGCGCCAGGGCTCGCGGACGAAGCGGCTGCCGCGGAAGGGGGAAGGGGGCATGGGCGGGTCAGCGCAGGGTGGGAGTTGACCGAGCAAGAGGGGCATTTCAATCGGCGTGCCGGGTTGATAGGGTGGGGTGGCGGTTTCAACTTTGAGGAGTCATCAGCGATGAACCGACGGACGATGGGCGTCGCCGCAGTGGTGTGGGGAGCGGCATTGGCGTGTGGCGTGAGCCGCGCGGGGGCGGAGGCCGCGGCCCCGCCGGCGCCGGGCGGGTTTACGGGGGTGGCGTCGGAAGCGGCGGCGGATCCGAGCGCCGCGGGCTTTGTCGCCGAGGACTGGACGCTGGTGTGGGCCGACGAGTTCGACGCGGACGGCCCGCCCGACCCGGCGCACTGGGAGTTCGACCGGGGGCTGGTGCGTAACCGCGAGCTGCAGCTCTACACCGACCGGCTAGAGAACGCGCGGGTGGAAGGCGGCGTGCTGGTGATCGAGGCGCACAAGGGGCAGGTCCCCAACCCCGGCTACGACCCGGCGGCTCCCGAGGCGCACTGGCAGAAGTCTTGGGAATCGGTGCCCTACACCTCGGCCGCGGTGCAGAGCCGGGGGCGGCACGCGATGACCTACGGCCGCATCGCGGTGCGGGCGAAGCTGCCCGAGGGGCGCGGCATGTGGCCGGCGATCTGGATGCTGGGCGAGGACTACGACGGGGCCGGGGGCGACGTCCCGTGGCCACGCTGCGGCGAGATCGACATCATGGAGTACGTCGGCCACGTCCCCGATACCGTGCACGTGGCGGTGCACACCGACGCCCGCAACCACCGGCACGGCAACCACCCCGCCAACCGGATGAAAGTTGACCGGCTGCACGAAGACTTCCACACCTACGCGGTGCAGTGGGACGCGGAGAAGATCGACTTCTTCATCGACGACACGCGGCTGATGACCTACGCGAACGACGGCGCCGACGTCGAAGACCCGGTGTCGGTGTGGCCGTTCGACAAGCCGCACTACTTGATCATGAACATCGCGGTGGGCGGGGGGTGGGGCGGCCAGCAGGGCGTGGACGACGCGATCTTCCCGCAGCGCATGGAGGTGGACTGGGTGCGCGTGTACGCGGCCGCCCCGTGAGGGTGGGGTCCGCGAGCCCGTGCGTCATTCGGTGTTGCGCCAGGCAAACAGCAGGCCGGTGAAGGGCCCCAGCAGGAAGGCCGCGCCCAGGATCAGCGGCGGTGAGCCCAGGGCGAAGAGCACGCCCAGCGCGGTGGCCAGCGGGATGGTGATGGTGAGCTGCGGGTTCAGCCGGTTTCCCAGCGCGGCGAGCGCGAGGTAGACACAGCCGATCAGCCAGGGCACCGAGAGGGCAAGGGCCAGCGCCCCCAGCACGTGGTTGTTGCCGGTGCCGTAGTCGGCGGCCAGGCCGCTGAGCACCAGGATGCCGAACAGGTAGAGGCCAAAGAGCGCGACCAGGGCGAGGCGGTCCGAGTCGCGCCAGGTCGGCGCGGCCTCGGGCTTGGGCGTGTCGCGGAAGGTGCTTTCGTCCGCCGGGTCGAAGTGCTTGAGGCAGCGCGGGCACCGCGGGGTGGCGGGCTCGTCGGGGTTGGGGGCAACGGGGGGGAGCCAGCCCTCGGGGTCGGTGAGGTCGTGGCCGCATTCGGCGCAGTATTTCGCGGGCACGACGGTGAAGTCGTCGTTGGTGTCCGGCGTTGGTGTGGCTTCGGTCATGGCTTGAGTCTGCTTCGCAGGAGACGGACGGGCGGGTTTGAAACCCGCCCCGACGGGATGCCTCTCGTAGGGTGGGTCAAGGGCTTCCGGACCCACCGTGCCGCGGGGTGGTGTACCGCAGATGGCCGGGCCGGCGCCGCGGCACGGTGGGTTCGCCGAGCCTTAACCCACCCTACAGGAACCACCGCCTGCTTCAGCCGACGACGAGGTTGACCATGCGGCCTTTGACGACGATGGCTTTGCGAACCGTCTTCCCGGCGACATGTTCGGCGACGTTGGGGTCCTGCTTCGCGGCGGCGACCACGGCGTCGTCGTCGGCGTCGGCGGGCACGGTGACCTTGCCGCGCATCTTGCCGTTGACCTGCACGGGGTAGTCGACGGTGTCGCTGACCAGCTGTCCGGGGTCGTGCTCGGGCCACTCGGCGTGGGCCACGCTGTCGTTCGGCAGCACGTGGCCGGTGAGCTCCCACAGCTCTTCGGCCAAGTGAGGCGCCAGGGGGCTGAGCAGGCGGATCAGGGTCTCGGCGACCCACTCGGGGGTGTGGTCCAGCGCGACGAGTTTGTTGTTGAGCTCGATCAGCGCGGCGATGGCGACGTTGAAGTGCATGCCGTCCATGGCATCGGTGACGCGCTTGATGGTGGCGTGGGTGGCGCGGCGCAGCTCGTCGCTCGGGTTGTCGCGGGTGATCCTGGACGCGCCGGTCTCTTCGTCCACGAGGTTCCTCCAAAGCCGGTTGAGGAAGCGGTGCACGCCCACGATGTCGTTGGTGTTCCAGACCTTGCTCTGGTCGAGCGGGCCGAGGTACATCTCGTAGAGCCGCAGCGTGTCGGCGCCGTACTGCGTGCAGATGTCGTCGGGGCCGACGGCGTTTTTGAGGCTCTTGCCCATCTTGCCGAACTCTTCGGTGACGGGCTGGCCGTTGTGGGTGTAGGTCTGGTTCTTCGTTCCCTGCACGGCCGACGCGGGCTTGCCATCCTGGTTCACCACTTCGCTGGCGGTGACGGCGATGCCCCGCTCGTCGCGGTAGCAGTAGGCCTGGATGTAGCCCTGGCTGAACAGCCTGCCGAAGGGCTCGGGCGTGGACACGTGGCCCAGGTCGAAGAGCACTTTGTGCCAGAAGCGTGCGTACAGCAGGTGCAGCACCGCGTGCTCGACGCCGCCGACGTAGAGGTCCACGCCGCCGGCGTGCGGCGTGCCGTCTGCTTTCGGAGACGTCATCCAGTACTGCTCGGCTTCTTTGCCCACAAGCCGCTGGTTGTTGTCGGGGTCCAGGTAGCGCAGGTAGTACCAGCAGCTGCCGGCCCAGTTGGGCATGGTGTTCAGCTCGCGGGTGTATTCGACGCCGTCGAGGGTGACCTTCTTCCAGTCGTCGCCGGCGCGGCCCAGCGGCGGGGCGGGGGGGGCGTCCGGGTCAAGATCGAGCCCGTCGCTTCCCGACGGGCGGAAGTCGTCCATCGGCGGCAGCTCGACGGGCAGGCTGATTTCGGGCACGCCGCGGATCTCGCCGCGCGGGCCGTGCAGGATCGGGAAGGGCTCTCCCCAGTAGCGCTGGCGGCTGAACAGCCAGTCGCGCAGGCGGTAGTTGGTGGTGGCCTCGCCCAGGCCGCGGTCGGCCAGCCACGCGGTGATGGCGGGCTTGGCCTGCTCGACCTCCAGCCCGTTCAGGGTGATGTCGTCGTTGACGCTGTTGACCAGCAAGCCGCTGCCGGTGAAAGCGTCGTTCTGGATGTCGTGGTCGTCGGGGCTCTGCACGACCTCGACGATGGGCAGCCCGAAGGCCTTGGCGAAGGCGTGGTCGCGCGTGTCGTGCGCGGGCACGGCCATGATGGCACCGGTGCCGTAGCCCATCATCACGTAGTCGGCGACCCACACGGGCACGGGATCGCCGGTGACGGGGTTGGTGGCGTAGACCCCGGTGAAGACGCCGGTTTTGGTCTTGCTGTCGTTGCCGCGGTCGATGCTGGACCTGGCCGCGGCCTCCTTGCGGTAGGCATCGACGGCGCTGCGGTGATCTGGGGTGGTGAGCTCTTCGACCAGCGGGTGCTCGGGGGCGAGCACCATGTAGGTGGCGCCGAAGAGTGTGTCGGGGCGGGTGGTGAAGACGCGGATGGATGTGTCGGAATCGGGGATCGGAAAGTCCACCCGCGCGCCGGTGCTGCGGCCGATCCAGTTGCGCTGCAGCAGCTTGACCGACTCGGGCCACTTCACGTGGTTCAGGTCGTCGGCCAGGCGGTCGGCGTAGGCGGTGATGCGCAGCATCCACTGCTTGAGGGCGCGCTTGACCACGGGGTGGTTGCCGCGCTCGCTGCGGCCTTCGTTGGTGACCTCTTCGTTGGCCAGCACGGTGCCCAGCCGCGGGCACCAGTTGACCTCGACGTCGGCGAGGTAGGCCAGGCGGTATTCGTCCAGCAGCCGGGCCTGCTGGTCGGGCTCCAGCTCGTGCCACTTGCGGAGGCCGATGGGCGTGCCGGCGAGGGCCTCGATGTTCTCGGCATCGCCGGTCCAGCGCAGCCGGGCGTCCGGGGTCAGCAGGTAGTCCTCGCCTTCCAGCTTCTTGATCAGATGATCGATCGGCATCGCCCGGTTCAGCACCGGGTCGTAGTAGCTGTGGAACAGCTGCAGGAAGATCCACTGGGTCCACTTCACGAAGCCCGGGTCGGTGGTGGCCAGCGTGCGGTCCCAGTCGTAGCCGAAGCCCAGCTGTTTCAGCTGGCGGACCATGTTCTCGATGTTGTTCTCGGTGGTGACGCGCGGGTGCACGTTGTGCTCGACGGCGTACTGCTCGGCGGGCAGACCGAAGGCGTCAAAGCCCATGGTGTGCAGCACATTGAAGCCCCGCATGCGTTTGTAGCGGCCGGTGATGTCGGTGGCGATGAAGCCCAGCGGGTGGCCCACGTGCAGCCCCACCCCGCTGGGGTAGGGGAACATGTCCAGCACGTAGTACTTGGGTTTGGCCGGGTTGAATCCCGGGTCGCCGGGGTTGGGGGCGCGGAAAGTTTTTTCGTCGGCCCAGCGGGCTTGCCACTTGGCTTCGATGGCCTGGAAGTCGTATTTCATAGGTCGGTGCAGTTTACCGGGGGCGTGACGCGGGGCCGCCGACACGCGGGGGCCGTGGGCGGTGTATTTTGGCGGCCATGAGCAGCTTCCACATGGACCCGAAGGACCGATCCACCCTCGCCAAGGCGGCCGCCGCGGGGCTGCGGGCCTTCGCCGCCCGGCCCGAGCCGGCCCCGGTGCTGGTGGGCTTCGACGGCTTCGTGGACTCCATCATCTCGGTGGTGGACAAGCGGCAGGGCGTTGAGGACTACACCGCGATCCCGACCATCGCCGACTTCGGGGCGCGGGTATCGGCGAAGGCTGGCCAGTCCAGCAACTACGAGCTGGTGACGAAGCTGGAGAAGCTCGGCGGCAACGGGCCGATCATGGCCAACGCGCTGTGCGAGGGCGGGGCGGACGTGACCTACATCGGGGCCCTGGGGCACCCGGCGATGCACCCGGTGTTCGTGGACTTTGGCACGCGGGCCCGCGTGTACAGCGTGGCCGAGCCGGGCTTCACCGACGCGCTGGAGTTCGATGACGGCAAGCTGATGCTGGGGAAATACACAAGCATCAGCGGCCTGGACCGGGCCACGGTCGAGGACGCGATGGGGCCCGAGACATTTGCTCAAGTCGTCCGCGAGAGCCGGCTGATTGGCGCGACCAACTGGACGATGCTCAACCGCATCGAGTCGGTGTGGGAGGCGATCGGGGAGGCGCTGGAGTCAACGCCCGGCGGGTCGCCGCGGCCGTACCTGTTTGTGGACCTTGCCGACCCGGCCAAGCGGACCGACGACGACCTGCGCGGCGTGCTATCGCTGCTGGGTCGGCTGCAGTCGTCGGCCGACGTGGTGCTGGGCCTGAACCTGAGCGAGGCGGGCCAGGTGGGCAAGGTGCTGGGGCTGAGCCTGCCCAGTGACCCGCAGGACGCCGAGGCGTCGATCGAGCTGACCGCGGCGGCGATCCGCGGAGCCCTGAACCTGACGTGCTGCGTGGTGCACCCGCGTCGGGGCGCGGCGGCGGCGATTCTGGGCGCTGACGGCGCGGTGCAGACCGCGGCCTTCGCCGGGCCCTTTGTGGCCAAGCCGAAGCTGAGCACCGGGGCGGGCGACAATTTTAATGGCGGCTTCTGCCTGGGTCTGCTGGCGGGCCTGGACCTGGTGCAGTGCCTGTGCACCGGCGTGGGGGTGAGCGGGTTTTACGTGCGTAACGCGCGGAGCCCGAAGCTGGATGAGCTGGCAGACTTCTGCGACGACCTGCCTCCGGCGGGGTGACCGCTCGGCGCCACCCTCGGGTTCCGCAAAGCCTGCACCCGACGGTGCCTTCTCGTCGGTCGCGGCCTGCGGCCGGAGGACCGCTCGGCGCCACTCCCACGTTCCGCAGAGCCGGAACGCAGGAGTGCCTTCTCGTCGGTCGCGGCCTTCGGCCGTCTGGTGTGGGGCGAGGTGCGAGCCAAGACAAGGCTCGCGAAGAACGCGAAGAACGCGAAGCCAGCAAAGACAAGGCAAAAAAACCCCGGGCGATGGGTCGGGCGGCGTGCTGAACTTGATTCCGGCTCTGCGGTCGATCGTTCTTCCTTCGCGTTCTTTGCGCTTTTTGCTGGCTTCGCGCGCCCTGCCTTTTCCGATCCGTGGGTAGGCCGATCCCGCTTTGCACGGCGATCGCGACAGGTTGTTCGTGGGCCTCGGGCGAGGCGGCGTGCCGCTAGAATCACGCGATGAGCGCCGCCCCCGACACCTTTCGCAGCGACTGGAAGAAGAAGCCGACCATCGAGATCGGGCCGCTGTTTGACAAGCAGCCGCCGTTCGCGATGGAGGCGGAGATGGCGCTGCTGGGTGGCATGATCCTGGACTGGCAGGTGACCGGCGAGGTCACGCAGATCCTCAAGGGGGCTGAGGACTTCTACAAACCGGCGCACGGCACGATCTACGGCGTGCTGCTGGAGCTGTACGACCAGGCGCAGTCGATCGACATGGTGCAGCTGAACCAGCGGCTGGTGGACAAGGGCGTGCTGGAAGAAGTCGGCGGGCTGGAGTATCTGGTGGACCTGGTGGACGGCACGCCGTCGGCGCACGAGGCGCCGCGCTACGCGCTGATCGTGCGTGACAAGGCGATCCTGCGGCGGCTGATCGAGTCGGCCGGGCAGGTGCTGCACGAGTGCTACCACAGCGACGAGCCGGTCAATGAGCTGCTGGACCGCGCCGAGACGGCGATCTTCGAGCTGGCCGAAAACAAGGACAGCGCGACGGCCAGCGACATCGGCGAGCTGCTGAAAGAGACCTACGAGCGACTGGAGCGCGAGGACGGCCAGGAGGTCGGCGGCATTAAGACCGGTTTCCGCGACCTGGACGAGATGACCAACGGCGTACACGCGGGCGAGATGATCATCATCGCGGCCCGGCCGTCGATGGGGAAGGCACAGCCGCTGGATGCCGGGGTGCTGACGCCAACCGGATGGCGGGTGATGGGGGACCTGGAGGTGGGCGACGCGGTCGCATCGGTGGACGGGGCGCCGTCGCGGGTGACCGGGGTGTTTCCGCAGGGCGAGCGGCAGGTGTACCGGGTCACGCTGGCCGACGGGCGATCGGCCGAGTGCTGCGCGGAGCACCTGTGGAGCGTGACGCACCGCGGTTGGGTCGGGCCGCGGGTGGTGGAAACCGCGGAGCTGATGCGGATGCTTGGTAAGTCGCGGTACCAGAACCGGCTGTGGGTCGAGCCGTTTTTGGGGGATTATGGGGATGACGCGGGGTTGCCGCTGGACGGCTACGCGCTGGGGTGTTTGCTGGGGGACGGAAACCTGAAGGGCACCTCGGTCCGCTTTTCCAACGGCGACCCGGCGGTGCTGGCGTCGTTTACCGAAGCGATCGGCGAGGGATTCGAGTTGAACGAGGCCGGAGGCTGCGACTGCCGGGTCGCGCGGGTGCCGCTGGACCGCTCACCGACCGGGACACGCACACGGGTGAACGAGCTCAAAGCCGCCCTGACGGAGATGGATCTGTGGGACCGGGGGGCGGCCGACAAGTTCATCCCTGCGGTTTATTTTTCCGCGTCGCGGGCGTCGCGGGCGCGGCTGATGGCCGGGCTCATCGACACCGACGGCTGGGTGGAGGCCTGGGGCAGCCTGCGCTTCGCCACCGCGAGCAAGCAGCTCGCCCGCGACGTGGTGACACTGATGCGGTCGTTGGGCGGGACGGGCTCGTACACCGTGAAACAGACGGCGTACACCTACCGGGGCGAGAAGAAGCGGGGCCTGCCCGCGTACGTGTGCAACCTGCAGCACCCCGACCCGTCGGACCTGGTGACGGCGCCGTCGAAGCTCGCGCGGATGATGGAGGGCGGCACGCCGCGGCGGGCCCGGCAGCGGCGGCTGAATATCCGGTCGATCGAGCCGACCCGCGTCACAGAGACGCAGTGCATCGCCGTGAGCCACCCGCGGCGGCTCTACGTCACCGACGGCTACACGGTGACGCACAACACCGCGTTTGCGCTCAACATCGCCGAGACGATGGCGGCCACCAACAAGATCCCCGTCGGCGTGTTCAGCCTCGAAATGAGCAAGCAGCAGCTGGCCCAGCGGCTTCTGTGTTCGCGCTCGGGCGTGGACAGCCAGCGGATGCGGCGGAACATGCTCACGCACGACGACTTCGCGGCGGTGGCCAACACGGTCAGCGAGCTGAGCGAGGCGCCGCTGTACATCGACGACACGCCGGGGCTGACGCTGATGGGCTTGCGGGCCAAGGCGCGGCGGATGAAGCAGCGCTACGACATCCAGTGCCTGGTGGTGGACTACCTGCAGCTGATGACCGCGCCCAGCGCCGGCCGCGACGGCCGCCAGAACGAGGTGTCGGCGATCTCGCGCGGGGTCAAGGCGCTGGCGCGGGAGATCGAGTGCCCGGTGCTGTGCCTCAGCCAGTTGAACCGTGCCGCCGAGCAGCGCGAGGGCCACCGGCCGCGGATGAGTGACCTGCGCGAGTCGGGCTCGATCGAGCAGGACGCGGACGTGATCATGATGCTGCACCGCGAGGACTACTACCACCGCGGGGAGGACGACTACGAAGACAACAACCTGGCCGAGGTCATCATCAACAAGCAGCGTAACGGTCCCACGGGCACGGTGAAGCTGATGTTCAACGGCGGCACGACGCGGTTCGAGGACCTGGCAACCGGGGCGCAGATGGCGGCGGCGGGGTACTGAGCGGCCGGGGCGGCCGCAAAGTGAAAAGCGCAAAGTGAAAAGTGAAAATCGGACGCAAGCGGGCAGGCCGGCGGGAGGGGTGCGTCGGGTTCGTGGCGGGTAGGATCTCCGCCATGAACCTCGACACCCATCTGGAAGTCGCCGTCTCCGCCGTCCGCGATGCGTCCGCGGTCTGCCGACGCGTGCAGGCCGACCTGGTCAACGCGGGCACGGTGAACAAGGACGACAAGTCGCCGGTGACGGTGGCGGACTTCGCGGCGCAGGCGGTGGTCTGCGCGCGGCTGGGGGCGGCGTTTGCCGACCTGCCGGTGGTGGGGGAAGAGGGCTCCGAGGCGCTGCGTGGCGACGCCGATTTGCTGGGCGTCGTCGCGGGACACGCGGGCATGGCGGAAGCCGACACGCTGGCCGCGATCGACCGCGGGGGCTGGACGCCGGACGGAACGACTTCGGTGTACTGGACGCTGGACCCGATCGACGGGACCAAGGGTTTTCTTCGCGGTGAGCAGTACGCGGTGGCGCTGGGGCTGATCGCCGACGGCAAGGTGGTGCTGGGGGTGCTGGGCTGCCCGAACCTGGACGGCGGCTTGCTGATGGTGGGCGGCGACGGCGACGGAGTGGCCCCGCGGCGGCTGGCCGTGGACGGCACCGACGCCGCCGGCGACGCGGTGGCGGTCAGCGCGACGGCGGACCCGGCGGACGCACGCTTCTGCGAGAGCGTGGAGAGCGGGCACAGCGACCAGAGCGCGTCGGCGAAGATCGCGGCCGCGCTGGGCATCACCCGCGACCCGTACCGCATCGACAGCCAGTGCAAGTACGCCGCGGTGGCCCGGGGCGACGCGGACATCTACCTGCGGCTGCCCACGCGTCCGGGCTACGAAGAAAAGGTCTGGGACCACGCGGCGGGCCTGGCCGTGGTGGAGGCCGCGGGCGGCCGGGTGACCGACATCGACGGCAAGCCGCTGGACTTCACCCACGGCCGCACGCTGAAGCACAACCGCGGGGTGGTGGCGACCAACGGCCACCTGCACGACGCGGTGATCGCGGCGATCGCGGGGGTGTGAGCGGGCGCCGGGCCCGCGGCGTTGATCACCGCGACGGCGGAATGCGTGGTGCCCAGGTCGATTCCGTAGTGAGCCATGTCGGTGCCCGGGTTGCCTGGCGGGGGATCCGCTCGGCGGGGCCCGTTTATTCGGGGCCGGTGGGGCGTGACCCCGCCGCAGTGGGGGCGCCGGAAGCCCTCAGACCACGGCACCCATGCCGGTCATCGATCGCGCCCCAATTTCGATCCATGTCAGACCCAGTTCAACTCGGCCTTGCGCCCGGCGAGCGCGAGGTTTTCGGTCAGCATCGCGACATCCCCCATGTCCGAGATCACGGCCGACAGGTCGGGGTTTTGCAGCACGAACAGGTAGGCCTTCTGGGCCACGCTCAAGTCGTTGCCGGGGATCATCGCGTGCAGCTTGGCGATGCGCCAGTCCAGTGCGTCGATGACGACCGGGCGGGCGGCCTTCATGGCAATCACGCCCATGCCCGCCGCCGTCGCCTCGGCAATCACCGGGTCCATGGCCAGGTGGTTGACCAGGTTGTAGGCGACCATCGCCACGTCGTAGGTGCCCGTGGCCGTGCCGGCGCTCAGGATCGCGCCCGTGTCGTTGTGGCACGAAAAGCCCAGCGCACGGGCCTTGCCACTCTGCTTGATCTCGGCGAGCGCCTCGGTCAGCGCCTCGTCGTCGAAGGCCGCGGGCGATTCGACGCTGTGCGGGCAGTACAGCACGTCGTAGTGATCGGCGGTGGTGCGGGCCATGCTCTCGTCCAACTGATCAAAGATTTTGTCTTTGAACAACCGCTTGGTGCCCGCGGCGAAGCCCAACTCCTTCATCGCGTTCACAAGGTAGGTGCCGTCCATCGGCTTCTCCTGACCGCCGAAGTAGTTGACGTGGTAGCCCGTCCGCGTGGGCCGGTGCTCGGCAAACAGCGTCTGGGCGCGGGCCTGCACCGCGGCCTGCTGGTCGCCGGTCAGCGTCTTGAGGTGGTCGCCGTAGACCCTGCGCACGAAGCCGTTGTAGTGTGACAGCTTCGAGGTGAGGAAGAAGCGGTCACGGGAGACGCCGCGCTTCAGCAGGGTGCCGATCGCGCGCTCGCCGTCGCCGCTGCCGTAGCTGATCGCCTGGTCCAGGAAGTTCAGGCCGCGGTCGAGCGCGGCCTCGTACAGGTCGACGGTGTGCGGCTTCATCAGGTAGCCGCCGTAGACCACCTCCGACACCATGAAGCCGGTGCGGCCGAGCACGCGGTAGGTCATGTCGGGGTGGCGGTTACGCCACTCGGGCGCGGCCGCGGGGCGGGCGGATCCGACGGCGGGTGCGGCCGGGCCCGCGGCGGGCGACGCGTGGGCACCGGCGCGGCCCAGCCCCAGTGTGGCGGCGGCGGCGGTCGTGCCTTTCAGAAAGTCGCGGCGGGAGCGGCGGTCGGCGTCGTGACGGTCTGGCATGGCGGGGCTCGGTGCGGGCGTTGGGCGTGAAGCGGTGAGCGCATCTTAATGGTGTCGCAAACCCCCCGCGATCCCGCGGGCCGGGGGGGGCGGGGTTTGCGGGCGTCACCGGATCTCAACCACCTGCTCCCGCGTGGTCTCGATGATGGCCAGAAGCTCCTTCTGCTCCTGGTCGGGCACCCCCAGCTTGTCCAGCGTCGCCTGCAGGTCCCCCACCGCCGCGTCAAACTGCACGTTGGTGATCTGCATGCCTGCGTGGGACTCCTTCATCGGCCGGCCCCGGTAGACCGCGGGGCCGCCGGCGGCCAGCGACAGAAACTGCACGATGTGGGTTTTCATGGCCGCGATCCGAGCGGGCGTGGCCTCCCACGGTTCCGGGGCGCTGGTGAACCAGCCATCCTCGATGCCGGTCCGCGACCAGTTCACCCGGGGGTCGACGATGGCGCGGTCGATGAAGTCGTCCACGATGGCGGTCAGCCCCGCGTCGCCACCCAGTCGGGCGTAAAGCGTCTTGGCCCCGGACTCGTGCGGCGGCTGCCCGTCATCCGGATCGGCGGCCACCTGCTTCGCGCGGCGAACGGCCTGTTCGGCCCGCTGGTCGGCGGCGTCGCTGCCCGAGGTAGAGAAGCCTCCGTCGGTGTCGCCGGTGCCGGCGGTGCAGCCACTCAGCAGGGTGGCGGTCAAGATAAGCAGCGCAGCGCCGGTGCGTCGGAAAAATCGGGGGGTCATGCGTGAGTCCTCGGGTAAGTGGGGAGAGGGGGTGCGGCCCGCGGCACGGAAGTCACTTGAGTATCTCGGCGGGGGCGAAGGTAAAGCCCGCGTCGACTTCGGCGCGGAGTTTGGGCAGGTAGGCCTGGACGAAAGCGTTGCGGAGCACGTTGGCCACGACCTGCAGCACGCTCAGGTCCAGACCGGTGGTGTCGGCTTCGAAGGTGACAAGGGTTCCCAGCTGGTCGCGTGGCTGATTTTCCAGCACCTCGCCCACCACGCCGACCAGCAGCTGCCACGCGGCCCCCAGTGGGTCGCCTTCCCCCACGTCGCCGCGGAAGGTGAACACCTCGAGGTTGCGAAACAGCGGCTTGACCCGGCCGCTGATCTGGCCGGACACCGCCCGGGCTTCCACCGTCAGATCGAACCGGCCGCCCTCGAAGTCCAGTCCGCCGTACGCGCGGGCCAGGTCGTTGACGGCCGTGACGTCCAGGTCCAGCATCCGCAGGTCCAGTTCGAACGTCGGCCGGTAGCTCGTCGGGTCCAGACGAACGTTCAGTTCCAGCGCGGCCTGGTCCATCACCCG
>Ga0079203_1001749_pt1 | contig 15416 bp, 4 predicted proteins | sample PorBlaMBantryBay_FD_68602 | JGI IMG/M metagenome (GOLD analysis project Ga0079203, IMG submission 68602) | Marine algae microbial communities from Bantry Bay - Bantry Bay, Ireland | ecosystem: Host-associated > Algae > Red algae > Blade | place: Bantry Bay, Ireland
CAGTGGCACCACGTCGACCAGCGGCAACACGACCGGAACGGGGACCTCATCCTCGGTCGGCGGCTCGACCGGCACGACCACGGGCAGCGGCACATCGAGCGGCACGAGTAGTGGTGTGGGTGGCTCGACCGGCACGTCACAATCGCAAAGTAGCGGCAGCGCGGACACGCGTGGCTGGGCCAATTCGACTGGATCATCGCGCACCACCAGCTCGTCAACCACTACCGGATCGGCTCGCACGGTTGGCTCGTCTGACACACACGGCGTGGCCGATACCGAGGGCTGGGCATCGAGCTTTGGCAAGGCCGATTCGACTACAGAAGGGCAGGGTTGGTTTGAATCGACTAGCACCTCGCACGCGGTGACAAGAGGACGGGCTGATACCGAATCGTGGACGCAGTCGGTGCAAGAGGGTTGGTCTGAAGGACGGGCGGTTTCGCGCGGTCACAACGTGGGGCGCGCCCATGGAAATGGCGTTGCCCAGGCACAGGCGTTGGCTCTTTCGGGTGGGCGTGGCTTCATGGGTGGCTTCTCCGCGGGCATGGTGCCAGGCATCAATATTGGCCGCAGTTGGCAGACGGAAGATGATCTGGCGATCCGCCTAACCGAGCTGACGCGTGGCCTTGAATCGCTGCTCAACCAGGCCTCGATGGAGGGTGGCTTTATGACCACGGCACTGCTCTTTGTGGGCGAACGGGGCGAGCGCGCGGCCGAGGCGCTGATCCCGCAGGCCTTCCACGGACCGAATGTGCCAACGCCCGTCTTGACCGTGGCTGGTGATGAGAATCTACGCCTGCACGCGCTGGCCTTTCGGCCATCGATTCAGCCTTTTGCTGATCCCTTTGGCGTTGATCTGCTCTGGTCGCGCTGGGGCACGCTGCTGACGCCGGGGATGCTGGCCGCCTTCACCGCGCCGAACCTCTTTGAGGAAGGTACGCTGGTGACGGTGCAAGAGAAGCTGCCGCCGTTGGCCTTTTATCCGGAGCTGGATGCGTCGACGAGCGCGGAGGAGGCCGTGATTTTGGGTCATTTGGTCAGCCCCGAAACGGGTGACCTGACTAAGGTGCCGCTCAAGCTGTCGCGCAAACGCCACTTCCACACGGCTTTTGTGGGCGACACGGGCTACGGCAAATCTGTGGCCGCCGAGCGCATGGTCTACGAGACAACGAGGCAATGGCAGCTGCGCACGATTGTGCTCGATTTTGGTGCGGGCTGGCGCAAGTTGATGAATGCACCAGGGCTGGAGGGGCGGGTTGAGATTCGACAGCTCTCGCCCGGTGGCGTGCGTCCGCTGCGCTGGAATCCGCTGCAGATTGGGCGCAATATTCTGCCCGAAGTGCAGTGGCGCTCCTTCTGCGACATCTTTGGCGCGATTGCCAAGCTGGGCGTGCGTCGTCAGGTGGCCGAATTGCGCGAGGCGTTGCGACGAGTCTACTTGGGCGCGGGTGTGCTGGTTGATGATCCCGATTGTCGAGCTGATAACAAGTGGGGTCACGTTCGTGCGGACGAGGTCCATTTGGTGGATGCCGCGGCGCAGACGGCGTTGGCCGATCTGTCGACCGATGCTCGCCAACGGCTGGCCGTGGAACGCTCTCGCTCGGTTGGGCTGTCGCATCTTTTTGACGATATCGAGCGCAAGCTGACTAGCGTACCGCCGCGCGATTCGATGCTGCGCGGCGTGCTAGAGGGCATCCTCTTTCGGCTGCATCCGCTAGTGCAGGGGGCGGCCGCGGCGCAGTACGCGGCGGGGGACGATGCGGTTGACTTGAACGAGATTGTGCCCGAGGAAGGTGGGGTTGCCGTGCTCGAAGGTGGTGCGTTTTTGGATGACTTCTCGAAGGCCGTTCTGCTGGGTTGGTCGGCGTGGCATCTCTACACCGACGCCGTCATCGTGCGCATCCGCCACGGTGTGACCGAGGAGGCGCGCATCCAGATTGTCTTTGAGTAGGCCAACAAGATTCTGGCCGGTCTCGACTCGGGTGGTGGCGATGACGAGGGCAGCGGCGCATCGACCGCCGAGCAGTTCGCCTCGATGTGGCGCGACTCGCGCAAGTACGGTATCTGGCTGCATCTGATTACGCAGTCGCCCTCGCTAATTCCGCCGGGCATTCTTTCGTCCTGCAACAATCTGCTCGTCAGTCAGGTCAAGAATCCGCGCGACCGTGATTTGGTGATCGCGTCGATGCACCGCTCTGAGAAGGGTTTTGTGGATGAGGGCTGGCGCAGGTTTTTAGCCAGTTTGCCGATCGCGCGGGCGGTGGCCAAGTTTGGCTATTCGTTTGACCGCGCGGAGCTTGAGCCGTGTTATATTCAGCCGCTGCGGTTGGATGTGAAGGAGCCGAGTGATGAGGAGATTTCGGCGCGATTGGGGTAAAAAACTAATTGTCCATTTGAACAGACATTGCGCGACTCCGCGTTGTCTCATGTCGAACGATGTCTGTTCAAATGGAATGTGGCAACTTTAAACTAACTGTGGCAGTTCGAACCTGAGCCTTATCCAACCGAATAGTTAATAAGTAAACCGATGTCTTCAAACTCTCGAGCGAATAGCCTTACAACATCAGCCCCATCAATTTCTACAGTTTTACGCAGCGGCTCAGGCAGAGTCGCGATCGCGGCGGGTGTAATGTGTAGCTGCCAAACCTCCTCTTCTGTGACGTCGCCCATAACATGTTCGTAGGTTGCGCTAGGCACCCTACCCAGTTGATTGGTCGTGCTTTGCAGGTCCGCCGGTTGCGGAGCACCACCCGCCCGAGTTAGTTCGATAGCCAGCGGCTGCGTATCATCATAAAGAGAGCCATCGCGCAACTTTAGCAGCAGAATCGCACGGTTGATGGTCAGTGTGCGTCCCTGGAATAGATAAGGATAGTGATCACGGCGCACTGTTAATGTAACGTCGTGATCCTTTGCACCTTCTGGATGCAGGAAGCGATGCAGCTCGGTCCCAAACTCGCGCTTGAGACTATAGAATTGGAACAGACCCGTATGCTCAGTCGCGTTAACCAAAGCATTGATCCGCTCCTCTATCGCAGGGACAACCTGCTGACGTATCGCTATACCACCGTCACGTGCAGTGTATCGTAAATGCAATACGACATCACTTATGCTTTCATAGTCGAACGCGCGGTAGTCAGCGTTGAGCTCGATACGCCATCGACCAATTGCGCCTGCACCTTCGAACGGTAAATAACGCTCGTCGCGCAGATTCAGTTCAAACAGGCCGCTATCATTCTGGCCGCTGCTTGTGGCAATCGCTTGAATACCGCCGATGTTGGTGATGAAGTTCGCATCGTCTACACCAGCATAGGGAATGTGTGGATCAACCGTGCTCACGCGAATGCGATTGCTCAACAACGTCAGTGTGGCGTTGACGCTGCTGTATGGCCCGACCACGGCCGGAATCGTCAGCGAAACGGTCTTGACACGCCGCAGATAGTGACCTGGGAAGTCAAGATTAAAGAGGGCTTCCGGAATCTCGACCTCACATGTTCCCGTCTCGCGTAATTGGATCAATGCTGCGGGATCGAGTCGTTGCAACGAAACGTGCTTGGTCAGCTCTAATTCGCGCTTGTTGCGCTCGTAATAAGCTGTTTCCATACGTCTCAGATCCAGATTGAGCCGATCCCCTGCCAACAATCCCTTTTTCAGGCTATCCCAATAGCCAAAGTTGATATAGCTTGCACCATAGTCAGCCAATTCATGCTGGAAGGCTTTTTCAGCGCGCTTGGCCATATCATACGCAAGCTGATAGGCTTGGAAGTAGAGTCCCGAAATCTGCGTAATCATCCAGCTGTAGAGTTGCTGATTGGTAAACTTATAGCGCATAAATTCATCGATTTCGCGCGATTGGGTAATCTGCAGTTCCTGATTACTCAATTCCTGTTCGGCGATCGCAATGCGAATCTCGGCCGCTGCGATTTGTCGCTCCAAGCCTTCGGACTCGATTTGAGCCTGTTCGGCACTAAAGTCCCACTCCTCTTGCCGCCGATCGTAGCCAGCCAGCGTTTGCGCTCGTTGCGCCCCCTGACGCTCTAATGAACCTAAGAATGAGTACATCTGGCTATAGAAACTAAGAACTGTGGAGAGATTTGATCCACCAAATCGCGCCTTGACTGTAGGTGACGAGAATCCACCCTCCGCGCCCACATCAAATTCTGGAATGAGTGCCAGCGCTGAGCCAACCAGAGAGTATCCTTGGGCGATATTCTCGAACATGTCGGATAGTTCCATCTTGGTTAAGTGAAGTTTTTCATTCGGAATCAATGGGTTGCGGTTGGTATAAAACTGCTGGCGTGCTTCTGCAGATTCGAGGTTCTTTTTAAGACCTTCCATCGCTTCTTTGGACTCATCGACCTGACGCTCGCGGATGAGTTTAATGGCCTGCAGCAGGTTTTGCTCATGCGTCTGTCGTAGCAATGTCAGCTCTTCTGCATCGCGTTTTTCGAGTGCCTGCAACAAGACGCTGCCCAGCCCCTTTACATCATTACATAGCTCGATCGCTTTTCCGATCATAACCATAAAACGATAGTGCGGTTTGGGCGCATTTAAGTTGTTCAGCACGCTACCTAGATCGATACCCGCGGCGGCCGCGCGCACCAGCAAGGCTGGATCGATAGGTGGCGCAAAGAGGTCCAGCGAACGCATGACACCTTCGATATTTTGGCAGTTTCGAATCTTAAAGAGCCTGTCGGCTACCGTATCCCAATAGCCAAGTAGTTTTTCGTTAGGCGGGATACAGAAGAAAAGCGTCGAGCCGATGATCTCATGAGCAGGTGGTTCAACAGTCAAATCGAGCCCAGGCTGCGGTCCGCCAGGTGTCACAAGTGAAAAGTCATCGGTGGGATTAAATCCAGATGCGTTCCGTGCTGAAAGTATGCGTCCAGCCAGCTCCGTCTCTAAACGTACAAGCGCGTTACCAAATTCATCCAGATGAGGTGAGAGATCGTTAAAGGTGCGGACCGGGTTACCATCAATGAGGAGATCGCCTTGAAGCGAAGGAATGCGCTCAGGTTCTTTACCCAATATTTCTGCGGCAAGGATATAAATCTGAATCGCCTCAAAGACTGATTCGCGCGTGTCGCGGCGGAAGAGGTAGTCACCCCATGCAATCAAGTTGTCCAGATACTTCATGACGATGGCCTTTTGATAGGCCACGGGACGCTGCTCGGCAATCAAGTGCGGTTGGAAAGGATTCTTGCGCCAGTCCTCGATCTGATCCTCCAGCCGTCGTTTCATCGCCAAATCTGCTGGTTCGCTAGAGCTGAGCAAGCGCAATAGCTGTTCGATCGTTTGGATATCGGTGTTTTCATAGAAGGGCTTGACCTTCCAGAAGCGATAGTGATTGAGTGCTAACGGTACATCTGAATTATCGGTCGGGTCGAAGATGTAGTGATACCATTTCTGTGCCTCCTCAAAGCGCTGGTTCTGCATCAAGTGGTTGGCAATCATAAAGGGGATATGAAAGAAGAGTTCCCAATTATAGGCTGAGTAAGCACGACCGTACTCAAAGTCAAACTCTTCGACAGGCAACATGCCGTCGGCATCGTTGATCGCATCGCCTAGATCATAGTTATCATCAAACTGCTCATTATCCGCTTCTTGCATCAACTGCCGCCGCAGGTCGTGGGCCTCTCCATGCTCGCGCGGATTGAGGATGCCGTCCACGCCGTAGCGGATAAGCTGTTTGGTTAATACATCGACATAGGGATGATAGAAGGAAAAAAAAGTGAACTCGGTGCCACGATAGATGGGCCAGTACGGATACCAAATACTATCGGCCTCTGCTACGGTCATCACCCCAGTAGCGACATGGGCCTCTTCGGCGGCATATGTCACTACTGCAGAACGGTTCGGTTCCACCTCGTATGCAGCCGCTGCTGATGTCACAAACGGCTGCGAGGCTGCGCGCATAGTCCCTCGCTGGGCAACATTGCCAGTTCTACTGACACCACTTAACGGAACACCTACATCGCCACCTACGACGGGCACACCTCCTTGCACAACCATAAGTGGTTGGCTGAGTTGGACACGGTTATTCACAGCCGCAATTGTATCGCTTACAACAGCTTGTACAGCAGGCGTGTGGGTTTCAGGATGTAGAACACTTCCCAGGGCGGCTTTTATGTGGCGCGAATCAGTTTCGTGTGCAGGAAGTACCGGTGTCAATATTTCATACACCTGCGGTTGCGCTTCAAGGCTAACAGCATTCAAGGCAACGTTTATGACTGGGAACTCCCATGAATGGGGGCCTGCGTACCATGAAGTGAAAATGTGCCGCGGCGTAACAAAGTAAGTGCGATTGCGATCTTCGAAGAAGATAGGCGTCGATGATTTATAATTTACGTCCTGTAAGGGTAACGTCACCCGATAGGCATTCGGTACGTTCTCCAGTACATCCTGCCATGTATTATTAAATCCGCGTAGATGCAATGGGGAGTTGATTGTTGCTCTTGTACAATATGACCAAACGGTTGCTCCCTCAATCGGCGAGTCCACCGACTCGTGTCCGTCCGGGTTATAGATAAGCTCGATCTGCCCGTCATTGACAAACAAGAAATTGGATGGACTTTGGATTGCATCGGAGTCTAAATACGAACCTGCCCCGTTGTAGGTGCGCTCTACAACGATCAACAAATCGTCGTTTGGTTGAATCACAGGACGTGGACGATAGGCCGCGGGTTGAAGTACTACATTATTCTCATCGCGGTACCGAACTGTCTCTACCCACACATCCGAAATTCGTTTTGGTGACCACTTGCGCTGACGATACTGACTCCATGCCAGCTTGATCTCAAGGTAGCGGTTTGGCTTCTGCCCGTCCTCACTGGTCTCCTCCTCCGCCTTCACAATTACGGTAAACCAAAATAGATAAAGCCGCCGATTATAGATCACGGGCGTTACCGTCTCACCCTCAATATCGACAGGTACTTCCTGCCACGGTGTCCAGCGGCGTGCTTCAAGCCATTGACGGTAGAAGTACTTGTGCGGTGTGCCTTTTGTGCGTGCAATGACGTGTAGCGTCTCGTTCTCGACCTCGTTGTAAACGCCAACTACCTCTAATCGGGCTACCTCATCCAGCTTTTCGAGATAGTTTTGGTAGGCAATTTCGACCGTCTCTAACGTTACATCATTTTGCAGCAGTTCATTTTCCAAATCAATAAAGAAAGGAGACTTTTCGGGGCGCAGTTCGGGTTCGATCCAGTTTTCGGGTGTAACAAAGACCTTGACATTTGCCTCCCACACGCGGTAGTTTTTCATCCATTGCCACATCTCAGCATCTTCGGTGGTGAAGCTGACATCCTCTTCTAAATTGAGCAAGATACGTTGGATAAAGAGCTGCACCGATGCGGTGGCAAAGACGATGCGAGAAGTCGACATGCACGGGTTCATCTCTGCATCCATTAGAAAGTGGGCATAGAGATCATTCGTGTCTTGGATCAGCGGTTCGGCTAGTTTTTGAATCACGACATCGACAAGGACATCGCGCTGTCTCTGGCGAAGCCCATCACGAATCGGTTCGGCTACGTTGAGCCACTGGCTTTCGCTAAATTTGGCACGTGCAGCCTGCTTAACTTCGCTCGCGATCTCTTGCGTTACTGTAGTGGTTGTCCAGCCCCAGGCCATGGTGGCCGAGACGCCGAGATTGCGCAGTAAGCCAAAGCTATCGTGCAGCCGCCACAGATGGTCGAGTGTGGCCGTGTCACCCCAATCGGCGTTGAAGTCGTCCAGATCGAAGCGGTCTGCGTGTAGTAGCGTATCGAGGTCGGTGCGACTCCAGGCCGTGCGCTCGGTTAGAACAGTGAGGAAAGTATCAAACGCTTCTTCATTACCGCCATCTTCAGCCTGCCGCAAGAGAACAAAGAACGTTGGCTCACCCGCGGGCCATGCTTGTCGCAGTATTGCCCCTTGCATCATACGTTGCCACTGCACCCAGCGGAGACCCGTATCGGCAAGCTCGGCAATGGCTAAATCGTTCAGGTCGAGCCAGCCAACCGTGGCGTGCTCTGCAACGAGCCAATTCAGATCCTCGGTGGGTAGATCGAAGCGGTCGATCAGGAGCGCTACTTTGACCAAACGGTGAATCATGGCGAAGTGGTCGGCAAAAGTATCTGCGCTGAACTCTTCCTCTGTCTCTACGAACGCGTCACTTAAGAAGAGCGTGCTTGCTGCCTGATTGGCATCGGTCACAGAGTGAATCAGCTCACCCAATAACAGGCCGCTTGCATCCAGATCAAGGTCAAGGAAATCGGCAAAGTGCTGCTGCACAAGTGTCACGCTATTAATGTCGCGCAAGTAAGCGGCAAGTGGCTCCAAAACCAACGCAAAGCGTTCTGCCTGCTCCACTTCGGGCTGCAAATAGTCGGCATGACCCTCGTCGAGCAAACGTGAACCAATCGTAGCCCGTGTCGCCCCGTCTGAGACGAAGAGGGCCAACTGCTCGTCCAAAAATACTGACGGATCTGCGGGCAGATCGGCAGCCTGCGCCACGCCATAGATTAGCGTTAATGTGGTTGAAAGCGCGTCTTCGGGTAGCACAATAGCAAGCATTTGCGCGGTCAGCTCACCTGTGGCGTCGGGCGCTGCCGCAAAGTCTATGCGGACACGTTGTAGATCATTGCGCAAACGATCAAGAATGAGAGCGATCTGCGCATCGCTTGGGGCAATCGTGCTGTTAGCTGCGATTTGGTGGCGCAGCAGATAATTTAACTCGGCTACAGAAAAATCAACCGCATCGAGTTGATCAACCAAATCAGCAAGCTGTACGGCATCGAATAATGAGGTTGTGCTAAACGGATCGAGGCCAGAAAGCTCAAGTAGGTCGAGCAGCTCCAGCACAGAGAGCTTGAACGCACGTTTGAGCGTAGCAACGCGGTGCAGTTCGCTCAGGTTGGAAAGGGTTAGCTCATTGTTTTCTAGTCTACGCTCGCGGATTAGTGCAAGTTCGTCCGCGGTGATGATTTGGAGTGCAGCCAGAATCGCGGCTTCGTGGTCGTCGATGTTGGCACTCCCATCGAGCGCGTCGAGTGCAAATGGTGCTAGTTCCGCGTCGCCACCCACGGTGCGATTCAGGAAAAGCGCGGCATAAAGTGAGCGCGTTGTCTCATCATCGTTGTTTAAGAAATCGTGGGTATCAAGATCGGCAACCCAACTGGCAAGCACAGGCAGCGATATGCCGAGCTGGTCATACAGCGCTTGCACAAAGGAGAGCGAGACAAGCATCTGCGCATCAATGGTGCCTCCCAACGCGTGCAGAACGGCATCAAGTTCATGGGTTTGCCAGCCAAGCGCGTTGCGCAAACGCACGAAACGCTGAATGCGATTGAGGTGTGGCCCCGTTAGCTGTTCGATGCGAGCCTGCTCTAAATCGCAGATGATTGCCGCATCGTCATCATTGCCCACGGCAAAGTCGATCGAAAGCAGCCCATCTGGATCAACAAAGCGCGTGCCAAGCAGTTGGCGCAAATCGAGGAAACTGATGCGTGCCGTATCAAGCAGCGTCTGCACGGTACGCAATACACCCACGCTGCTGCCATTCCAGTTTGCTATGCGGAACGCATTGCTGAACAGAATTGTACGTATCGCTGGTGTTAGATTGAGTCGTTCGCTGGCGATAGGTAGCCACATGTCAACAGTGCGATCGGCGGCAGCCGTTGGGTTAAGATGATTTAGAATATCATGACGCGCAACGCCAAGAGGGGAGAGATAGGCACGCGCCTCTGCCGTCCACAAGCTAAAGGGCAACGTCCATGGATACACGCGGTCCTCTGCCTCTAACAGTCGATACGCTTCAACGTTGATGTGCTCTGGATGGACGCGCAACGCGGGTGCTTCGCCCACCGTTTGATAGTTCTCACCACCTTCAACGAGATACGTCTCAAGGACTTCGAGCGCGATGTCTATATAAGGCAACGTGGTATTGGTGTTGTGGCAGTTCAGCTCGACGTGACCAATATCGGAGCGCCGTGCAAAGAGATCGTCCAGCGCGCCACGGTCGCGCAGGAATTTGAGCAACGCGACAAGATAGGCCGCTGGACTAAAGACCGAGTTGCAGTGGTCACAGGCGCAAAAGTCAATGTTGCCAAAAAGACTCTCCCACGTTGGGAAGTCGATATATTCGGGAGGTGGATTGAGTAATTCATCAAAACTATCAGACACATTGATACCCGGAATCGCAGCAACCCCAATGTTGTTGAATATGGATGCGTGTTGACTAAAGAGAGTCGTAGCAATAGCGGTTTTCTTTGTGGCCTGATGGTAAATCTCCATGGCACGATTTTCACCAAGGACAGATTCAAACTGTTCAACAAAGCGACGCTGACCGAGCGTACGAATCTGGTAGGCTGAATCGAGATTGGCATCGAGCAGCGGCTGCATGACCGTCTCACGCTCAAAGCGCGGTGCCAAGTCGAAAACGCGACCCACTCGTTCGAGTGCTTGCTGCGTTTCACCATCAAGGTCGATTTCATTCGCTCGCAGATAGGCAGGCACGCTTGTATCGCGAAATTCAAAATTGGCGTGTGCTTCTAGGAATCCGCTAAGCTCAGCAGCCCCAGCAAAGCCATCTGCCCCAGCTCGCGCCAGCAGCGTTGGTGTGGGGTAGGTGTCTTCGACGACGCGTGTCATGGTACGGGCATAGGCAACTTCCGGTGATTCGTCATCGGCAAGCATTCCACTCACCGTTTGCGGTATGATCACATTGCCGTCGGCGTCGGTATGCTCGCGTACGAGACCCACCCACTCATCCTGCGAAATGCCCACGAGCGCGCGCAGTGGTTCCTGACCGTTACCAATCTGATCGCTCACTTGTTCGTGCAGCGTATTCATCAGTGGCGCGTTGTTGAGGGTAAGCGTGCCAAGCTGTGCGGTCAGCTGCATCGAATCGACCGCACCTTCTTCTACGCCACGTTCAATAAGTCGATCCTAAAAATCTGCGCCACGATCGGTTGTTGCCTGCACCTCTTGCACCACTGTAATTTTCTGCTCTTCATTTAGTGCTGCAATATCTAAAAACGCGCCGAGCGATGCTTCGCCACTCGGCAGCATCGGCTGTGCGATGAGGGTGTCTACCATTTCGCGATTGATTGTTGCCACGGCACTGTCAACCATCTCAGCATTCTGAGCAATGCCTGGGTCAATGACATTTGCGGTTGAGGTTGCCGTAATGGCCTTGGCCAGCAGCGCGTTGTCTTGCGCTACCAACGCAGGTTTGTTGACGGGCAGGTTGGCGCGGAAAAGACCATAGTAAACCTGCGCCGATACCTCGCCCTCTTGCGCAAAGCGTTGCGCCTGCACAAATTCAGAGATTCGTATCGGGCTGATCCCCGTCTTGCCTGATAGGAAGGAGACCGAATCACTATCGATCTGGTCAAAGCCAGTGTCAGTGAGCAATGGTTGCAGTCGCGCCTCGATTTGATCAAACTCGGACGCTGGCGGATATTCGGCATTATCGACGATCAAGTCAACCGTCTGCTCAGGTGCGGCATCGACAATCAGCGGTGAGCGCGTGATGATCTCTTCGCCCTGTTGTGCCAGTACCTCAACCACCAGATCCGGCAACATATTAACGTTGTGCTCATGCTGAAGTTCATAGCCTCCAGCCTCGTCGCTTCGCAGAATACCAAGCACGCTATTCTGCGTGCTGACTACCTGCTGTTCAAGTACGCGCACGCGTGCACCAACAATGGCTGTGCCGTCGCGCTGCGTGATGCGTCCAGATACAGATGATAGTGTCGTTTCACTATCATCTAATCCATCGGCTAGTTCTTGTAGCCGAGAGTGTGCGGCATTCAACATAGTCTGTACCTGGGCGACACCTTCAGCAGACGCGCCACGCTCGCTCAGCTCAGCTAGCGAAGTATCAAATCCTTGCAAGATGGCGTTGAAACGCGCGATCTCAGCACGCAAATTAAACTGGCTGGGGTCCAACGCCTCGATCTGCGAAAGCGTCCGGCGAACGGCTTGTGCCAATTTCTTTAGCGCAGCCGCGACTTCTTTACTATTACCTGGGGAAGTGGCTAATTCGTCAAGCCGTGTACGCCCTTCATTGAGTATCTTGCTCATCTCGGCCACCCAATCATCGGGTGCATCGAGTTCGCGCACGGCGTCGAGCGCATTGGTAAATGCTTGGAGTTTGTCAGCGAGTCGCGCAGTCTGCGTGCGCAGGTCTAGCTGTTCGGGATCAAGTTCAAAGATTTGGCCTACAGTGAGCTTGCTCTGCGCTTGCAGTTGCTCCATTGCCTGCTCGATGGAGACATTCTCGCGCACGGTCTCATTGATGATCTTGGCCGTGGCTTCATCTACGATACCAGTTACCTCTATGCCAACCTTTTCTTGAAAAATCTTGACGGCTTCGAGCGTGCCTTCACCAAAGTGATTGTCAAACGCCTCCTCTTCAGGGATGTCAAAGTCGAGCAGGCGCAGCTCGAAGTGGAGCAAGCGGACGTCTGGGCCTTGCAGGTCGAGTTCTAAGTTGCGGTTGTTGAGTTGCATGTGGACTCCTTTAGGATATTTTCTAGAATAGTTCTTGATATATCACGCCCTATAGGGCCATCCCAATAAGTCAGAATCCAAAGCATCTATATGGATTCCTTGCACACCAATCCAGCTTATTGAGAGTGCTAGTTGCAGCGGATTTGACTGTTTTGATTGTGCTATCTATCGGATGCGCACGGAAAGGATGGTACTTTTCATACAACTTTCTTCCATGAGCTTGCCCCAGATTGTTGGCCAGCATATCTTTAGCATCGTATCCTTTGTCACTACCGAACCAACTTGGAATCTCATCCTTGATAATTTCTTTAGCATATTGACGAATATCGGTAGTGATCCCAAACGAAATATTGGCAAGCATGCCATATTCGAGTGTGGCAGACCTTACGAAGTGCTGCACTTTATCAAAGTGTGTATCCTCATTGCGAGCCACTATCGCTTCATACACATGCAGCACACTTTTTGAGCCCAGCAGTTCTTCGGAACCAAATGCTTTCTCAGCTTCCTCAATACCTTTATCTGGATCGCCTTTGCGGGTTGCTTTATTTAGTATCGATTTGCTAAATTCGACATAATAATTTTCAGGAAAACGACCTCCATGTTTTTTTGCATCAGCCCGTAATTTTTCTAATGCGAGTTTGACCAAGGGCGTTGCTTTACTAGGGTCATTTATCTTTTCAACAGTTTCGGCTGACGTGATGCTAAGATTATTGTTTCTCAAGATAAATGTATCGCTTTTATCGAGTTTCTTTAATAGAGTTTCTATTGAAAAGAGTTTTTGTAATCGTTCTAAACTTACAGGCTCTGCAATCCCTGTCTTAGCATTAATCTCGTAGATCCGAGCTTGTGCTTCTTGATATGCCACCGATTGACCTTTTCGTTTTTCATGAAATGCTTTAATTTCACCAGAGCTAGTAGCCACAAGCCCTGACGATTCAATTTCTATCTCTTTGCCTTTTGGGGGCGTGGCCTGCAATCCAGATAGATCTCGGAAATTAACAGGATTGTTTGTACTGTACCAATATAGATTTACCCCATCTACTAACCCTGCTGGATCCGAACTGGTCCACCTCCCCAACCATGGTGCATAATAGCGAGCGTCGTGATAAGAAAGCCCACTCTCCTCATCACGCTCCTTCCCTGTATAACCATAGCGTTTACGCGATACCTGCACATCGGCCCGCACCGCCTGATATGATGTGCTACCAAAGGGATAATACTCCTCATACATAATAACCTGCGCTGCATCGTCCAACTCCAAGCTAGCCGAGTCAAGATGATTGCCAAATTGATAGCGAATTAGCTGTGCGGGTGAGCCATCGTCGCCTTGCGTTCGCGTCTCAATTAACGCTATACGACGGACATCATCCATGATATGCAGTGTCTCGCGTTCAAGCGTAACCACATCCCCTGCTCCGTTGAACTCGCGATATAGTTCGGAGCCACCGAGATAGAAACGCTCACTCGTGCGTGTGTCATTCTGCCGTTCGATCACCTTGCGCACGCGTTGCCCTGCCGCATCGTACTGATAAAAGGCCGTACCGCCGCCACCCAAATCAATGCCCTGTAACTGATCGGTGTAGTCCCAATCCATCTGTGGCATCTGTGGCATAGATGTCATGTTGCCATGAACGTCGTACGTGTACGCCTCGACCGTGCCACCGACCGTAGTCTGGGTGAGCCGATTGTTAACAACACTGGGATCGAGTGGGCTGATTTCATCGTAAGTATACGCCCGCGCCCAATTCCCGTTGGTTGCCCCATGAATCAATTCGAGAATATTGCCGACGCCATCATATGCGTAGGTTTCGGTGTAGCGACGCATGGCTGCACCGTCGTGGGGATGGGGCAGCCCCGTGCGGAATTCGTCAGTCCAGCTTGTTTGTGGCTGCGCTACCTGGCCGATATGCTCACGCCCGCTGGCTTCGGTCAGCCGATAAATAGCATCGTAGACGTAATCGACGCGCGGCTTGACCACGGTGTTGTTGAAGTAATGGGTCTGCTGCGCATCGTCACGGATCGAGGCAATGTTCCCGACTGGATCGTAGACGTAGTGTAGGTCCTGTAGCGTGTCGGGCCCACGGAATGTGCGCAGGCGCGTCAGGCGGAAGGTAATCGGCTCGTATTCGTATTCAGTTGACGCACCATTACCATAGTCAATACGTTGACGCTGTCCTTTGGCGTCGTAGTCAATGTTCGTGACGAATGGTGTGGTGGCCACCGCGCCACGTAGATTGGCTTTAACCGCCTCTAGCAGATTAGCGTCGTTGTAGCGCGGTTGGATGAGGCTATTGTCGGGTGTAGTTAGTGCGATGGGACGATTCAGCGCATCATAGACGGTTTCACTTACAAAGTTTTCCCCAGTCAACGCGGGATTGCTTGACCAATCTGGAACCGTGCGATAGTCGGTCACATATTGGCGCGTGCTGCGCAATAGATTGCCTTTGAAGTCGAATGCTTCATTCGTGATCACGCCCGCGCCGTCGAATTGTTGGAAAGTCTGGCCGCGGTGATTGAGTGCAGCGCCCTGCGCTTCGCCATAGAGTATGCGCTGTACCAATCGTTCGCCGTTGCCATCGGCAAGGAACATGTCGGTTGGGCGCTGCAATTCGTCGTATTCAGTCCTCATCGTGTGCCCGCGTTCGTCCCAGCGGCGCAACGGATTGCCGACCACGTTTGTCAATATGTGGCGTTGACCAGCGTCCATGCTGTGCTGATAGAGCAAGTTGCCCAGCATGTCGTACCCTGTAATGCGCTGGCCGCTGTCACTTAGTGTATAATCCATCACCACGCGATCCAGCGCGTCGATAATGGCCAGTGGCTTGCCCTCGATATCGAACTCGGTGCGCGTGGCGAATTGCTCACCGCCGTTGTCCTCAATGGATAAAAAGGTGCGCCCCAACGAGTCGAGATGGACAACGGCTGGC
>Ga0079203_1001753_pt1 | contig 15389 bp, 14 predicted proteins | sample PorBlaMBantryBay_FD_68602 | JGI IMG/M metagenome (GOLD analysis project Ga0079203, IMG submission 68602) | Marine algae microbial communities from Bantry Bay - Bantry Bay, Ireland | ecosystem: Host-associated > Algae > Red algae > Blade | place: Bantry Bay, Ireland
GGCCAAGGTCGCAAATGCCCCGCCGCGACCGCAGCCTGGGCCACATCTACGCCGTCCGCGCTCAAATCGACCACAAGGCGGTCATATCTATCTTCGCCGTAATCACGAGTAATTTTGATCTGTTTGCCGCGCGTAAACTCAACAATAAACGCTTTCGCCTCAAAGCCAATCTCGCGCTCGGCTTCGCACTTCGCGCCGCCGCGCTGCTTCATGCTGCCAGTTTCAGGCGCGTCGATATTGGCGAGCCTAAATTTCATCCCATCCAGCCGTCCGCTATCGCCATCAGACCAGTAAATAGCCGGCTCACTATCTTGTGCAAGGGCGGTTGGAACAGGGTCAGAATTAAGAGTCATCACACCAAGAGCAATGATAAAAAAACAGCGAATAGGCTTAGTGTTTTTGGATGAAAGCGGCTCGATAACGCTACTCAAAGTATGTAGATTCATAGTCTTCATTTGTGTCAATTTCACCTAGTTAGATCAATAAAGATTGATTCCCATGAACAAGAAAAATTTGCGACGCCCAAGTGAACAAATTTCAGCTATATTAGCTAGCAATATGCGCCGTTTACGCAAGGCTAAAGGCCTCTCTCAAGAAGAATTAGCCGACATTGCCAACCTCCATCGAACTTATATTGGCTCTGTTGAGCGTTCTGAAAGGAACGTAACTCTAAGCTCTCTCGAGACTATTGCGAAGGCTTTAGACGTTTCGGTGATCGACCTACTAACAGAAGACAAATCGCATGACTGAAACATCACCCCAGCAATATGTTGAACTCATAAGCGAAAGTGGACTTTCGATTTATGACGCCGTTCCTCCTGAATTTTTAGTCCCTACGCCAATACTCCAAGCGATTCTAAGGTCAGAACTCGTGGGAGTTTCGACTGCTGGCATGGCAAATCGGACACGTTCAAAATTTGTTAAGGAGCAAATATGCTCTGCTTTGGGATACCCCATTCCAAAAAGTTTCAAAAAAACTCAACCAAGATACCCCGGGCAAAATTTTGATAATTACGTTCAAAAGAGCAGAAATTTGCAGATTTGGAATGAGGTCATCGATGTAGCAAGGCGGTATGTGATCGTTTCCGTGACAAATGATGACGTGATTGACACTGTGAAAATCGTCAAGGGTGACGTGATTGCAGCCTTGGACACTACAGGAACACTCACAACAAAATATCAGGCTAGACTGACACTTAATGAGCAAGCTACAGAACTAGTCTCACCAATAGACACGGCGGATTTATGCGCAGTTCTTGGGAATGATATAGACCAAAAAAGGTTACTCAACCCGATCAGCAACCCTGAATCTGGCCTACTACTTCCAATCAGTGAGATTTACGCACGTTTACTGCCCCTCATACATACCCAATTTGTAGATGACGGAATTGATCAAGAGCGGAATCGTGGGGCGGCACTGCACAGCGCTATAAGTGACGCATTAGGATATGATAGCTACGCAGATGATGGTAATTATCCAGATATCCGTCACCAACTATTAGAGGTCAAATTACAAACCTCTCCAACAATAGACTTGGGACAACACTCACCAGACAGCCTAGTCCCGCTTCCAATTCCACCAATTGACGGATTCACGCCTAACAACACAGATATTCGTTACGCTATTTTCTCTGGTGAAACTGACGGCTTAGTCGTAACGCTCACGGGATTATTTGTAATTACAGGTGTCGATTTTTATTCGCGTTTTGCGCAATTTGGCGGCAATGTGACAAATACGAAGCTACAAATTCCGTTACCCAGGGATTTTTTCGCTGATTAATCCAAAGGACTGCCACACCATTTCATCCAACTTAGCCTGTAATGGCTCTGTAGCGTCCCCACCTCCTTGCTCATAAATTGATTGTGAGAGTGAGATAATTTCCGCAGCGAGCGGCGTGTCGGCCGAGGGGAGTGGAAACTGTTTAACATACTGAGTGATGAAACGTCTTCGACCCGCGTATAGCTTATTGTTGAAGCTGTAATCGTAGTAACTCTCAATGAAGGTGGAGTTAGCAACCGCAAGCGCCAACCAAAGCAATTGCTCGTCCTCTTTGTTATCAGTTACCAGCCAATAACAATCTCCATTTACGATTGCCCCTGTCTTGTCCATCCAAAACGTGGGGCGCTTGGCAATGTCACGAAACACGATTTTTGGACGAATCCAAGTATCGGGATCGTGGGGAACCCAAATTTCATACCACTGACGACCGCCATCAATCACATACTTCCGAGACTCTAGTTTTTCTCTGTTTTCCTCAAAGTAGGCCTTCGAGTGCGGGTAGTGTTCGATATTCACGGCCTGTCGTTTCCCCTCGACCACTTCGTGAGGATATATGACATGCTTCACCTTCTTAGGCTCTTTAGCCGCGAAACGCTGCGCAGAGTGGTGAGTCAATAAAGGCTTCAAAAGCTCAGGGGGGCCTTCAGAACAGATTTCCGCCCAATCAGAACGAATGAAAACTTTATCGCTGCAGGTTTTTATACCTACACGGATATTGCCCACATCACCAAAACACTTCCAGGTATGGCTAGTAACAGTGTCTAACCAGCTTTCGATCTTATCAGTTTGCAGCGACCAAACACCATTTCGAGACGAACCTGTATGAAGACGTCCCGCCTGAACATTAAAGACGCGACCATCTTCCAAACCAACAACACCCTCACTCGACAATGCTTCAACTGGATCGGCTTTTATGTTAGCCGCGACCACACCATCTATCTCATAAATGGACGTATATTTTACATCGGAGATAGCTTTTGTTTGCCCTTTTCGGCCCAACAGAACAGCAGGTAGCACAGCAGCTTCAAAGATTTTAGTATCGCCTAAATCCCAAATGTTAGACAGGTTAAAGCTATCAAGAAGGCCCTCTCTTACTGCGGTTCCCGATTTAGTTATCATAAAACGATTAGAGACAATCAGTCCGGCCACACCATCTTCCGTAAGCCGCATCCCAATTCCCAAAAGGAAGGCAAAATAAAGATCAACTCGGCCACTTAGGGAGAATTTCTGTGAAAGTAATTGGGCAACCTTAGCTCCGAGAACTTGGGTGCGTACATATGGAGGGTTGGCAATGACTAAATCATACTTTTCTTCCGTCTTCTCTGCAAACAGCGTATCTCGATCATCATCAAACGTTTCGAGAAAGTCAGTGTGTTTCAAAGCAACTGTTGCATTTGGAAAGTCAGAGCTAATGCGCTCATTCGTATTTGAGAGCGCGACCGCATTTACATCATATCCCGAAACGTGAACGGTTCCCGCATACTGATGACGAGCTAGCGCCTGTAGGAGACTTACTACCAACTCACCATCACCAATAGCTGGGTCTAAAATAGATATAGATGGTCTAATAAGAAGGTGAGTGGCGTTTTCGACCATCTTGTTTGCTACAAAGTCAGACAGACCTTTAGGAGTATAGGTCGCTCCGTCAGACTTTACTGACGACACATCTGAATATCTGGCATTAACTATCGGGTTCATAGACGTTTCTTGCTGTTACAACGCTACTTATAGTGTTCACTCAATGCCAGTTGTCAAGTTCTATTTACTGGCGGCGGCAACACAGAGAAGCCCAACACTTATACCAAATAACGCAACGCCAATGTTCTCTATTTGGGGGCTCCAACGACCTAAACCATCAGCCTCGTTATTGGCATGTTCGCAGTTATAGTCGATCAATTGGTAAGGCGTACCTAATCTTTCCCGTATCCCATTTGCTATCACGCTCATCACCTTCGCGACATTCAAGAGCTTTAAATGTGGATGCCTTACCAATAGCGCCTATCAGCATTTAATTGGCTTTCCAACTTCCGCTTACCATATTTCCATACCATGCTTTCCAGTTACTATCGACCTTATGGAAAATCATCGTCACATTTCCGTTTCCAGCGGGCGTTTGAATTTCTCCATCACAAGTTACGGGCTCATTTAAAACGTTACTATAGCCGTCACGTTCATCACCCTTACGACACTCTGTCGGAAGGAAGACAGATCGCGCTAGAAGATTATCGTAATCAGCCTGACATTCAGGTGTCATTTGTGACGTACGCCTCACCCGCTTACAGGCTTCGCCCGGTGTTATCTTTCGTGAACCTTCGCGATCCCAAAGCTCTGCGGCGGCTGTGCGGTTCATATCGGCTTGAGGGGGCGCAAACTTTGCACCCTTAAATTTAGCTGCTGCGACGGGTGCTTTTGTCACGGGTGCGTCATTCGTCTCAACGCTGTTTTCACCGCAAGCGGCCAATCCAATAGCCGCAATAAGACCTAGAAATTTGGCTGGAATCTTCATTTTTACATCCTTTTTAAGCGAAACCTATATTAAAAATCTAATATGGGCAAATATGTTTACGTCTGATATGACTATGAATGTCGGCCCGATTTTTGCAACCGTAGTCGATGTCGGCAAGGTATAGCGGGATTAACATTAAGTTAATGTAGCTATTGTCCGAAACTTTAGAGTGTGCTTTAGTTATTAGCACATATTAGGAAACGACAACAGGAGGAATAACAACCATGTCAAAATATGAAGTTAAGTCGCAAAACACAAACGCCAAGGTTTTCGGTCTAGCATTACTCATGCTCGCACTGCCGCAAGTCGCAATGGCTCAAGATCTTTTCGGCACTGGCGGTACGTTCATTGACAATGTTCTCGATTTCTTGAACGGCGGCTTTGCTCGCTCAATCGCCATTATCGCAGTTATTGGCCTTGGCCTATCTGCCGTCTTCGGTAAGTTTGAATTGAAAAAAGCTCTCTGGGCGATTTTCGGCATTATTCTCATCTTTGGTGCTGCTGCGCTCGTTGACGGTATTTCAACGAGTATCTAATCACGATGAGCGACGAAGACCCTGAACTCGATCCACTCTTTGTCGCTCTTACGCGGTTCCCCATTTTTGCAGGAGTCCCCTTCCTGTATTTTGGGGTGCTGCTGATTCTGGGGGCGGTTCTGTTTTTAATACCCGGCCTCAAATTTACGCAGATGATCGCGATTGAGGCCATGATACTCATGCCCGCTTACGGGCTTGGGTATGTCCTAACGAATAAAGACATTTTTTGGATGCAGATTCTTCTTACGAAATTCAATAAATGTTCTCCCACCATGAATAAGCGCCATTGGAAGCGAGACAGCTTCATGCCGTAGCGAAAGATGTAATGGTCAACAAAGCACTAGATAAAAGTCTCATCAATGGGGCCGTGGCGAGAAAGGAAAAGTCCGTTTCCGGGTTTGTTCCTTACACTCATCACGTCGATGAACACACCATCAAGACTAGCAAGGGCCACTACGTACAAATCCTGAAAGTCTCGGGCCTATGCGCAGAGACAAAAGATCAACTTGATATTGACATTAAGAAGCGCTTTCGCGCGACAATGCTGCGCGGTATCGCCAGCTCGCGCTTTGCCATATATCACCACATCGTCCGCAGAGAAGAACCTGTTGAACTAAACAGCGATTTCATAAATCCTTGGTGCCATGCTCTCGACCGAGCCTATCAAGAAAAACTCGCCACAAACAAAATGTTCGTTAATGAGCAATATATCACTATTGTTCGCCGGACTGCCAAAACTCCATTGGGGATGCTCGGCGGACTATATCGCTCTGTTATGGGCAAGGCCGATAAGCGTCTCGCGGCTGAAAGTGAACGTGAAGACCTAGAAGCTATAAATGACGCTGCCGAAATGTTGAACGGTACTCTAAAAGACTACGGTTCTGAACGGCTCTCTATGCGTGACACAGAAGACGGTCGGGTCGTTAGCGACCTGCTTTCCGTCTTCGGGTATTTCATCAATCTTGATATGCAAGAGACGAACGTCACGCGCGCTCCTATAAATGAATATCTACCGCGCAAGCGGGTTAGCTTCGGCAAAGAAAGCTATGAGGTTCGCGGTGCTGCATCGGATGATGTTCACAAGGGCGCTCTGCTCTCTATCAAAGATTATTCGGCTGTCACGCAAGCCGGGATGCTTGATAATTTGCTCCGTCTCCCACACGAATTTATCCTAACTCAATCTTTCGCATTTCTTGATCGTGCAACGTCAATGAAAAGTATGAAAACACTCCAAACGCAGATTCAAACTGTTGATGAAGGCGTGGATTCAATGCTAGATGAACTGGATGATGCCATTGACGATGTAGGTTCTGGCCGCGTGTCTCTTGGTGAACATCATCTGACGTTCAACATTCACGCTCCAACCGCCAAACAATTAAAAGTGGCCATCACTGACGCCGTTTCTGTCTTCACCGATTTAGGAATTACGGTTGTTAGGGAAGATCTGAATATGCAAGCCGCCTTTTGGGCGCAACTTCCCGATAATTTTGGGTATATTGCTCGGCGCTCTAAGATTACGACACGTAATTTTTCCTGCTTTAGCTCTTTGCACACCTTCCCATCTGGTAAGCGTCACGGGAATTGGTGGGGTGACGCGATTACTATTTTAGAAACGACTTCTGGGACGCCTTATGCGTTCTCGTTTCACGAACGCGATATTGGCAACTTTACTCTCGTCGGCCCTACGGGTGCGGGTAAAACCGTCCTTCTTAATTTTATGATCGCTCAGTCTCAAAGGGTCATGCCGCGAACCTTCTTCTTTGATAAAGACAGAGGCGCGGAAATTGCTTTGCGGGCAATGGGAGGTGACTACACTGTTGTTAAGCCGGGCGTGAAAACTGGCTTTAATCCTCTGCAACTTCCCGACACGGAATCAAATCGGGCTTTCTTGCGTGATTGGCTTGAAACCCTAACAACGGTCGGCACTGACGTTAAGCTTCGCGAGGATGAAAGGGCAACAATTGCAGAAGCGGTTGAGGCCAATTATGAAGCTCCAATGCACGAACGGACACTAGAGCAACTCGCTCCCCTGTTTCTCGGTTTTGAAAAGAAATCGACAACCTCTCTCGCGTCTCGCCTTAAAAGGTGGTTCGGGGACGGTGATAAAGCATGGATTTTCGATAACGACACAGACACGCTTAGTCTTGGCAACATCATCAATGGTTTTGATACAACTACTATTCTCGATGATGTGACCGCTCGGACGCCTTGGCTCATGTATGTCTTCCACCGTGTCAATGAATCTCTAAATGGCGTGGACAAAGTAATTATCATGCTCGATGAAGGCTGGAAGTTGCTCGATGATCCTGCCTTTGCGCTCCGGATTAAGGATTGGGAAAAGACCATTCGTAAGCAAAATGGACTTCTTGGCTTTGCCACCCAATCCGTAGGGGATATTTTCAAGTCAGAAGTCGGTGAAGCCATTGTCGAGCAAAGCCCGACAAATATCTTCATGCCCAACCCGCGCGCTGATTATAAGACCTACTGCGAAGGCTTTGGGCTATCGAAATATGAGTTAAGTCTCATCAAAGAACAAATGACGCCTGAAAGCCGTTTCTTCCTGATACGTCACGGCACAGAGACCGTCATTGCCCGCCTAAATCTAAACAATATGGATTCCTATATTGCTGTCTTGTCTGGTCGCACCGAGACAGTCAATTTGTGCGAAGAATTACGCGCAACACACGGCGACAATCCCGATGATTGGCTTCCGCACTTCTTAGAAGCCTTGAATTATGAATCGCCATTTCCGGCTAACCACAACTCCCTCGAAAGGAAAGCATCGTGAAAATTATTAGAAAAACCGCTCTGGCGTTATCTGCCGCCGTTGTCTTCTCAAGCCCTGCGTATGCAGGCGGGCTTCCGACATTCGATGTTGTCTCTATGACACAGAAGATCGTCGAACTTCAAAATCTCATTGATACCGTCGAGAACACTCACGCTCAATTTGAAGAAGCCAAAAAACAAGTCGAAAGTATTTCGGGCCTTCGGGATATGGGCGACTTGTTCAACACCGATATTGAAAAGTCGTTTCGGACACACATGCCATCAACTTTTAATGAGGTTTTAGACCTCGCAAGTGATGGTGGCAAAGCCTCTGGTTATATTGCCGATGTTACGGCGATTTATCAGCCAACCCCTGCAAGCGAGATTTGGGAAGACACGACAACCCCGATTGCTCAACGCTATCAACGTGGCGTCGATTACACGATCAACACAATGGCTATTTCCGAGAGTGCTTATGAGGTCGCAAGTATGCGGAATGAAACACTTGCCGCACTTCAAGCTCAACTCGACACAACGACTGACCTCAAATCGTCAGTCGATTTACAAAGCCGTATTTTAATCGAGCAATCTTATATCGCCAATGAAGCAATCCGATTGCAAGCTCTCGCCCTTCAAGGACAGGCTGACGATAAAGCCGCAAACTTTGAAAAAGCCCGCGGTCGTCGCTCTTTCGTAGCCCGGCCTACATACTAAGAGAATTAACATGAAAAAGAGAATTGCAATTCTGTCTATAGCGTGTGTGGCTTTGGCCTCATGCTCCCATTCGCCCGTTAAAGCGCCCTGCGGGGCAATGAGGGTAGCAAGTTTATCGGGTGACGACTGCGACCCTAAACCAATCAACCTCGCTTCTAACGAATATACATCTACTTATTTTATTTCCAAAGTGGACTAAAATTATGGCTTTTACCTGCCCCCCAACCGCTCCTACTGATAGCGGCAAATTTATCGAAGATTTGCTGAACGACTTGGACTATTCGACGTTAAGTTTTCTATGCGAAAATCAGTCATTTTCTCCTTACGTTGTGACTATGTGGAGGGCAGGAGCCATTTTGGTAGTCCTGTATATAGGATTTACATTTTTATTTGGTGGCTCGGCTACTTTTAAAGACCTAATGGCGCAACTCGCCAAAATTGTTTTTGTTCTCGCTGTTGTCTCATTTGCATCGACCTATAACTCTCTATTTTATACAATCTCAAATGTACTTCCGAATGAATTAGCTGGTGAACTTGTTGCAAATGGTGCGACTGCTGACGGGGGCGGTGTCAATTCGGCTTTGAATGATTATCTCGAAGACGGGATGCAATTATCTGGTCAAATTATGGATGATGCAGGCTGGTGGAAAGGATTCATGGTAATCATGTTTTCCGGCATAACGGCTCTAGTCACCGTCTTATTTACTTTCGCGGCGCTCCTGCTCATCACTTTGTCAAAACTGGCGACCGCGGTTCTTCTCGGTGTCGGCCCATTCTTCCTTATCGGCTTGATGTTTGATAAAACTAAAGGCTATTTTGAGGCGTGGTTTAAAACTTTAATGAGCTTTGCCCTCATTCCGGTTATCCTTTACGCGCTCATGGCGCTCATGCTTTCAATCACTCAGTCGTATTATGATTTAGCCACAGCTGCCGATACGTCCAGTCAAGGTGCTGCTGTCGAATTTATTGCGCCTGTAATCGTTATATCTCTCATCGGCATTGCCCTCATCACCCAAGTCCAAGGGATCGCCGCACAACTGGCAGGCGGCATTGCAATGTCAACGCAAGCGGGTTTGGGTTGGGCAGGCCGTCAAATTCAGCGCTCAACTGGTCAAGCGGCTCGTAACACAATCAAGAAGGGCGGCTCCAAGGCTAGAGCGGGTGCAGGTGCCATAGCTAGATCACCTATGAACTATGCGCGCGGGGTAAATGACGCCCGAACGCCTAAACCTCGTCCAGCTCCTTCGACACCGTTTCAAAGATTTGCGGCCAAGGGCCGTCAAGTCGGCTCGGATTTTGCATCGGGCATTAGACGCGTTCGCCGTGACGGCGCGGCTTACACAGCGGGACGCGGAACCACTCGAGCTGTTGAAGCTGCAAACCGCCGCCGTATAAACAAGATGAATTAGAGCATGCTCAAAAAGGTAAATATAAAATCGCCAAGGCCAAAGGCGACAAAAAAGAACTTAATCGAAGACGGCAAAACGTGGGATAGCGATGTGAACGCTAGACTACGTGCCTCCAAAAATCGTGCATGGTTTTTGACTTTGGTTATGTCTGGCGTGGCCGGACTATCTCTTTTGTCTCTCTTAGCTCTACTGCCCTTAAAACAAGTCGAACTGCGTGTTGTTTCGGTCGATAGGTCAACGGGCTATACCGAAATTGTCAAAACGGTCGATAAGGGCAATCTCTCTGAAGAAGAAGCCATTACGCAGTCTAACATCGTCAAATATGTCGTTTCTCGTGAGACATATGATCCGCAAGATGTTGAAGAAAACTTCTATGAAGTCACTGCTATGTCCTCCGGCGATGCTCTCACTGATTATCAAGCGATTTGGTCAAACTCATCCACAAACGAAACGCCGTCTGAACTCTACGGCTTCGACACTACGAAATCGGTTCAAATCAAAAATATCAGCTTTCTTGCGCCAAAGACGGTGCAAGTCCGCTTTCTCATAAATGTTGACGCACCTGCCGGGCTGGAAGTCGAACATAAAGTTGCTGTCATGTCTTTCGACTATGTGCAGCGTCCGACTAAATTGGAGCAAATTTTCCAAAATCCGCTCGGCTTCAAGGTAAGTCAGTATCGCGTCGATCAAGAATTGTTAGAGGGAACGTCACCATGAAAATTAAACACCTAATCACCACATCAGCACTCACCTTTGTGCTTATGGCCCCTGTCGCTGCTCTAGCGGCTCAACCGACTAGACCGGGGCCGGAAGACTCCCGGATCCGATCAGTCGTCTATAAGGCTCGTGATGTTACCCAAATTAAGGGGCACTATGGCTTCACAACCTCTATCGAGTTTGCAGATGATGAAGTGGTTGAAACTGTCTCAGTCGGTGACAGCGAGGCTTGGCAAATCGTCAAGCCGTCTCAACCTAATCTATTATTCGTAAAACCTTTAGAGGCGAATGCGGATACAAATATGACGGTCGTAACCAACAAGCGTATATATAGCTTTATGATGTTCGCAGACCAAGCCGTCTCTTATCAAGGTCGCGACCTCACCTTCCATGTAAAATTTGTCTATCCTGACCAAAACGTCCAAGTGATTATGTATGAAAATGCGCGGGTTGAGGCGGAAGAAAAACGTAAAAAAGATATGGTTGTTAGCGCAAGCGCAGTTTCTCCCGAAAATTGGAATTTTGGCTATAAGTATGATGGAAGTGAAGCGATCCGACCGCACCGCGTCTTCGATGATGGTGTGTTTACCTATTTCAAATTTCCTACCGTAACGAACACTCCTGCAATTTTTAGCGTGGATGCAGAAGGCAATGAAGCTCTGATAAATTACAATGTTAAAGGCGAATATATTGTTGTTGAACGTGTCGGCTCTCAATTCACATTGCGCGACGGCAGCTTAGCGACCTGCATCTTCAACATGGCAATGCCGAACGCAAACTATGACAGCCTCTCTCCAATGCGTATCGAAAAGAAATCCGGCCTCGGCGGGCTGTTTTCTAAGAAAGCGGGCTAAACATGGCGGGAGAATATGAGGATGACTTTCCGCCCATTGAGGAAGATCGGGACTTCCCCGACGCTCAAGGGCCAAGCAATTCGCAATTTATCTTCGGATTGATACTTTTAGCAGTCGCGGTTCTCGCAATTTGGTTCTTATTTTTCAACAAACCAAACGAAGCACCAGAAACTTTAACAACCGCAAATTCGGAAATTGAATATAGCGGCAATCAAAGGACTCCCCCGCCGATTGCACCGCGTCCTCGCATTGAAGCTCCTGTGTTTCCTGCGCCGCAAGCGCCTGTGAAAGCCGCTGCGCCTACGCCTAAAACTTATGATCCGCTGGCGGCTCAACGGCGTAAGGAAGCCTTAGAGCTTGAAAAAGCACGTCTTGAAGCTGAACGTAAGCGAATGCAGGAACGCCTATACTCTAAACAGCTTATCATCGACTCTAGCTCTCTCGGCTTTGGCGGCGGCGGCAACACGGGTGTCCCTACCGACCGTGCAGCTCGTGAACGTCTCGCGACTGATCCTGTGGCCCTAAGACGCCTCGCAGAAGCGAGCGGGCAAGGTGGCAATACGGGTTCGCCTCTGGGTTCGGCCAATGCCAGAACCGATGACGGCGAATTTTTTGACGAAGTTGCAAACTCCGGCATACCAACGGCTCAAGCCGTTCGGATCCAGCGCCTGGATAAGACCCTGCCCCAAGGGACAGTTATCAAGGGCGTTCTTGAGACTGCGGTGAATAGTGATTTGCCGGGAATGATGCGCGCGATTGCGACTGAACATACCTACTCTTTCGACGGCTCGGAAGTCTTAATCCCAAAAGGCTCACGCCTGATCGGACGTTACAATTCAGGTGTCAAAGCTGGACAGACACGGATTTTCGTAATCTGGGAACGTGTCATTCGACCTGATGGCCTTTCTGTCAAGGTCAATAGTCCCGGAACCGATGAACTTGGTACGGCGGGACTAGGTGGTGACGTCGATGCGCATTTCTTCAAGCGTTATGGCTCCGCAATCTTACTATCTGTTATTGAGGGCGCGATTGATTATGCGGTCGCAGAAGCACAGGACGGCAATAGCAGTGTAATCGCTATTGGAGGCGCGGGCGACAATGTTGAGACTCTTGCGAACGCGTCTTTGCAACGCAATCTAAATATCCCGCCCACAATTCATGTAGACCAGGGAACGCGGATAAATATCTTCGTCTCTCAAGATTTGTCCTTCGTTGAATAATGCCCGATAGCGAAAACGACAACGTAGTGGCGTTAGCGCCACTACCTCCAAATGATCAATTCAAGCCCGTTACAGTAATGCCAACGCAGCTCCGTCTCGCGCTTGAGCCATTTGCTGACTATTTGGATAAAGACGACGTATCAGAAATTTGCGTGAACGTCCCCGGCGAAGTCTGGGTAGAACGGTCGGGTGAAACCTCAATGCAGTGCATCAAAGATGACCGAATTTCGTCCAAAAACCTGCTCCGACTTGCAAAGCTGCTTGCGGGCCTGACTGACCAATCGGTCAATGAAGAAAACCCCCTGCTCTCCACACGGCTCCCCACGGGTGAGCGCGTCCAGTTCGTCATTCAACCCGCCTCCCCTAAAGGTGTGGCTGTCTCAATCCGTAAGCAGACTATGGTTGATCTGACCTTAGACGATTACGAAAAATTTGGCTCTTTCGACTCAATCCGTGAAAACAGGAATCAAAGCGAGGCAACAAACTCTGAGTTAAGGGCGCTTTTAGACAAAGGCGAAATCAAAGCCTTCATAGATATGGCTGTGAAGACAAAAAAGAACATTATCGTTTCTGGCGGCACTTCGACGGGTAAAACGACCTTCCTCAATGCGCTTATGAAAAGTATGTCACCGGACGAGCGTATCATTACCATTGAAGATACTGCGGAAGTCGAACCGCCACACGGTAACTGGCTTTCAATGCTTGCGTCTAAGGGCGGGCAAGGCACCGCGAAAGTCGATATCCAAGACTTACTGGAAGCCTCATTGCGCCTTCGTCCTGATAGAATCTTTCTTGGCGAGTTACGAGGTAAAGAGGCCTTCTCATTTCTACGGGCTGTCAACACGGGTCACCCCGGATCTATCAGCACGGTTCACGCTGACACACCTGACGGGGCTATCGAGCAAATTGCTATGATGGTCATGCAAGCGGATCTGGGCATGGAACATGCTCAAATCATAGCTTATATTAAAACGATTATTGACGTGATTATTCAATGGCGGCGCATCGGCGGAAAGCGCGAGATTTCTGCAATTTGGTTCAAAGAATAGTGCTTAGAAAATATAAAACCCCTCTCTACATTCTTGCTTTCATCGTAATTTATTCGCTGTCGGCCTCAGCCCTGCTCTACGGTCTGTTTGAATTTCCGTTCAATACATTCCGCGGTTACGAGATTTACCAATACATTCTTCACTACACGACGAACGAAGCGCCTTGGGGCGCTAAAGCCAAGGTCATAGCGGCGGCGGTAATACCCCTTTTTGTGATCCTCGGCACGGTCGCTATGTTCCTGTTCAAACCTAAGCAGATTTACGGTGATTCAAGATGGGCAACGCTTAACGAAATTGGCTCTAATAAACTGTTTTCCAAAAACGGTGTCATTCTCGGCCGTTCGGGTGGTAAATTCATTACATCTGATGCGCCAACTCACACTTTACTCGTCGCGCCAACCCGTTCGGGTAAAGGCGTCGGCGTAGTCATTCCAAACTGCCTGACCTGGCAAGGCTCCCTCGTCTGTCTCGATGTGAAGACGGAGAATTTTCAAATCACCTCCGGCTTTCGTCAAAAATACGGTCACAAGGTTTTCCTCTGGTCGCCAATGGCACAAGATAAGAAAAGCGCGCGTTTCAATCCTCTGGATATGGTCAGTAAGGACGAACATCACCGCATATCGGATTTGCAGATCATCGCTGCGCTCCTCGTCTCTGTCTCTGATAAAGACCCTATGTGGGGTAATGAGGCCCGCTCGTTATTCATCGGCGCTGCACTGGCCGTTATTGACGATCCTGACCAACCGTCGACCCTGGGCGCGGTTTATCGGTTTCTCTCGACAAGCGAGGACTTACTGGAAGTCTGTAAGCTCATTGTTGAAAACACACCAAACTTAGACCCCGCTATCGAGCGGGCCTTAGGTAGTTTCGCCTCAAAGGCTCCGAAAGAAGCCTCTGGCGTAAAAAATAGTCTTCTGGCCTCACTTCGGATTTTTGAAAACCCGGTTGTAGATGCTGCGACCTCAAACACTGACTTTGATCTGCGGGACCTTCGCCGCAAGCGTATGTCGATCTATGTTGGGGTCCTACCAAGCCAGCTTGAAACCTTGGCCCCTCTGCTTCGTCTGTTCTTTCAACAGGTCATTGCCATTATGTCGTCAAGCCAACCCGGTAAAGACGAGCCGCACAAAGTGCTGATGTTGCTCGATGAATTTCCTTCCATTGGTGCAATGGATAGTGTGGTCAACGCGTTTACGCTTCTTGCCGGCTACCACGTTCGAGTCATGGCGATTATTCAAGGCATTTCGTGGATTGATAAAAATTATGACAAAGACACGCGAGAAGGCTTGATAGCCAACTGCGCCCATCAAATCTTCTTTGCGACTAACGACGAAACTACGTCAAAATATGTTTCTGACGCTCTGGGTGAGACGACTAAAAAACAAACGTCATATATGAAAAATCCTCTGGCTCCGACGGTCACGAAAGGCACAAAGACGATTAGCGTCACGGGTCGCCCTCTCCTCATGCCTCAAGAAGTTCGACGCCTCGATCCGCGCAAGGCTATTATCATCAATGAAGGCACTCATCCAATCTTGTGTAACAAAATCCGATACTACGAAATGCCAGTTTTCAAGAAACGTCTTCTTGAACCGGCGACGGTCAGAGATTTGGATATGCGCCGCGTTCCTCAAGTGTCTTACCTCCCGAAGGATTCCGAAAACTCTATTGATTTACCAAGCGCTGCCAAAATCGCGCCGCTCCCTGTAGAGCCAGGTTCCCCGTTTGTCACAAGTGACGACATTGCAAACGACGAAACCCAAATTGACGCCCTGCAACAAATCATGGCTATTTTTGAAACTGAAGCGAAAGAAAATCCTGATTTCGATATAAAGCAT